>Ga0209676_1001134_pt1 | contig 29190 bp, 26 predicted proteins | sample AraplaCvi_mLB_r2_FD_184282 | JGI IMG/M metagenome (GOLD analysis project Ga0209676, IMG submission 184282) | Arabidopsis root microbial communities from North Carolina, USA - plate scrape MF_Cvi_mLB_r2 (SPAdes) (version 2) | ecosystem: Host-associated > Plants > Roots > Endosphere | place: USA... | reverse complement strand
CGACGCTGCGCAAGCAGGACCTGATGTTCTCGATCCTGAAAGAACTCGCCGAAGAGGGCGAGGAAATCATCGGGTCGGGCACGATCGAGGTCCTCCCGGACTCGTTCGGTTTCCTGCGCTCGTCGGACGCCAATTATCTCGCGGGCCCTGATGACATCTATGTCTCGCCGAACCAGGTCCGCAAATATGGCCTGCGCACCGGTGACACCGTCGAGGGCGAGATCCGCGCGCCGCGCGATGGCGAACGCTATTTCGCGCTGACCAAGCTGATCAAGGTCAATTTCGACGATCCGGAGGCGGTCCGCCACCGCGTCAATTTCGACAATCTCACTCCGCTCTATCCGAACCAGAAGCTGTCGCTCGACACCGTCGATCCGACGGTGAAGGACAAGTCGGCCCGCGTGATCGACCTCGTCAGCCCGCAGGGCAAGGGCCAGCGCGCGCTGATCGTCGCGCCGCCGCGCACGGGTAAGACGGTGCTGCTGCAGAATATCGCCAAGGCGATCACCGACAACCATCCCGAGGTTTACCTCATCGTCCTCCTCGTCGACGAACGTCCCGAGGAAGTTACTGACATGCAGCGGAGCGTGAACGGCGAAGTCGTCTCTTCGACCTTCGACGAACCCGCGACACGCCACGTCCAGGTCGCCGAAATGGTGATCGAAAAGGCGAAGCGCCTTGTCGAGCACAAGAAGGATGTCGTTATCCTCTTGGACTCGATCACGCGTCTCGGCCGCGCGTACAACACCGTCGTCCCGAGCTCGGGCAAGGTGCTGACCGGCGGTGTCGATGCCAACGCGCTCCAGCGCCCGAAGCGCTTCTTCGGTGCCGCGCGCAATATCGAGGAAGGCGGTTCGCTGTCGATCATCGCAACCGCGCTGATCGATACGGGCAGCCGCATGGACGAAGTGATCTTCGAAGAATTCAAGGGCACGGGTAACTCGGAAATCGTGCTCGACCGCAAGGTCGCCGACAAGCGCATCTTCCCGTCGCTCGATGTCGGCAAGTCGGGCACCCGCAAGGAAGAATTGCTCGTCGAGAAGGACAAGCTGTCGAAAATGTGGGTGCTGCGCCGCATCCTCATGCAGATGGGCACGATCGACGCGATGGAATTCCTGCTCGATAAGATCAAGGATTCGAAGACCAACGAGGATTTCTTCGACAGCATGAACCAGTAAGCCGGCATCTTGGCCGTCCTCGAACATGCGTTGCTTTCCGTTCGCGCGGGCAGCGAAGCGGCATTCGAGGCGGCCATCGCCGAGGCGCGGCCTTTGATCGCCGCGTCGCCCGGTTTTATTTCACTGGAAATTCGCCGCCCGACAGGTACCGGACAGCCTTATCTGCTTTTGGCAGGATGGCGGTCGGTCGAAGATCATCGGGATGGCTTTCGGCAATCGGGTCGCTATCAACAGTGGCGCGCATTGCTGCACCCCTTTTATGACCCTATGCCGGTGGTCAGCTATTTCGGAGATTTGGTGTGATTCTGGAATTTTTGGTGCAAGCCGGTGCGGCCACCGACGGATTTGGCGGGGCGGCCGGTATGTGGGCGGCGATCGTCAAGGATTTCTCGAACATCACCGAGCCGGCGGCTTTGGCCGCGTTCCTGCAGGTGTTGATGATTGATCTCGTCCTTGCGGGCGACAATGCGATCGTCGTCGGCGCGTTGGCTGCGGGGCTTCCTGCCGATCAACGCAAGAAGGTCATCCTGATCGGCGTGCTCGCCGCGCTGGTGCTGCGGATCGCCTTCGCGCTCGTCGTGCAGCAGTTGATGGGGATCGTCGGGTTGATCTTCATCGGCGGTCTGCTGCTCGCATGGGTGGCGTGGAAAATGTGGCGCGAACTGCGTCACACCGGCCAGTCGCACGGTTCGCCTGAAATTGCAGGCGACGAACATTCGGGGCTGAAGCCCGCCAAGAGCTTTGCCGGCGCCGCCTGGGCGGTCGCCGTTGCCGACGTGTCGATGAGCCTCGACAATGTGCTCGCGGTCGCGGGCGCGGCGCGCGAGCATCCGGGCATCATGATCGTCGGTTTGATCTTTGCCGTCGCCCTGATGGGCCTCGCGGCGAACATCATCGCCAAATATATCGAGCGCTATCGCTGGATCGCCTACTTCGGTCTGGCCGTGATCGTCTATGTCGCGGTCAAGATGATCTACGAAGGCTGGGTCGACCCCGGCGTCGGGGTCGGGACGCTCTTCGGCTAAAATAGGAAAAGCCAGTCCTTCGCGGGGCTGGCTTTTTTCTTATAGGCTCCCCATTTGGCGGACATGCCTTCGCTTCATATGACCCGCGTCGCCGTCGGCTGCGCCGACTATCCGGCGCTGCAGGCGCGGATCGCCAACCATGCGCAGGGCGGCGAAATCCGTTTCACGACGCGATTCAAACCCAAGCGCGCCGACGAATTGATCGGCGGCAAGCTGCATTTCATCGTCAAGCACACGCTCGTCGCGCGTGTCGAGATCCTGCGCTTCGACGACCGAAGCGACGGGCGGATCGATATCGTCTGTGTGGCGTCGCTCGAGCGGATTCATCCGCAGCCGAAGCGCGCGCATCAGGGGTGGCGTTATCTGGCCGACAGCGACGCGCCAAAGGGCGTCGACGAGGGCGACGGGCTCGCCGATCTGCCGCCCGAGCTGTATCGCGAGTTGGCCGAACTTAGCCTGATCTAGCTAGACCGCCGCGCGGAAGCTGTCCGCGCGCGCCATCGCCCAATAGCGGGCGCCTGCGACAGAGCCCGGGTCCTCGAGCAGCACGCCGCGCGCGTAGAATTTATAGATGCGGTCGATCGAATCCGAGCGTGCCGAATTCAGCCGTTCGTGGAGGTGATGCGGCTGGATCTGCCAGGGCGATTCGAGCCCCATCGCGCAGCTGATATCCCACAGGGCGTTGACCGTCGCCGCCTGAAAGCGGCGCACGCGTTCGGCCTTGTCCTCGACCACCAGCCCGCGCTGGCGGCCGGGGTCCTGTGTCGCGACGCCGGTCGGGCATTGGTCGGTGTGGCATTTGAGCGACTGAACGCAGCCCAGGGTGAACATGAAAGCACGCGCGGCGTTCGACCAGTCGGCGCCGAGCGCGCAATTGATCGCGAGCCCGGCGCCCGAATGGACCTTGCCCGACGCCGCGATCTTGATCTCTTCCTTGAGTCCGCAGCCGACGAGCGCATTGCGCACGAAGATGAGGCCTTCGCGCAAGGGCATACCGATGCTGTTCGAAAATTCGACCGGTGCGGCGCCGGTGCCGCCCTCGGCGCCATCGACGACGATGAAGTCGAGGCTGATGCCGGTTTCGATCATTGCCTTCATGACGGCATAAATCTCGTGCGGCTGGCCGACGCATAATTTGATCCCGACGGGCTTGCCGCCTGATAATTCGCGCAGTTTTGCGGCCCATTCGACCATCTCGATCGGGGTAGAGAAGGCCGAATGCGACGCGGGCGAGATGCAGTCGTGGCCTTCGCGAACGCCGCGCGTCGCGGCGATTTCGGCGCTGACCTTGGGTCCCGGGAGGACCCCGCCATGGCCGGGCTTGGCGCCCTGGCTGAGCTTGATTTCGATCATCCGGATCTGGTTGTTCTGTGCGGTGTCGCGGAAGCGCTCGGCATCGAAACGCCCGTCATCGTCGCGGCAGCCGAAATAACCGCTGCCGAGTTCCCACACGATGTCGCCGCCGTGGATGCGGTGATAGGGGCTGAAACCGCCTTCGCCGGTGTCGTGATAGAAATTGCCCATCTGCGCGCCGCGATTGAGCGCTTCAATGGCATTGGCGCCGAGCGAACCGAAGCTCATCGCCGAAATGTTGAGCGGGGCGGCGGCATAGGGCCGCGTGCATTGCGGCCCGCCGACCGTCACGCGCTGCGTCCGGTCGGGTTCGGCCGACGGCGCGATGCTATGGCTCATCCACTCATATTCGTCCGAATAGACGTCGAGTTCGGTGCCGAACGGATGGCTGTCGAGTTCGCCCTTGGCGCGCGCATAGACGAGGTCGCGCTCGGTGCGCGCAAAGGGGCGGCCATCAAGCGGGCTTTCGACGATATAGGCGTAGAGGAACGGCCGCAGCGCCTCGAACAGCCAGCGGATGCGGGCGATCAGCGGGAAGTTGCGGCGGAGGCTGTGGTGCCGCTGCAGGGCATCATAGAGCGCGAGCAGCAGCAGCGGCACCCAGAGCAACAAGGTCCAGCGCGCGGGCGCCCACCAGACCGCGAACACCGCGGCGGCGAGGAGGATAGGGAAGGCGATCCAGCGGCCCACCGGCGGTGCCGCGATCAGTTCGCTTGCGCCGCGAGCATCTCGCCCATCTTCTCCCAGACCTTGTTGATTGCCTTGAGCGGGCGAACCATCACTTTGAAATCACTTATCTTTCCGTCATCGTTCCAGGTGATGATATCGACGCCGTTGATCTGGATGCCATCGAGGCTGCTCTGAAATTCGAGCATCGCCTGCTCGCCATCGACGATCTCGCGCAAATAGCGGAAATCGTCGCCGCCGAGGACATGGCTCGCCGCGTGGAGATAGGCGAAGACCTTGTCGCGCCCTTCCTGCGGCGTGTGGACGACGGGCGAGTGGAACACCGCATCGTCGGCGAGCAGGTCGCGGAGCGCCTGCGGGTCGCCGCCGCCCGCCATATAGGCGTGCCAGGCAGCGACGCCGGCGTGGGCGCTCATGCGAGATGCTCGGCGAAAAAGGCGCGGGTGCGGCCGTCGGCGAGCTGCGCACCCTCTTCGTTGCGGCGATTGCCCATCGTCGCGGCAAAGCCGTGGTCGAGCCCCTGATAATCGTGGAGCGTGACCTTGGGATGCGGATCGAGCCCCTCGTGAATCTTCTTTTGCGCGTCATGGTCGACAAGATGATCCTCGGTCGGGATGTGGAGCATCAGCGGATGCGCGATCGCATGGCTTTCGTTCAGCATCTGGTCGATCATCACGCCATAATAGCCGACCGATGCATTCACGTCGGTGCGCGCCGCGGTCATATAGGCGAGACGGCCACCGAGACAGAAGCCGACCGCGCCGACCTTGGTCGCGCCCTGGTCGTGGAGCCACCGGATCGCCGCTTCGATATCCTTCACCCCGTCGTCGGCGTCATATTGGCCGAAATAGCCGAAGGCTTCCTGCAGTTCGGCCTCGATGTCGGGATTGAGTTCGACGCCCGGCGCAAAACGCCAGAAGATGTCGGGAGCGATCGCAAGATAGCCCTCGGCCGCCCAATCGTCGCATTTCTTGCGAATCCCGGCGTTGACCCCGAAGATTTCAGGGATGACGATGATCGCGCGCGAACTGTCGGCGTCGGGACGCGCGACATAGGCGGGAATGGCGCCTTCGCTATCGAGCGCGGGGATGGTGGTGTTCGTCGCGGCCATGAGGGGAGCTCTCCTGTCTCTTGCTTCTTTGCTGTGAAAGCGCGAAGCTAGCGGGGCTGCGGGCATGGCTCAAGCGGCTACCGGCATTTCGGGGCGGAGACGGACGATGAAATTCAATATCGAGATCGATTGCACTCCCGAAGAGGCGCGGCGGCTGGTCGGGCTTCCCGATCTCGAGCCGCTGCACGATATCTATCTCGACCGCGTCAAGGAATTGATGGCGAAGGGGATTACCCCCGATATGGTGCAGCAAATGGTCAAGACCTGGGTCCCGATGGGCGAGAGCGGGCTGGGGCTGGTCCAGTCGCTGCTCGGCCAGTTCGGCGGCGGATTGATGGGCGGCGCGAGCAAAGCGGCCGACACGAGCGACGACGATAAGCCCGCGCGAGGACGCAAGAGCTGAGCCAAGACGTTGTAAGCGATACGATTTTTGCGCTGTCGAGCGGGATGCCGCCGGCGGCGATCGGCGTCGTGCGGATCAGTGGGCCACAAGCGGGCGAGGCGCTGCGCCTGCTGGCCGGGCGGTTGCCCGAAGCGCGGCGAGCGTCGCTGGCGGACCTGAAGGATGCAGCGGGCGCGCCGCTCGACCGCGCGCTGATGCTCTGGTTCCCCGGGCCGACGACCGCGACCGGCGAGGATCTGGCCGAACTGCATCTGCACGGTGGTCGTGCGGTCGTCGCGGCAGTTGAGGCGGCGCTTGGTGCGATTGAGGGACTGCGCCCTGCGATCGCCGGCGAGTTTACTCGGCGCGCTTTTTTGAACGGGCGGATTGACCTGGCGGAAGCCGAGGGGCTCGCCGACCTGCTTGCTGCCGAGACCGAGAGCCAGCGGGTGCAGGCGCTCGGGCTGGCGAGCGGGCATGTGTCGCGCGCGGTCGCAGCCTGGCAGGATCGGTTGCTGACGTTGATGGCGGGAGCCGAGGCCGAACTCAATTTTGCCGACGAGGATGATGTCGAGGTTGGGGAAGGTGTTGCGCAGCGTTTGATTGCGGGGATGGCGGCGTTAGCCGAGGAATTGGGCGCGTGGTTGGCGCGGCCGGCGGCGGAGGTTATTGCCGAGGGGCTGTCGGTGGTGATCGCAGGGCCGCCGAATGCCGGAAAATCGACCCTGATCAATGCGTTGGCGCAGCGTGAGCTGGCGATTGTGTCGCCCATCGAAGGAACGACGCGCGACGTGATCGAGACGCCGCTGGCGCTCGACGGGATTGCGATGCGCTTTTCGGATACCGCAGGGCTGCGCACGGAAAGTGCCGATGAGATCGAAATGATCGGAATCGATCGGGCGAAGGCCGCGGTCGACGCGGCGGATATCCTGCTATGGCTCGGGGTGCCCAAAGAGGTGCCCGATCATCCGCGCGCCATATTGATCGCAGCGCAGGCCGACCGCTGGCGTGGCGATGCGGCTTTTGATGCCCAGGCAGCGCATTGCGATCTGATCCTGTCGGCGGCGACGGGGGAGGGGATGGACAAGCTCCATCGTTACATCGTCGACATGGCGCGCACCCTGTTGCCCCGCGAAGGCGAGGCGGCGCTGCGCCAGCGCCAGCGCGCGGCGCTCGCCGAGGCGCGTGATTGGCTGACGATCGCGGGTGGGTCGCGCGAGGCACACGATTTAATCTTGCTCGCTGAACGGCTTAGGCTGGCCGGGAGCGCGCTTGACCGGATTACCGGGCGCGCGGGGGTTGAGGATATGCTCGACGCACTGTTCGGGCGTTTCTGCATCGGAAAATGATGTTCCACGTGAAACATCGCTTTGATCGCGCGATGGTGGATTCGGGTTGAACTTTGCGGTAAAGGCCGCAGCAATCATGCACAGCAGCGAAATTTTTGATGTCATCGTCGTCGGCGGTGGCCATGCCGGAACCGAAGCCGCCGCCGCGGCGGCGCGACTTGGCGCGCGCGTCGCTCTCGTCAGTTTCGATCCGTCGTTGATCGGCACGATGTCGTGCAACCCGGCGATCGGCGGACTCGGCAAAGGGCATTTGATGCGCGAGGTCGATGCGCTCGACGGCTGGATGGCGCGCGCCGCCGATGCCGCCGCGATCCATTATCGCATGCTCAACGCCTCGAAGGGCGCGGCGGTGCAGGGGCCGCGCATCCAGGCCGACCGCAAACTGTATCGCGAGGCAATCCAGAACTTGCTCGCTGCTGAGGAGAATATCACCGTTGTCGCGGGCGAGGCGTCGGCGCTGACCCTGTCGGCCGACGGAGCGCACGTGACGGGACTCGAGCTCGGCGACGGCGCGATCTTGTCGGCGTCGGCGGTCGTGCTCGCGACCGGCACCTTCCTCGGTGGCCGGCTGTTCCGCGGTGAAGAACGGATGGAGGGCGGCCGCATCGGCGAGGCCGGGGCGCACAAGCTCGCGGACCAGTTGCGCGCAGCCGACCTGCCGATGGCGCGGCTCAAGACGGGGACGCCGCCGCGGCTCGACGGGCGGACGATCGATTGGGCACGACTCGAGGAGCAGTCATCGGACAGCGAGGGCTGGACCTGTTCCACGTGGAACAGCGAGCGCACGGTGCCGCAGATATTCTGCGCGATCACGCGAACCAATGCCGAAAGCCATGCGATCATCGCGGCGAATCTCGATCGCTCGCCGCTGTTCACTGGCGCGATCGGTGCGGCGGGACCGCGTTATTGTCCGTCGATCGAGGACAAGATCCACCGTTTCGCCGACCGCGACGGACATCAGGTCTTTCTGGAGCCCGAGGGGCTCGACTCGTTTCTCGTCTATCCGAACGGAATTTCAACCTCGCTTCCCGCCGATGTCCAGCTCGCGATGCTGCGCACGATGGAAGGGCTCGAGACGGTCGAAATGGTCGTGCCCGGCTATGCGGTCGAATATGATCATATCGAGCCGCGCGCGCTCGACCGGACGCTGCAGATCCGCGCGATGCCGGGCGTCTGGTGCGCGGGGCAGATCAACGGCACGACGGGATATGAGGAAGCGGCCGCGCAAGGGCTTATCGCGGGCGCGAATGCGGCGCTTGCCGTGCAGGGTCGCGACCCGTTGATCCTCGATCGATCCGAATCCTATATCGGGGTGATGGTCGATGACCTTGTGTTGCAGGGGGTCACCGAACCTTATCGCATGCTCACCGCGCGCGCCGAATATCGGTTGCGGTTGCGCGCCGACAATGCCGCGACGCGGTTGACGCCGAAGGGGATCGAACTCGGGTTGGTGCGACCCGCGACGGCGGCACTGTTTGACAAGAGGCTGGCCGAACGAGCGCGCGCCGAAGCCCTGCTCGACGTGCCCGTCGCGACGGGCGATTACGCTGCGGTTGGGCTCGCTCTTCCGGGCGACGGGATCGCCCGGCAGCGAATCGATCTGCTGCGCTATCCCGATATGACGATCGCGCGGCTCGCTGTGCTGGCGCCCGAACTCGAATCGGTCGATCCGGCGATCCTGTCCGAGATCGCCGAGGACGGGCATTATGCGCCCTACATCGCACGTCAGGATGCCGAACTGCGCGCGCTCGCGGCGAACGAAGCGATCATGCTCGATTCGGCGCTCGATTATGCCGCGATCGGCGGCCTCTCGCGCGAGATGGTCGAGCGGCTCACGAAGGCGCAGCCCGAGACGCTGGGGCAAGCGGCGCGTATCGATGGCGTGACCCCCGCGGCGCTCACCGCGATCATGGTGCACAGCCGGCGGCGCGCGGCGTGACGAGGTTCGCATTGGGCATCAGAATGGGGCTGCGTCGTGCCGACTGAGATACTCGACAATGAAGATGCCGCGCGCGCCTGGATCGGTACGACATTTGCGCCGACGACAGATCAATGGACGAAGCTCGACCGTTTCGTCGAAATGCTCGTCGCCGAAAGTGCGCAGCAGAATCTGATCGCGGCATCGACAATCCCGACGATGTGGGTCCGGCATATCGCTGACAGCGCGCAGCTTCTGGCGTTCGATGCGCGAGAGGGCGGTGGGCTTTGGATCGACCTTGGCAGCGGGCCGGGGCTTCCGGGGCTGGTCGTGGCAATGCTGAGCATGCGGCCGATACTGCTCGTCGAATCGCGCAAGCGACGCTGCGACTTTCTGCGTGCGGTCGTGAGCGAACTCGATTTGACGCATGTCGAGGTGATCGAGGCGCCGCTGGAGCGCGTCGAGACGCGGCCCGCGGCGACGATCAGCGCGCGCGCATTCGCGCCGCTCGACAAGCTGCTCGACTTATCCGCCCGTTTTTCCACCGAATCGACGCAATGGCTGCTGCCAAAAGGCCGAAACGCGGTTAAGGAACTGGCTTTGCTGCCCCAGCCATGGCAGAGAATGTTCCACGTGGAACAGAGCCGCACCGACCCCGAGAGCCAGATTTTGGTGGGAACCGGAAAAATCGCGGCAAAACAGCGAGGAAAGCGATGATCCGCATTGCCGTGGCGAACCAGAAGGGTGGGGTCGGCAAGACAACGACTGCGATCAACCTCGCGACGGCGCTCGCGGCGACCGGCTGGCGTACGCTGATTATCGATCTCGATCCGCAAGGAAATGCGTCGACCGGGCTCGGGATCAAGCAGTCGCAGCGCGAATGTTCGAGCTACGAGCTGCTGCGCGGCGACGCGACGCTCGCCGAATGCGCGATCGCGACCGCGGTGCCGCGGCTCGACATCGTCACCGCGACGGTCGACCTGTCGGGGGCCGAGATCGAGCTGATCGAGTTCCAGGACCGGCTGCATCGCCTGCAACAGGCGCTGTCGGGCGCCGAGGCGGGGCAGTGGGACATCTGTCTGATCGATTGTCCGCCGTCGCTCGGCATGCTGACATTGAACGCGCTGATCGCCGCCGAATCGCTGATCGTGCCGCTGCAATGCGAATTTTTCGCGCTCGAGGGGCTGAGCCAGCTGCTTACCACGGTCGAGCGCGTGCGCGAGCGGTTCAACCAGAAATTGTCGATTCTCGGCGTCGCGCTGACGATGTTCGATCGGCGCAACCGGTTGACCGACCAGGTGTCCGACGACGTGCGCGAAGTGCTGGGCCCGGTCGTGTTCGAAACGGTGATCCCGCGGAACGTCCGGCTGTCCGAAGCGCCGAGCCATGGGCTTCCAGCGCTCATCTATGACCATCGCTGCGCCGGGTCTGCAGCTTATATCGCGCTCGCGCGCGAACTGATCGACCGGCTTCCAAACGTCCGCAAGGCTGCATAAATGGCTGATAATAAAGACGAAACTGGACCGGAATCGAGCCCCGCGCGCAAACGGCCCTCGGGGTTGGGACGCGGGCTCAACGCGCTGTTCGGCGATGTCGCGGTCGAGGCGCCGGTGCTGGCGACCCCCGGCGGGGCGGCGAAGGTCGCCCCCGCGTCGGGCGATTCGGTGCAGCATGTCGGCGTGGGGGCGATTCGCCCGCTTCCCGGTCAGCCGCGCCGCCATTTCGACGAAAATGCCATCGCCGAGCTCGCCGATTCGATCGGACTGCGCGGGCTGCTGCAGCCGATCATCGTCCGCCGCTCGCCCGATGGCGACGGCTATCAGCTCGTTGCCGGCGAACGGCGGTGGCGCGCGGCGCAGCGCGCGGGGCTGCACCATATCCCCGCGCTCGTGCGCGAACTCGACGACGCCGCGACCTATGAGATCGCGCTCGTCGAGAATATCCAGCGTCAGGACCTCAACGCGATCGAAGAGGCGGGCGCCTATCGCCGCCTGATCGACGATTTCGGTCATAATCAGGAGGCGCTCGCGAAGCTGGTCGGCAAATCGCGCAGCCATGTCGCGAATCTGATGCGCCTGCTCGACCTGCCTGCCAGCGTGCAGGACCTGGTCGGCGACGGATCGCTCGCGATGGGGCATGCCCGCGCGCTGATCGGCGCCGACGACGCCGAAGCGATCGCGCGCCGCGTCGTCAAGGAAGGCCTGTCGGTCCGCGCGGTCGAAGCGCTGGTCCGCACCGACAAAGGCGGCGGCCGCAAAGCGCCGGTCGAGTATCAGGGCATGGACGGCAGCCGCGATCCCGATATCGTCGCGGTCGAGCGCCATCTGTCCGAACTGCTCGGCATCGGCGTCGCGATTCAATATGCCGGCGGCGGCAAGGGGGCGCTGACGCTGAAATTCGCGTCGCTCGACCAACTCGACATGATCTGCCAGCGGCTGAGCGGCGAATCGATCTGATCGTCGCTTAATTTGTGCCAGTCCGGGCCGTTAAAGAAGGACAGGCGGTCCCCACGACCACCCCCATATCGCGCTAAGGCGCTGATATTGCCCGGTTACATCGTGTAATCCGGGCCAATTCTTGTTGTGCTGTTAACCAAGCTTGCTGGCAAAGCCTGAACAGGTCACCGCCTAAAGAGGTCGGCGAATGGGGTGGGAAATCCATTCGATATTCGACTGTTTCAAGGGACCAAACATATGCGCAAATTTGGAATGAAGCGCGCCCTGCTGGGCGCCGCGATTGCTGCTCTCGCCATGAACGCCTCGGCGGCACAGGCGGCGTCGGCCACCGGCACGGCGACGGCCAAGATCCTGCGCCAGATCACGCTCACCAAGACCAGCGACCTGCAATATGCGACGATCATCAGCGGTGCGACCGCCTCGACCGTCGCGGTGTCGACCGCTGGTGCCGCGACCTGCGGCGCGGGCCTGACCTGCACGGGTACGACGACGGCCGGCAATTTCGACGTTCAGGGTACCAGCGGCGCCGTGGTGCTTGTTGGCGGCGCGTCGAGCGTCACGCTCAACGGTTCGCTCGGCGGCACGATGACGTCGACGCTGACCTATTCGTCGGCGAACATCACGCTGGGCGCGACGGGCGGCAGCTTTCAGGTCGGCGGTACGCTGAGCGTCGGCGCCAACCAGACGGCGGGCGACTATTCGGGTACGTTCAACGTCACCGCAAACTACCAATAAGGGTGGGGGGCCTGGCGGGCTGAGACCCGCCAGCGGTAAAATGGGGTCGCCGGGCGCAGGTCCGGCGGCCTCTTTTTATGCAAGCGGCACCTGTGGTTAGCGAAATATCAACCATGTTGGCGCAGGCAGGATGCGACCATCGGGACGGTGTGGGGCCGTTTCCCGGACGATTGTGGGGATCGTATCCAATGCTTCGCTTTTTGAAGGCCTTTGGCCTGTTTACCGCGGTTGCGCTTGGCGCCGCGGCACCGCCTGCGCTGGCGTCGGGCGACCTGCTCGTCGCGCCGACGCGCGTCATTCTCGACGGATCGCGCGGGACCGAGGTGGTGCTGAACAATATCGGCAGCGAGCCTGCGACCTATCGCATCAGCCTCGAGATCAAAAGGATGACGGCCGAAGGCGGGCTCGACGAGATTGCCGAGGAGAATGTCACGCCCGCCGAGCGCACCGCGCTCGACATGATTGCGTTCAGCCCGCGCCGCGTCACGCTGCCGCCGAACCAACCGCAGGTCGTGCGCGTCGGGGTGCGCTTGCCCGAGGGAACGCCGCCAGGTGAGTATCGTGCGCACATGCTGTTCAGGGCTGTTCCCGACGCGGCGCCCGCGACTGGCGAGCCGAGGCCGGTGAGCGAGGGCGTGTCGATCGCGCTCACGCCGATTTACGGAATTACGATCCCGGTGATCGTACGCGTCGGCGACCTCGGTGCCGAGGCCTCGATCGGCGAGGCGTGGGTGAGCGAAACGCAGGACGGGCCGGCGTTCAATTTCGACCTCGCGCGCACGGGCAGCCGTTCGGTCTATGGCGATATCGAGGTGACGCGTCCGGGCCTGCCCGAGCCATTGCTCGTCGCGCGCGGCATCGCGGTCTATCCCGAGGTCGGCGCGCGCAAGGTGTCGCTCCGCGTTCCGGGCGAGCTGGCGGCGAAGCTGAAGGGGCCGGTGCACATCCGCTATAGCGAGGACCGCGAAATCGGCGGCGGTACGATCGACGAGGCCGAGCGGGTGGTGAAGTGACGGCGTAAGGCCGGAGCGAACGGGCGGGGCGATGATCCGCGCGGCGCTGTCCCGATGGAAACCGGCGATATTGGCCGGATTGGCGCTGGTGGGGCTGGTCCCCACCGGCGCTGAGGCCGTTGAGAAAAAGCCCGTTGCGATCGCCGCGGACAGCTGGGCGCCGAACGACGACGACAGCTGGCTGTTCGATGTGCGGTCGGGGCAGTACCGGCTCGGCGACGGGGTGCGCGGGTATCAGACGCCGCAGGGGGTTTGCGTCGACCTCGCCGATGTCGTGCTCGCGCTCGACCTGGCGGTGCGCGTCGACAAGAAGTTGCGCCGCGCAACCGGCTGGGTGTTCGACGAGCGGCGCAGCCTCACGATCGACCGCGACGCGGGCGAAGTGCGTGCGGGAAGTCAGAGCTTTCGCCTGAATGCGACGACGATCCGCGACACCCCTGCGGGATGGTGCGTCGATTTGGACAGCCTCAATCAATGGTTGGGGGTGCCGCTGACGGCGGACCTGTCGAACGCGGTGCTGCGTGTCGACACGAAGGACAAGCTGCCCTTCCAGCTCGCCGCCGAGCGTCGCGCACGGGCGGCGGGAATCCGCCCGCAGGCGCAGTTCGACCTCAAGAGCCTGCCGCAGGCGGCGCGGCCGTATCAGGCGTGGGCGACGCCGTCGGTCGATGTCGTCGCCTCGGCGGGGGTCGTGTCGGACGAGCGCGGGGGATCCTATGTGCAGGGGCGCTACGAGATTTTCGCGGCGGGCGAGGTGCTGGGACAAAGTTTCGACGCGCGGCTGTCGTCGGATAATGAGGGGGTGCCCGACTCCTTGCGCATGCGGCTCTATCGTACCGATCCCGAAGGGCGCTTGCTCGGGCCGCTGCGGGCCACCCATTATGGTGTGGGCGATGTCGGTCTGCTCTCGACCGGGATTGTCGCGGCATCGGCGCCGGGGCGCGGCGCGGTGCTGACCAACCGGCCGGTCGAACGCCCCGATGCCTTCGACAAGACGACCTTCCGCGGCGATTTGCCGGCGGGCTGGGACGCCGAGCTGTATCGCAACGGGCAGTTGCTGGCGTTCACGAGCCCGAATGGCGACGGGCGCTACGAATTTATCGACGTGCCGCTGCAATATGGCGCGAACCGCTTCGAAATCGTGCTGTACGGGCCGCAGGGGCAGATCCGGCGCGAAATCAGGCAGGTGCAGGTGGGGATGGATTCGATCCCGCCGCAGCAGACCTGGTATTGGGCGGGGTTTGCGCAGGAAAACGCTGACCTGATCGAATTCGGGAACCAGCGGCGCGGGGCGTTCCGGCGCGGCTGGCGCGGGACGCTGGGGATTGAGCGCGGGCTCGATACGCGCACGTCCGCCGCGGCCTATGTCCACAGCCTGCTGATCGAGAATGTCCGCTATAATTATGGCGAGCTTGCGCTGCGCCGCTCGATCGGGCCGACCTTGCTCGAGCTCGGCGGCAGCTATGCGGATAACGGCGGCGGTGCGGCGCGCGCGAGCTGGCTTGCGGCGTTCGGCGAGACCTATGTCCGCGCCGACGCGATGCGCGGCTGGGGCGGGTTCGTGTCCGACCGTTTCATCAACAATATCAACGGGATTTATTCGGTGTCGGTCGACCAGTCGGTGAAGCTGGGGCGGACGGTGCTGCCGCTGCATTTCGATGTGCGGCAGGTCGAGCGGCGATCGGGAATCGAAAGCCTCGAAGCCAGCGCGCGCGCATCGGCGAGTTTCCGCGCGCTGACCTTTACCGGGCAGCTCGACTGGAGCCGGACCAAGGTGCCGATCGGCCCCGATCCGCCCGACAACCTCACCGCCAGCCTGCTTGCCAACGCCCGCATCGGGCGCGTTCGCGTCCGTGGTGAGGCGCGTTTTGCGCTGTCGGGCGCCAACGCCGATTCGCGCATGACGCTGATCGGCGAATGGGCGGGGAAGGGTGATGCCGAATGGCGCACCGAGCTCGGCTATGACCACGGGCTCGATCGTGCGCGCGCGGGGCTAGGATATACGCGCCGTTTCAACAAGTTGCAGCTGACGGGATTTGGCGAGGTCGCGAGCGACGGGTCGGTCGCGGCGTCACTGGCGCTCGCCTTCAGCTTCGGACCCAAGTCGGACGGCGGCTGGCGCGTATCGAGCGAGAAGCTCGCGAGCCGGGGCCAGGTGATCGCCGATGTGTGGATGGACGATAATGGCGACGGCGTTCGCCAGCCGAACGAGGCGGCGCTGCCCGGCGTACCGCTCACCGCGGGCAATGCCTATGTCGAGGCCGCGACCGACAAGGATGGGCGGGGGACGATCGACGGGCTCGAACCGTTCCGGCCGGTGCTGATCGGGATCGACGCGGGCAGCCTGCCCGATCCCTATGTCCAGCCCGCGCTGCCCGGCGTCGTCGTGTCGCCGCGGCCGGGGGTGGCGACGCGCGTCGCGCTGCCGATGGCGGCGGCGGGCGAGATCGAGGGCACGCTGCGGCGCGACGGGGGTAACCCGATCGAGGGGCTGGGCGTCGAACTCGTCGATGCCGAAGGGCGCGTGCGCGCGACGACGATCACCGAGTTCGACGGATATTTCCTTTTCGAAAGCGTCGCTTACGGGCGCTATACGGTGCGGCTGGGCAAGGCATCGGCGGCGGCGCTGCGGCTCGATGCACAATTCTCGGCGAGCGCGGTACCCGGCAAGGCGACCCCGCGCGTCCGGCTCGGTACGCTGATTCTGAAGCCGCTGCGGCGCGATGTCGCGTTGCAGGATGAAGCACCTGCCGACGGCCGTAGTGCGCGCGGGCCGCCGGGAGATGGGGACGGCCAGCGATAGATTCATCGGCAGTTTTGGGCGAAAGGCGGACAATGGGACGCGCCGCTAATCTTCGCTACAAGCTGGCCAGCGGAGGAATGCGGCCGTATACCGCGCCCAGAGGTTGCCCTGCCAATGCAGGTCTCCAATTTTCAGTGCGCGCTTTTGGACCGTAACCGATGCCCAGAACCCGCGTATTGGGTTTAACGAAAGACGCGTCTGCGGCTGTATGAAATCGACCGATAAGACTCTAGAAGTTCTAGGCTGGAAGGCTCATTTCCGCGAACAGATCACGGATGAGGAAGCCCGGCAATGCCATCCCGTCCGGGTGATGGCCGTCCATCGCGGCAAGATCGATGTTGCGGGCGCCGGATTTCAGCGCTTCATCTCGCCATATATTCAAGGCGCCGCGCCTACGGACGATCATCCCACTGTCGGGGACTGGCTGCTTATCGACCGCGACACATTCCAGCCGATACGCGTCCTGCATCGAATGAACCTGTTCAAGCGGCGCGCCCCGGGCGACCCCCGCAAAGAGCAGATGATCGCCGCCAACGTGGACACGCTCTTCATTGTCGCGTCGTGCAACCAGGATTTCAGCGTCGCCCGGTTGGAGCGTTATCTGGTACTGGCCCGCGAGGTTGGCGTGAATCCGGTCGTGGTTCTCACCAAGACCGACCTGGCGGACGACCCGGAAACTTTTGCGGCGGCCGCACGCGCGATCGAACCGGGATTGCGCGTCGAAGCGGTCAACGGCCGCGACCCTGCCAGTGTCGCTCGCCTCGCCGCCTGGTGCGGCAAGGGCGAAACCGTTGCGCTTCTGGGATCCTCGGGCGTCGGAAAATCGACGCTCGTAAACAGTTTGCGGGGATCGGACAGCATCGCCACCCAAGCAATCCGCGCCCATGACGGTACGGGCCGCCACACGACCACGGTGCGCGCGATGCATCGACTCGACGGAGGCGGCTGGTTGCTCGACACGCCGGGTATGCGCGAGCTGCAATTGTCCGACGCAGCCACTGGGATATCGGAAGTTTTCGACGATTTTATCGTTGTCGCGCAAGATTGCCGCTTTTCCGACTGCGCGCATGGTGCGGAGCCAGGCTGTGCCGTCCGCGCCGCGATTGCCGCGGGAAAATTGACGACTGAGCGCTTCGATCGCTGGCGCAAACTAGCCGCCGAGGACAAGGTCAACCCTCCACATTTCAATAAGCGCGCGCCGAATTGACAGATACGTCCCCGGCCGTATCGGTCGTCGATCAATCTTAACTCAGCAGCGGTTCCAGCGCGTCCCATTCGCGGTCGACCGCGCGCCGTCCGGCGTCGATTGCGGCGCGGATCTTCGCCGGGTTAAATTCGAGCGTTTCGGAAACTTCCTCTTCGGGTTCGATGATGCGGATCGGCGCGAAGCGGTAGCGCGCGATCTGGACGTCGAGCGGGCGGAGGATGCGCGCGGCCTGTGCCCCGCCGATGCCCTCGTTCTGGAGCGCGCGAAGCTGGCCCTCGCGCGCCGCGATCAGGTCGTTGATCAGCGCCGCGCCGGCGAGGTCGTTCGCCGACACTTCGGATTGCAATATATCGACCGCACGCAGACCGATCTTGATGAGGTTGGGGAAGGTGCGCACGGGCCCCGGATGCGGCGCGGGGGACGCGCGTACCGCGATCACCCCGCGCGGGTTCATTTCGAGCGCGGCGCTGAGCGGGGTCACGTCGCGCACGCCGCCATCGACCCATTGTTCTTCGGTCCCGTCGCTCGCGCGCGTTTTGAGCGGATCGAAGAAGAGCGGCATTGCGCAGCTGGCGTAAACCCAATTGTGGATGCCGGGCACGCTCTCGTCGATCGTGCGAAAACTGCCGGTGCCGAGATTGACGACGCCGAGCAGCAGCTTGCGCCCGCTGGCGCGCAGTTTCGCGTCGTCCGCGAAGCCCTTGAGCAGCCGTTTGAGCGGCGCGGTGTCGTAGAGTGCATCCTCGCCGAGGAGTCCGCCAATGACGCCGAGCGGGCGCTCTTTATAGATCGAGTTGTTGCCGCGGATCGCGAGCCAGGTATCGAGCAGTTCGGGAACATCGTCCTGCGCGACCCCGAGCGCCTGGATCGCGCCGGTCGATACGCCGGCGACGATGTCGAGGCGGACCCCGCGATTCACGACGAGTTCGTGCACCACGCCGACCTGAAAGGCGCCTTTGGCGCCGCCGCCGCTCAATACGATTGCCAGACCGCCTGCCATGTCGCGTGCCTCCTTGGCTGCGGACAGTTTACAGCAATTTGGCGTGCTTCCCAAGTCGGCAGGCGACGTGTGGAGCAGAAACCGGCGCCGCGATTAACCAATTTTTATCCATGATTGGCCACAGGGGTAACGAGCAAGAATTTGCCTGTGGGGAACAATCATAATGTCCGACGCTTTTGGTTCGAAAAGCCGCCCGACGAGTGCCGACGTCGCCATCATCGGCGCCGGCCCGGCCGGGCTGACCGCCGCCTATCAGCTGACCCAGCAAGGTTACAGCGTGACGGTGATCGAAAAGGATCCGGTCTATGTCGGCGGCATCAGCCGCACAGTCGAACATGAAGGCTTTCGCTTCGACATCGGCGGCCACCGCTTTTTCTCGAAGAGCCGCGAAGTCGTCGACCTGTGGAACGAGATTCTGCCCGACGATTTCATCGAGCGCCCGCGGATGAGCCGCATCTATTATGAGGGCAAATTCTACAGCTATCCGCTGCGCGCGTTCGAGGCGCTGTGGAACCTCGGCATTATCCGCTCGACTTTGTGCATGGTGAGCTATGCGCAGGCGAAGCTGTTTCCGAACAAGGCGGTCCGCAGCTTCGAGGACTGGACGATCAACCAGTTCGGCCGGAAGCTCTATTCGATCTTTTTCAAGACCTATACCGAGAAGGTTTGGGGCATGCCGTGCGACGAAATGTCGGCCGACTGGGCGGCGCAGCGCATCAAGGGGCTGAGCCTCGGTGCCGCGGTGATCGACGGGCTGAAGCGCAGCCTCGGGCTCAACAAGAAGCCCAATGACGGCATGGCAACCAAGACCCTGCTCGAAACCTTCCGCTATCCGCGGCTTGGCCCCGGCATGATGTGGGACGCGGCGCGCGACAAGGTCGTCGCGGGCGGCAACCATGTGCTGATGGGCCACAGCTTCAAGCAGCTGACGCAGGACCAGAAGACCGGCCGCTGGCGGATGACCGCGACCGGACCCGATGGCGATATCGTGATCGACGCCGGCCATGTCATCAGCTCGGCGCCGATGCGCGAGCTGGCGGCGCGTATCCATCCGCTGCCCGCCTCGGCGCTTACCGCGGCGCCGAACCTCAAATATCGCGACTTTTTGACCGTCGCGCTCAAGATTCGCTCGGAGGATCTGTTCCCCGACAATTGGATCTATATCCACGACAGCAAGGTGCAGGTCGGCCGGGTACAGAATTTCCGCAGTTGGTCGCCCGAAATGGTGCCCGATCCCGAACTCGCGTGCGTCGGTCTCGAATATTTCTGTTTCGAGGGTGACGGGCTGTGGGCGGCAAGCGACGAGCAGCTGGTTGCGCTGGCGACGAAGGAAATGGAAATCCTGGGCCTGTGCGATCCCGAAGATGTCGTCGGCGGCGCCGTCGTGCGTCAGGAAAAGGCCTATCCGGTCTATGACGACGATTATGCGACGCATGTCGAAACGATGCGCAGCGAGCTCGAGGCGCGTTATCCGACGCTGCACATGGTCGGGCGCAACGGCATGCACCGTTATAACAACCAGGATCACGCGATGATGACCGCGATGCTGACGGTGCGCAACATCGTCGCGGGCGAAAAACTCTATGATATCTGGGGCGTCAACGAAGATGCCGAATATCATGAAAGCGGCACCGAGGGTGAACAGGCCGCGCTGGCTTCGGTCCGCGACGTGCCTGCTCGCGTCGCGAAGGCGGCCTGAGGCCTTGGCCGGGGGGATCGTCGCCATGCTTCCAGTCACCAAGCTGATCGCATCGGTACGGCGCGGCGAGATTCGCTGGCTGAACTATCTGCTCGCCAGCGGGCTCGCGCTCGGCAGCGACGCAGGGCTGTTCCTGTTGCTGCTCGATGCCGGACTGGCGCCGGTGACGGCGTCGGCGACCGGCTATTGCGCCGGAATCCTCGTGCATTGGATGGTATCGAGCCGGCTCGTCTTTGCTGACGGTACCGCGGCGCGCGGTACCGGCGAACGCCATCGCCAGAAACTTCTGTTTGTCGGGTCGGCGTTGATCGGACTGGCGGTCACGACCGCAATCGTCGGCGGGGGCAGCGCGCTCGGCCTCGATCCGCGGCTTGCGAAGCTGGCGGCGATCGTCGTGAGTTTCCAGACCACCTATCTGCTTCGCCGCCATATCGTGTTCCGGACCGCGACCGCATGAGCGACGCGCCCGCGCTCCCCGCGGGCGGCGCGGTGCCGGATGTTTCCGCATCTGCGCCGAACGGCATCGCGCTCGGTCCCTGGTTCACGCCGGTACGGATCGCGCTGATCGTCTGGGGGCTGATGAGCCTCGTTGCCATCGTCGCCAAATGGCAGGCGATCGGCGCGCTCGATCTGTCGGATACCGACGATGCGATGCGCATGGCGCAGGTGCGCGACCTTCTGGCCGGCCAAAGCTGGTGGGACCTGTCGCAATATCGCGTCAATCCGGCGGGCGGCGGGGTGCTGATGCACTGGTCGCGCCTCGTCGATGCGCCGCTGGTGGCAGGCATCCTGTTGCTGAAACCGTTGTTTGGGCAGGCGATGGCCGAACGGATCGTGATGACCTTGTGGCCGCCGATGCTCGGCGCGGCGCTCAGCGTCGCATGCGTGACCGGCTATCGGGGGCTGTCCGATCGGCGGATCGCCTATGTCGTGCCGCTCTTCCTGATCATGTCGGGTTATATATTGGTGCAGTTCCGCCCGCTCCGGGTCGACCATCATGGCTGGCAGATTTTCCTCGCGATGCTGATCATGGCGCAGGCGCTTCGCCCCGCAAGCTGGCGGGCGGGGTTGCTCGGCGGATTCTTCGCCGCGGCGCTGCTCGCGGTATCGATCGAAGGATTGCCGATCGTCGCGCTGTTCGCGGGGCTCGCCGCGCTGCGCTGGGCGCTCCACGGCCGCGCCGACGATCGCGCGCGACTCTGCGGCTATATCGGCGCGCTCGCGGCGGGGGCCTTGCTGCTCGAGTTCGTGACGCGCGGGCCCGTGGGGCTACTCGGCAATTGGTGCGATTCGCTTTCGGCGCCCTATCTGGCGGCGTTCGCTGCCGCCGCCGCGGTGATTTTCGCATCCGCCCGCGCCAATCCGGGACAGCCCGTGGCCCGATTCCTGCTGCTCGGGCTGGCGGGCGTGTCGGCGGCGGGCGCGTTGCTGGGGATCGAACCGCAATGCGCGAGCGGCCCCTTTGCCACGCTCGACCCGATCGTCGTCAAATATTGGTATCGCAACGTCCTCGAAGGTCAGCCTTTGTGGGCGTCGGAGCCGTTCGACGCGATCCATGTGCTCCTCCCTTCGCTGGTCGGCCTCGCGGGATCGTTGCTCGCGTGGCGGAACTCTGCCACGGACGCCGACCGCCGGAATTGGGCAACGGTGATCGTCGCGCTGATCGGCGCGGCGGCGCTGTCGCTGTTCGTCCTGCGCAGCGTTTCGACCGCGCACGTCTTTGCTTTGCCCGGCTGCGCCTGGCTCGGCCTGCGCGCGTGGGCGTGGGCGCGGACGCTTTCATCGACATTGCTGCGTGTCCTCGCGTCGGCAGCCGCGGCGCTGACGCTGCCGCTGCTCGGCAGCATGGCGATGGCGGCGGCGCTCGGCGCGGTTTTTCCGTCGCTGAAATCGAGGGAAGACAAGGCCGCCGGGGCGACCGGCGCGGCGGTGGTCAATCCTTACAAGACGAACTGCCTCGATCCCGATGCGATCGCCGACCTCAACCGCCTCTCGACGACGACGATCCTGACCCCGATCGACCTCGGCGCGCCGGTGATCTTCTGGACGCGCCACAGCGTGGTCGCGACTCCGCATCACCGCAACAAGGAAGCAATGGCCGACACGATCCGCTTCTTCGTCGGAGATCCCGGGCAAGCCCAAGCGCTGGTCCGGGGGCAGCAGGCGACATTGGTCGTATTTTGCCGCACCGCCAATGATCTCACCCGATATCGCCGCGCCCGGAAGGACGGGCTGGCTGCCGCGCTTTACGCCGGACAACCGCCGGCGTGGCTCGAAGCGGTGCCGATTTCCTCACGCGCCGGACTGTCGGTGTGGCGGGTGAAGCCCCGGTAAGAGGCGTCAGGCGGCGCGGAAGATCAGCGCCGCACCGTTCATGCAATAGCGTTTGCCCGTCGGTTTCGGCCCGTCGTTGAAGACGTGGCCGAGATGGCCGCCGCAGCGTTTGCAATGCACCTCGGTGCGCGCATAGCCGAGCTCGTGGTCGGTCGATGTGCCGATCCCGCCTTTTAGCGGTGCCCAGAAGCTGGGCCAGCCGGTGCCGCTGTCGAACTTCGTCCGGCTCGAATAGAGCGGCAGCGCGCAGCCGGCGCAGTCGAAGATGCCGGCGCGCTTTTCCTTGTCGAGCGGGCTGGTGAAAGGGCGTTCGGTCGCCGCTTCGCGCAGCACGCGATATTGCAGCGGCGACAGGCGCGCCTTCCATTGGGCGTCGGACAATTGCCAGCCGGGCTGCGCTTTCGGGCGCGCCGATTTGGCGAAGAGCATCGGCGCGCCGATGATGGCGCCGCCGAGCGCGAGTCCGCCGAGGATGTAACGACGTTCGATCATGCCTTGGATACGTGCGCCGCGGCCAAAGGGTTACAGCGGCGCGTCAATATTTCTCGATCTGCACCGGGATCGACCGGAAACCGTGGACGAAGCAGGCGTGGACGCGCTCGGGCTCGCCCGTGACAGTCACCCGCATCCGCCGCGCCGCCATTTCCTCGAGCAGGATGCGCAGTTGCAGTTCGGCGAGCCGCGCGCCGACGCAGCGATGAACGCCATAGCCGAACGACAGGTGCCGGCGGGCGTTCTCGCGGTCGAGTTTGAGCGCATCGCCGTCGTCGAACACGCTCTCGTCGCGATTGGCCGACAGATACCAGAGGATCAGCTTGTCGCCCTTTTTGATCTGATGCCCGAACAGTTCGGCATCTTCGAGCGCGGTGCGGCGCATATGCGCGAGCGGGGTCTGCCAGCGGATGATTTCGCTGACAGCATTGGGGATCAGCGACGGATCGGCTTCCAGCTTCGCGCGCTGCTCGGGGAATTTGTCGAGACCATAAGCGAGCCCCGACATCGTGTTGCGCGTCGTGTCGTTGCCGCCGACGATCAGCAGGACGAGGTTTCCGATGAACTCATATTTGTCCATGTTCCGCATCGCTTCGCTGTGCAGCATCATCGACAAGAGGTCAGGCGAGGGGGGCTGGTCGAGCTTTTCCATCCACAATTTCTGGAAATAGACGAAGGCCTCCTCGAGCACGGCGCGGCGTTGTTCCTTGAGCTCGACCTTTTGCGCGAGCTCGACGTCGCCCATCCAGTCGGACCATTCGCTGAGTTTGCGCCGGTCCTCCCACGGGAAATCGAACAGGATCGCGAGCATCTGTGTCGTCAGCTCCATCGACACGCGATCGACCCAGTCGAAATTCTCGCCCCACGGCAGGCCGTCGAGCACCTCGCCGGTGCGGTTCCTGATGTCTTCGGACAGGCGCGTCATTTCGGCGGGGGTGAAGGCGGGCGCGACGGTGCGGCGCTGGTCGGTGTGCTGCGGCCGGTCCATCGCGATGAACATCGGCAGGCGGAAATCCTCGTCCTCGTCGCGTTCGAGGATGGTGATCCCGCCATATTCCCACGACGAGCTGTAGATGTCGGGCAGGGCCTCGACATGCTGGATCGCCTGGTGGCTCGCGATATTCCAATAGGGGCCGTGGACGCTGTCTTCGCATTTGACGATGCCGCCGAGCTTGCGAATCTCGGCAAAGGGCTCCTGCCAGCGGTCCTCCGAATAGATGGCGGCGGGGCTCATGTCATGAGCGTATAAAACAGTCTGGGGCTGGGCTGCAGTCGCCATCGGGCATCCTCTCTTCGCAGGGGACTCGCCGCGACGCTTGCCGCCGTCGGCGAAATCAGTTGCAGAATGCCACTGCTAACAGCTTTGTCAATGAGGGTCGGCGGCGGTCGTCGCGGCGTTCGCAGCGGCGGCCGCACCGCGGCGCCAGAATTTCCAGTTGCCGCCACCGCTGAGCACGCCCGCGCGGAACAGGCGCACCGACAGGAAGATGACGAGCGCGACCCAGATCGCCTGCCAGCCGAGCGCGAGCAGATGCACCGCCTTCGCATCGTCGGTCGCGGCGCGCGCCGCCATCGCGAGCGGCGAAGAGAAGGGGAATATCTGTGCGAAGGTTGCAAGGCCGCTGTCGGGCGCGGTCGCGGCGGCGGTCGAGAGACTGAACATGCCGACCTGGAAGATGGTGATCGGCAGGCTGAGCATCTGGATCTCGCGGACTGTGCCCGCCTGCGCACCGACGCCGAGGAAGACGGCGCCGAGAAGCAGGAAGGACAGGATGAAATAAACGAAACCGATGCCGAGGAAGAAGGGCCAGCCCGTCGCCGGGGTCGATGCGAGCGCAGCGGTCGCCTTGCTGGCGCCGTCGGCGGCGGTGAGCGTTGCGGGGTCCGATAGCATCGCCGCGATCAACCCGCCCCCCATCGCCACCGCGATCCAGAAGGCGATGAAGAGGATGGCAACCCCGAGAAATCCAAGCAGCTTGCCGAGGAAGACGCTTTCGAGCGGGACAGCCGCGGCAAGGATTTCGATGACCTTGTTGCCCTTTTCCTCGGCGAGTGAACTCACCGTCTGGCCTGCGAGGAGCAGGGTCAGGAGGAAGATGACGAAGACCGCGCCGAAACCGAGCGACTGCTGCACCGCGATGCTGGTACCGCCGCGCTGGATGCTTTCGAAGCGCGGCTTCACCGGGGCGACATCGCCGGCAGCGCGGTCGCGCAGCACCTGGTTCGCGAGCAGCGCTAGATAGCGGCCCGAGCCGCCCTCGGCATTGCGCTCGACGATCCGCGGGCTTTCGAGCGCGCCGCTCATCACCGCATAGGTGTCGGTGCCCTTTTCGCGCGTGACCGCGAGCGGGTCGGGCGCATCCTTGCCCGCAATCCGGAATTCGAGCGGCGGCGGGGCGTCGCCGCGCTTGAAGGCATCGCGAAGCCGGTGGTCGGCGGCACGAAGCGCCTCGACTTCGGCGGCGTCGGCGATGACGACGATGCGGCCGGTCCCGCGCGCGCTGTCGGCAAGCTGCGACGCGCCGACGCCGCCGGCGAGCCCCATCGCGACCATGAACAGCGGGGCGAGCAGGAAGAGAAGGAAGGTCGGGGTCGCGACGATCGCCAGAAAGTCGCGCCGCGCAACAACGAACATGCTGCGAATGAACGGGGTCATGCGCTGGCCTCCTCTACCGCATCTTCGGTGGCGTCGGCGTCGAACCCCGCGTCAACCTGACGCACGATATGGACGAAGGCGTCGTGCAGCGCCGGGCGGCTGATCGAAAGGCCGGTGACGCCATGACCGCTCGCGGTGATGCGCGCGAGCAAAGGTTCGACATCGGCGTCCTGAATCGCGAAATGCCACGCGTCGCCGCGCAGTTCCGCGCCCGCCGGGAGGTTTGCAGCGACGGTGGCGGGATCGCCGGCTGTCCGCGGCGTGTAGCGCACCTGCATCGGCAGCAGCGCGCGGGCTTCGTCGACGGTGCCCTCGAAGCGGCGCGCCGAGCGCGCGATGATCGCGATGCGGTCGCAGAGGCGTTCGGCATGCGCCATGACATGCGTCGAGAAGAGGATCGTTGCGCCGCGGTCGCGCTCGCGCCGCACGAGCATTTCGAGCCGCTCCTGGTTGACCGGGTCGAGCCCCGAAAAGGGTTCGTCGAGAACGATGAGGTCGGGGGCGTGGACGATCGAGCCGATCAGCTGGATCATCTGCGCCATGCCTTTCGACATCTTGCGGATCTTGGTGTCGATCACGCGTTCGAGCCCGAGTTCGGTCATGAAGGCCGCCGCGCGGCGGCGCCCCTCCGACCAGTCGAGCCCGCGCAGCGCGCCCATGAAGGCGATCGCCTCGCGTGCCTTCATCCCCGGATAGAGCCCGCGTTCTTCGGGAAGATAGCCGATGCGGTGCCGCACCGCTTGCGGCCGCTGTCCGCCCAGGAGGCGGCTGGACCCTTCATCGGGGTCGATGATACCGAGCGTCATGCGCAGGCTCGTCGTCTTGCCCGCGCCATTGGGGCCGAGCACGCCATAGATGCTGCCCGTCGGCACCGCGAGGCTGACATGGTCGACCGCCTTGTAATCGCCGAAATATTTGGTGAGGCCGTTCGCCTCGACGCTGAAATCGCTCAAACCCGGGTCCCCAATCTTCCGCCATGCAAGCTATGGCACGGCGAGGTCGCTCGCGTATAGAGCGCCAATGGTTGCAGAAGCCTTGCCTATTGGAATGCCTTCGCTCGAAGAGCGCCTCGAAGCGGTCGCGCGCGAGCATGGATTCGCGGCGTTCGGGATCGCGCATGCCGATGCCGCGCCGCAGACCGCGGCGCGGCTGAACCAATGGCTCGCCGAGGGGCGTCACGGCGACATGATCTGGATGGAAAGCCGCGCCGAGCAACGCGGATCGCCGAAAGGTCTGTGGCCCGAGGTCCAATCGGTGATCGCGCTCGGCATGAGCTATGCGCCCGCGCTCGATCCGCTCGCGCTCGCCGAGCACCCCGACCGCGGACGGATTTCGGTCTATGCGCAGGGCGGCGACTATCACGACATCGTCAAAAGGGCGCTGAAGGCGGTCGCGCGCTGGCTCGTCGCCGAGGTGAAGGATGCCGAGGTCAAGGTGTTCGTCGACACCGCGCCGGTGATGGAAAAGCCGCTCTCGGCGGCGGCGGGGCTCGGCTGGCAGGGCAAGCACACCAATCTCGTCAGCCGGGACCACGGCAGCTGGCTGTTTCTTGGCGCGATCTACACGACATTGGAGCTGAAGCCGGCGACGCCGGGACGCGATACGTGCGGCAGTTGTTCGGCGTGCCAGGATGCTTGCCCGACGCAGGCTTTTCCCGCGCCGTACCGGCTCGATGCGCGGCGCTGTATCTCGTACCTGACGATCGAACATAATGGCCCGATCCCCGTCGCGCTGCGGCGCGGGATCGGCAACCGCATCTATGGCTGCGACGATTGCCTTGCGGCGTGTCCGTGGAACAAATTCGCCGAAACCGCGCAGGCGCACCGCGCTTTTCTGCCGCGCGCCGAACTGGCGGCGCCGTCGCTGTCCGACCTGCTGGCGCTCGACGATGCCGATTTCCGGCAGGTCTTCGCGGGATCGCCGATCAAGCGGATCGGGCGCGGGCGGATGGTGCGCAACGCTGCGATCGCGGCGGGAAACAGCGGCGATGTACGGTTTGTGCCGGCGCTCGAACGACTGGCGCGCGATGAATCGCCAATGGTCGCCGACGCCGCTTTATGGGCGCTCGCCGAACTGGCGTCCTGACGTCAGCGCTGGAGCGACTGGGCGCAGCTGTTCACGTCGGCGTTGCGGCCGTCGGGTGTGCGCGCGTCGACATGCGTCGCAACGGGGTTGGCGCCCGCGCGCGGGGCGTAGAAATAAACATCGAGGGTGCAGTTCGACCCGGCGAATTGCAACTTGCGCCCGGCGCCCTCGGTGACGTCGAGACGCGGCTTGCCGAACATGCGGCCGACGGCATCGGCGCTGTTGCCGATCAGCGCGTTATTCTGGACGGGCTTGACGACCGTCGTCGGTTGTTGCGCGGCTGGCGGGGGTGTCGAGGGGCGCGGGATCGCGGGGCCGGCGCAGGCGCCGAGCGTCAAGGCAAGGCCGGCGATGGCGCCCAGGCGGCGGTTTTCGATCATCTTTTCTGGTCCCCATTGCGCAGATGCAGCATGTGCACGGCCATAGCCGCGCTCAATATCGGCGCCAACAAATTGGCGATGGGCACCACGAAGCTTGCGGCAGACAGCAGCCCGAGCGACCAGCGCGCCGGCCGGTTGAGCCGCGGCCGGTCCGGATGACGCGCGAGAACCATCGCCTCGAGATCGCGGCCGAGCAGCAGCGCATTGACGATCAGCGCGAAGATCGGCGTGCCGATTCCGGTGACGAGCAGCACGATATAGATCGGCAGCGCGAGGAGGTTGCCGCCGATCAGCCGCACCAGCGACGCGAGCGCGAGGCGGATATTCTGGCGCCAGCCGACATCGACGGCGCGCTGTGCTGCCGCAGGATAATGGCGCCCCTCGACGTCGGCGACGATGCCGTCGGCGAACAGGCCGACGACGACGATCGCGACGGCGCGGAACAACAGCCAGCTGCCCGCGATAATCGCGAGGACGATCAATATGCCCGCCATGTCGAGCTGCGCCTCGCCCAGCCATTGCCAGTGCGCGAGCGCCCAGCGCGCGGCAAAGAAGATCGCGGCGCCCGAGACGGCAAGAAGCAACAGCGTGAGCGCAAGACTCTGCGCGAGCACGCGCATTACGCGCGGGTTCGGCAAGTCCTTGAGCGCGAGCAGGAAAGCGTGAACGGCGCGGGCCATGGGCGAAGGGATGGTGGGCCGGCGGGCGCGGGTCAAGCCTTATGCTTGCCTTGGCGCGCCCCGCCGCCTAAGGCGCGCGGCAGCTTTTTCCACGCATCACAGGATTTTTCATGGCCTCCACCGCCCGTTTCGACGTCGTCGCCATCGGCAATGCGATCGTCGACGTTCTTGCCCGCGCCGACGATGCGCTGATCACCGCCGAAGGCCTGACCAAGGGATCGATGCGGCTGATCGACGGCGAAGAGGCCGAGCGGCTCTATGCCGCGATGGGGCCGGCGGTCGAAGTGTCGGGCGGTTCGGCGGCGAACACGCTCGCGGGCATGGCGGCGCTCGGCGAACGCTGCGCCTTCATCGGGCAGGTCGCCGACGACCAGCTCGGCCATGTCTTTACGCACGACCTGCGCGCGCTCGGCGTCGCGTATGAAACCCCGCCGCTCAAGGAAGGCGCGCCGACCGCGCGCTGCCTGATCCTCGTCACCCCCGACGGCCAGCGCACGATGAACACCTTCCTCGGCGCGAGCCACCTGCTCGAGCAGCGCATGATCGACGAGGCGTGGATCGCCGATAGCGAGATCCTCTATCTCGAAGGCTATCTGTGGGATCCCGAACTGTCGCGCGCGGCGATGCGGCGCGCGATCGACGTATCG
>Ga0209676_1001133_pt1 | contig 29195 bp, 22 predicted proteins | sample AraplaCvi_mLB_r2_FD_184282 | JGI IMG/M metagenome (GOLD analysis project Ga0209676, IMG submission 184282) | Arabidopsis root microbial communities from North Carolina, USA - plate scrape MF_Cvi_mLB_r2 (SPAdes) (version 2) | ecosystem: Host-associated > Plants > Roots > Endosphere | place: USA... | reverse complement strand
ATTCGGACCAGTTGATTCAGGTCACTCGTTGTAGATAAAACAAAATATTGCCACTAAAAAGGCTTGTTTTCTATTTTTATGCGAATAATCTTGTAATTCCAACAACAAAACGACGGCGGCGCTGTTCCATGACTCTTCGAATCGCAATCAATGGTTTTGGCCGCATCGGCCGTAATGTCCTGCGCGCACTGTATACCCAAGGCTATCGTCAAGACCTGCAGATCGTCGCGATCAACGATCTGGGTGACAGTTCGATCAATGCCCATCTGCTCAAATATGACACCGTCCACGGCACGTTCGACGCCGAAGTGGCCCACGATAACGAAAGCCTGACGGTCAATGGCGACCGCATCGCGGTCAGCGCCATTCGCAACCCGGCCGACCTGCCATGGGCCGCGGAAAAGATCGACGTGGTCTTCGAATGCACCGGTCTGTTCACCGACCGTGCCAAAGCCGCCGCGCACATCAGCGCCGGCGCCCGCAAAGTGATCATCTCGGCCCCGGCCAAAGGCGCCGACGCCACTGTCGTGTACGGCGTCAACCACGACATTCTGCGCCAGTCGCACCAGATCATCTCCAACGCTTCGTGCACCACCAACTGCCTCGCGCCAGTGGCGCAGGTGCTGCATCGCGAGCTGGGCATCGAGAGCGGTCTGATGACCACCATCCACGCCTACACCAACGACCAGAACCTCACCGACGTCTATCACAGCGACCCGTACCGCGCCCGTTCGGCCACGCAGAACATGATCCCGAGCAAGACCGGCGCAGCCGAAGCGGTGGGCCTGGTGCTGCCGGAACTGGCCGGCAAACTGACCGGCATGGCCGTGCGTGTGCCGGTGATCAACGTGTCGCTGGTCGACCTCACCGTGCAACTGAAGAAAGAAGCCAGCGCCGACGAAGTCAACGCCCTGCTGAAAGCGGCCAGCCAGCATTCGAAAATTCTCGGCTACAACACCTTGCCGCTGGTTTCCAGCGACTTCAACCACAACCCGCTGTCGTCGATCTTCGACGCCAACCACACCAAAGTCAGCGGCAAGTTGCTCAAGGTGCTGGCCTGGTACGACAACGAATGGGGCTTCTCCAACCGCATGCTGGATAACTGCCTGGCGTTGTGTAACGCGGAATAATTGCGGATATCCCCAAACCTGTGGGAGCGAGCCTGCTCGCGAAAGCTTTCTGCCAGTCGATATGGAATTGACTGACACGACGCCTTCGCGAGCAGGCTCGCTCCCACAGGGATATGCATTGCAATCGATGAAATCAGCACTTGACCATTCAGCCAGATGATAAGCATTATCATTCGCTCGAACTGGATCAGGTCCTCCCGTGAGTCAATCGCGCTTCAACCACGTCTTCCTCGCCCAGCGCACTTCCCTGCTGCGCACGCTGGAACGGATGGTCAACAATCACAGCACCGCTGAGGACCTGTTGCAGGAGACTTACCTGCGCGTGACCCGCGCGTTGAGCGAGCGGGCCATCGATCACCTTGAACCCTTTGTCTTCCAGACCGCGCGTAACCTGGCACTGGACCATTTGCGTGCGCGCAAGATCCACGCGCGAACCATGGTCGATGACGTGCCGCAGGACGTGGTGCAGAGCATCGCCGCACCGGCCAGCAGCGCCGAAGACGCCGCCCATGCCGAACAACTGCTGGAGCGTTTGAACGTGAGCCTCAGTCAACTCAGCCCGCGCCAGCAGCAAATCTTCATCCTCAGCCGCCTGCACGGGCACAGCTATCAGGAAATCGCCGACGAACTGAACGTGTCGCTGAGCACCGTGCAGAAAGAACTGAAACTGATCATGTCGATCTGCATCGGCGTCGCACAACGACATGAAGGCAGCGGCAAGCTATAAGCTGCAAGCTGCAAGTAAAAACAAAAAGCAGTAACGCACTCCGGCTTGCAGCTTGCAGCTTGAAGCTAGAAACTGCTTCTCGCCAGAAGCCTTGAGGAACCACCGTGACGGACACCCACCGCCCGCCTTCGCCCGATTCGGCGCGGGACGCTGCAGCAGCAATGGACCAGGCGCTGGACTGGCTCATCGTGCTCGGCAGCCCGGACGAGGAACAGACCCGGCAATTTCATGCCTGGCTGGCGGCGGATCCGTTGAATGCCGAAGTTTTCGCCAAGGCCCAGGCGATCTGGGATGGCCCGCAAGTGGTGCTGTGCGCCCAGGCCCTGGCAGCGAAACCGGCGAAAGTCACTGTCCTGCAACGTCTGCGTCCGCACTGGAAACCGCTGGCCAGCGCTGCGGTGTTGATCCTCGGTCTGTTCAGTTTCAGCAACCTGCCGATGCGCCTGCAGGCCGATCACCTGACCGTGGTCGGCGAGCGCCAGCGCCTGCAATTGGAGGACGGCTCGAAAGTGCTGCTGAACACCAATTCGGCATTCTCCAGCACCATCAATGACCAGCAACGCGTGGCCCGGCTGTTTCAGGGCGAGGCGTTTTTCGAGATCGCCAGCGGGCGCAATCAGCCGCTGGAGATCGATGCGGGGCCGGTAACGGCCAGTGTGCACGACACCGCATTCGCCGTGCGCTACCTCGACGGGGTCGCGCAGGTGAATGTGCAGCGTGGCGATGTCGATCTGCGCGCCACCCACAACGATGCCCGCGTGCGCTTGCGTGCCGGGGAAAGCATTCGGATCGGTCCCAACGGATTTGATCGTCCGGCCAAGCTCGACGCCAATGCGGATCTGGCGTGGATTGAAGGCCGTCTGGTGTTCGAGAACTGTCCGCTCAATCAGGTGCTGGCCGAGCTGCGCCGCTACTACCCGGGCTGGATCATCAACAACAACGAACAACTGGCCGACGTCGCCGTCACCGGCAATTACCGTCTCGACCAGCCGCTCGACGTGGTGCGCTCCCTCGCTCACATCACCTCGGCGCGCCTGCAGGAATTCCCCGCGCTGGTGATCTTGAACTGAATGAGAATTATTTTTACTCGATAGCCAACGGCAGTACGTCTCGTTATAGCCAATGCAATTGATTCGCATCTAACCATGCCGATCAGCACCTATAAAGATTCGTGCGACACGGAGCGCTATCGATGTCCTCACGCCTTACCCGCCAGACTTCCTCCCCTTCCCGCGTACTGTCGCTGCTGACTGCGGCGATTCTCATGGCCGGCACCGCGCCGCTGCTCGCAGCCACCGAGCAACCGGCGCGCAACATGGGCGACTACGCGTTCGCCATCGGCCAGCAACCGCTGGTTTCAGCGCTGAATGCCTTTACCGCCGTGACGGGTTGGCAGGTCGGCTTGCCGGCAGAGCTGGGTCAGAACGTTTCGTCGCCCGGCGTGCGCGGTTCGCTGCCACCGGAGAAAGCCCTCGAGCGCCTGTTGGTGGGGACCAACCTGAGCTTCCGCAAGCTGAGCAGCAACAACGTCGTGCTGGAAAAACGCAGCAGCATCGGCACGCTGAATCTCGATCAGGTGACGATCAGCGCGACGCGTCAGGAACAGTCGGTCAACAGCGTGCCTTCGACAGTCAGCGTGCAGGATCGCCAAGAGCTCGACCGCAACAACGTCAACACCATCAAGGATCTGGTGCGCTACGAGCCGGGCGTTTCCGTTGGCGGTGCCGGTCAGCGTGGCGGCATCAGCGGCTATAACATTCGTGGTATCGACGGCGACCGCATCCTGACCCAGGTCGACGGCGTGGAAATCCCCAACGGGTTCTTCAACGGTCCGTACGCCAAGAGCCAGCGCAATTACGTCGACCCGGAAATCGTCAAGCGCGTGGAGATCCTCCGCGGCCCGGCCTCGGTGCTGTACGGCAGCAATGCCATCGGCGGCGCGGTCAGCTATTACACGCTGGACGCCGACGACATCATCAAACAGGGCAAGGATGTCGGCGCACGCTTGAAAAGCGGCTACAGCTCCGCCGACGACAGCTGGCTGAAATCCGCCACCGTCGCCGGGCGCAGCGGTGAGTTCGACGGTCTGCTGCATTACAGTCAGCGCGACGGTCACGAAACCGAATCCTTCGGCAGCCACAACGGCACTGGTCTTGCGCGCACCGCAGCGAACCCGGAAGACGTCCGTGCGACCAACGTGCTGGCCAAGCTCGGCTGGAACTACAACGACGATTCCCGCCTGGGCCTGACCTACGAAAAGTACAAGGACGACCGCGACACCGATCAGAAAAGTGCCTACGGCGGCCCGTACTTCAACGGCGCCCCGACCATTCCCGACAGCGTACTGCCTGGCGGCATGTACCAGTGGCGCACTGGCAACGACACCATCACCCGCGAGCGTTTCGGCATCGACCATTCGTTCGCCCTCGACAGCCTGCTGGCAGATAACGTGAAGTGGAGCCTCAATCACCAGATCGCCAAGACCGACCAGAGCACCGAAGAGGATTACTTCCCGATGACCCGCAGGGTGCTGCGTACCCGCGACACGATCTACCAGGAAAAACAGTGGGTGTTCGACGCGCAACTGGACAAGGCTTTCGCCATCGGTGATACCGATCATCTGCTGACTTACGGCACCACGATCAAGCAGCAGAAAGTCACCGGCTCGCGCAGCGGCGACGGCACATGTCTGACAGTCGGTCGCGGCTGCACGGCGATTGGCGCGACCAGCGCGGCGGACGTGCTGGCCAAGGCCAGTGATTTCCCCGATCCGACCATCAACACCTACAGCCTGTTTGCCCAGGATCAGATCAGTTGGAACGACTGGACCTTCCTGCCGGGTCTGCGCTACGACTACACCCAGCTCAAGCCGCACATCACTGAGGAGTTCCTCAACACCGTAAACGCCGACGGCCAGGGCACGGTCAGCGACAAGAACAAGACCTGGCACAAAGTCTCGCCGAAATTCGGCCTGACCTATGCGCTGACGGAACACTACACCTGGTACGGCCAGTACGCCGAAGGCTTCCGCACGCCGACGGCGAAAGCGTTGTACGGGCGTTTCGAGAACAACACCAGCGGCTACACCGTCGCGCCCAACTCCGACCTTGAGCCGGAAAAGAGCAAAGGCTTCGAAACCGGCCTGCGCGGGAATTTCGAGCAGGGTTCGTTCGACGTCGCGGTGTTCTATAACAAGTACCGCGACTTCATCAACGAAGACGCAGTCAAGCCGGGTGACGATCAGTTGACCTTCCAGAGCAACAACATCAAGCGCGCCACCATCAAGGGCGCGGAAGTCAAAGGTCGTTTGAACCTGGATGCATTCGGTGCGCCGCAGGGGCTGTATACCCAGGGCTCGATCGCTTACGCCTACGGTCGCAACAACGACAACGGCGAACCGATCAACAGCGTCAATCCACTTACCGGCGTGTTCGGCCTGGGTTACGACCAGGACACCTATGGCGGCCTGCTGAGCTGGACCGTGGTGAAGAAAAAGGACCGTGTCGACGACAGCAACTTCAAATCGCCGGACGGCGTCAGCAGTCAGTTCAAGACCCCGGGCTTCGGCATTCTCGATCTGGCCGGCTATTACAAGGTTAGCGACGACGTCACCGTCAGCGGCGGCATCTACAACCTCACCGACAAAAAATACTGGCTGTGGGACGACGTGCGCGGTTACGACAGCGTCGGCGAAGCCTCGGTGACGCAACCGGCCAACCTCGATCGCCTGACCCAACCGGGGCGCAACTTCGCGATCAATCTGATCTGGGACATCTGATCGGCCCGGCCTCACTGCGCTTAACGGCGCAGTGAGTTTTTTTACTGTCCGGCGCCCGCCCGTACGTCTTGTTATCAAGCGCCTCATTTATCAAGGACACATCATGACTGCCTCGGAAAAAGCCCTGCGTTCGCAACGCCTGAACCAGATCACCCATGAGCCGCACAGCAAACTCGACGCGCTGGTCAAAGCCCACGCGCCGTTCGAAAGTCGCGCCAGCTTCGCCCGTTTCGTCGTCGCGCAATACCTGTTCCAGGCGGAACTGGTCGAGCTGTACAACGACGCCGAACTGACTGCGATCGTCCCTGACCTGCCGGCCCGTTGCCGCGCCGAAGCGGCCAAGGCTGACCTCGCCGACCTCGATACCGACGTCCCGGCCCCAGTGGCTGGCGCGTTGAAAAACCCGAGCAAGGCGCGGGCGCTGGGCTGGATCTTCGTGTCGGAGGGTTCCAAGCTCGGCGCGGCGTTCCTGATCAAGCGCGCGGTGGCGCTCGATTTGAGCGAAACCTTCGGCGCCCGGCATTTGGCTGAACCGCAAGGTGGCCGCGCCGAGGGCTGGAAAAGCTTTGTGCGCACCCTCGACGCGTTGCCGTTCACGGCAGAGGAAGAGGCCGAAGTGGAGCAAGGCGCGCTGGACGCGTTCAACCGCTTCACCGTGCTGCTGGAACGGGCTTATGCGACAGAAGCCGAACCTGCCTGACACACCGCCATTTCCCTCTGTAGGAGTGAGCCTGCTCGCGATAGCGTCCTTTCATTCAACATCGATGTCGACTGATACATTGCTATCGCGAGCAGGCTCACTCCTACAGGGGGCTGCGTAAGTCTGTAAGATCTCCGTTCCGCTCCAGAAGCCACCTCGAGCCCATGCCCGCACCCGCCTCTTCGAAACTCGCCCGTCTGCTGTTCGCCCTGCTGGCCTATGTCAGCCTCGGCATTGGCCTGATCGCCATCGTCGTGCCCGGTCTGCCGACCACCGAGTTCATCCTCATTGCCGCGTGGGCCGCGACCCGTAGCTCGCCGCGCTTGAGTGCCTGGCTGGAAAACCATCGTCTGTTCGGACCGATCCTCAGTAACTGGCGCAACGGCAAGATCATCGCGCGCAAGGCCAAGGTCAGTGCCACCGTGAGCATGCTGCTGTGCGCAACATTGATGCTTGTGCTGCTCGATCACGGCTGGCCGATCTATCTGGCAATGGTCGGCATGGGCCTGGGCAATCTGTGGATCTGGTCGCGCCCGGAAACGCCCGCTGCTGTCGCGAAGCATCCCTGTAATTAAAGATTTTTCAGCACTTCCCCCTGCGCAAACGTTTAGCAGCGACCGTCCGTCGGCGAGCGCCTCATGCCGTCTCGATCGACGCCGATGAGCATTGCATGGCGCTGAATGGATTTGGCAAACCGGGCCTCAGGCCCAGCCACCTGTTTCTTTCCATTCGCGAGACCGCCCCATGTTCGACGCTCTGTCCATTCGCCTGAAAATCGTCCTGCTCTCCGGCCTGTGCCTGCTCGGAGTGGTGGCGCTGATTGTCAGCATGAACATCTACCAGACCAACCAGAACGACGAACTGGTCAGTCAATCCAGCAACCAGTTGCTCACTGCCAGCGTGCAGAACCTGCTGCAGGCCAAGGCCGCCGAACAAGCGGTGCGGGTGCAGAAAACCTTTGGCGAAAGCCTGCTGGTAGTCACCGCCCTCGCCGACCAGATCAAGGATCTGCGGACGATGGCGGCCAAGCGTTCACTCGAACCAGGCGCGGTTCGTGAAGAGTTGAACCAGAGCCTGAAAACCGCGTTCGAGCGCAACGATAAAGTCCTCGGTATCTGGCTGGCCTTCGAACCCAACGGCCTCGACGGCAAGGACAGCGAGTTCGCCAACGACGCCGCGCGGCAGTCCAACGAGGCCGGGCGCTTCGCCTCCTACTGGAGCCGTGCCGCCGGCGCCGCGCTGAATACGATCATGGTCGAAGATGACCTGACCAAGACCACCCTCAGCGTCAGCGGCACGCCGTACAACAGCTGGTACACCTGCCCTCGCGACAACAAGCGCACCTGCCTGCTCGACCCGTATGCCGACACCGTCGGTGGCAAGGAAATGCTCATGACGACCATTTCCGTGCCGGTGATGGTCGACGGCAAAGCGATCGGCGTGGTTGGTGTCGACATCGCCCTCGACGCGCTGCAAGCCGCCGCCGTCGACTCGCAACGCAGCCTGTTCAACAACGCCGGGCATATGCTGATCGTTTCCGGCAGCGGCGTGCTGGCGGCCGACAGTGCTGACGCGACGCGGGTCGGCAAAAAGATCAGTGACACCCTCGGCGCGGACGGCAAGGACGTATTGCAATTGGTCGGCAGCGGCACCGCGAAAATCCTCGAACAGGGCGAGCTGATTCGCGCGGTTTACCCGGTTGATCCGATCGGCAATTCGCGAGCGTGGGGCGTGGTCATCGACCTGCCCAAACAAGTGCTGCTGGCTGACTCGGTGAAGCTGCAAGCGGTGCTGGATGATGCACAGGAAACCGGCGTGATCACTGCTCTGCTGGTCGCCGTGGTGGCCGGTCTGGTCGGCCTGCTGCTGATCTGGCTCACCGCCTCCGGGGTCACCCGTCCGATCAACAGTGTCGCCGAAATGCTGAAGAACATTGCCAGCGGCGAAGGCGATCTGACCCAGCGTCTGAACTACAGCAAGAAAGACGAACTGGGCGAGCTGGTGAACTGGTTCAACCGCTTTCTCGACAAGCTGCAGCCGACCATCGCGCAGATCAAACAGAGCATCACCGAAGCCCGTGGCACGGCTGATCAGTCTTCGGAAATTGCCCGGCAGACCAGCGAAGGCATGCAGGTGCAGTTCCGCGAAATCGATCAGGTCGCCACCGCGTCCAACGAAATGAGCGCCACCGCCCACGATGTCGCCAACAGTGCCTCGAACGCCGCCAATGCGGCCAAAGGTGCCGACCAGTCGGCCAAGGACGGCATGGCGATCATCGAACGCAGCACCCGCGACATCAATCAACTGGCCGATGAAGTCAGCAAAGCGGTGACCGAAGTCGAAGCGCTGGCGGTCAACAGCGAGCAGATCGGCTCGGTGCTGGAAGTGATCCGCAGCATCGCCGAACAGACCAACCTGCTGGCCCTCAACGCTGCTATCGAAGCCGCCCGCGCCGGCGAAAGCGGTCGCGGTTTTGCCGTGGTTGCTGACGAGGTGCGCAACCTGGCCAAGCGCACGCAGGATTCGGTGGAAGAAATCCGCGTGGTCATCGAGCGCATCCAGACCGGCACTCGTGGCGTGGTCGCGACCATGCACTCGAGCCAGACCCAGGCGCACAACAACGCCGGGCAGATTCGTCAGGCGGTCGATGCACTGGGCAAGATCAGCGACGCGGTGACGGTGATCAGCGACATGAACCTGCAGATCGCCAGTGCTGCCGAAGAGCAGAGCGCAGTGGCCGAAGAGGTCAACCGCAACGTCTCGGCGATTCGCACCGTGACCGAAACCCTGACCGAACAAGCCACGGAATCAGCGGCGATCAGCAGCCAGCTCAACAGCCTGGCGAGCCAGCAGATGAAATTGATGGATCAGTTCCGCGTGTAACAATCCAGCATAAATCCCTGTGGGAGCGAGCCTGCTCGCGAAGAGGTCGTCATATCCAACATCAGTGTTGACTGACACGACGCCTTCGCGAGCAGGCTCGCCCCCACAGGGAACGGGTTCACATCCTGGTTTCATCCAAACCGCGATTTTTTTGCACTATCATCCCCCTCTCGCTCAGGAGGGCTTCGATGACTGATCTGCTTACGTCCATCCAGACCGCACTCGACCTGCCGCGCACGCCAATCCCCTTCAACGGTGACGGCGCGCTGCCCTCGGCGTTCGCGGTCACCGAGCTGGCCTGCGCCAGCATCGCCATTGCCGGGCAAGCGGTCAGCGAATTGCTCCACCAGCAGACCGGTGACATGCCCGCCGTTGCGGTCGATCGACGTCTGGCCTCGTTCTGGTTCTCCACCTCGCTGCGCCCGATCGGCTGGCAAGTGCCGCCGCTGTGGGATCCGGTCGCCGGCGACTATGCCACCCGGGACGGCTGGATCCGCCTGCACACCAACGCCCCGCATCACCGCGCCGCCGCTGAACGGGTGCTTGGCGCCTGCGCCGACCGTGCAGCAATGGCGGCGAAAGTTGCGCAATGGGCAAGTACGGATCTGGAACAAGCGGTGGTCGACGCCCAGGGTTGCGCCGCTGAAATGCGCAGTTGGATGCACTGGCAGCAGCACCCGCAAGGGCTGGCAGTGGATGCCGAGCCGTTGGTGCAATTTATCGAGCAGCCGGATGAGAACCGGACAGCGTGGCAAGGTTCGATCGCGCGACCACTGGCCGGGATCAAGGTGCTCGATCTGACCCGCGTGCTCGCCGGCCCCACCGCCAGCCGCTTGCTCGCCGGGCTGGGCGCCAATGTGCTGCGCATCGATCCGCCGAGCTGGAACGAACCCGGCGTGGTTCCGGAGATGACCGTCGGCAAACATTGCGCGCGGCTGGACCTGCAGACTCCAGCGGATCGCGCAGTGTTCGAAGGTTTGTTGCAAGACGCCGACATCCTGCTGCACGGCTATCGTGCCGACGCTCTGGAACACCTTGGCTTTGGTGTTGAGCGCCGTCGACAACTGGCGCCCGGTCTGATCGATGTCTGCCTCAACGCCTACGGCTGGAGCGGCCCGTGGCAGAACCGCAGGGGCTTCGACAGCCTGGTGCAGATGAGCAGCGGCATCGCCGAGGCCGGACAGCGCTGGAAGCACAGCGATAAACCGACGCCGTTGCCAGTGCAGGCGCTGGATCATGCGACCGGGTATCTGATGGCGGCGAGTGCGATCAGGCTGCTGACTGAACGCCTGACCAAAGGTCGCGGGGGTTCGGCGCGGCTGTCGCTGGCGCGCACGGCGAAGCTGTTGGTCGAGCATGGGCCGGGGACGCTTGATCCGCTGCGGGCCGAAAACGCGCTGGATCAGGATTCGGCAATTGAACACACAGCGTGGGGCCCGGCGCGGAGGTTGCGCGTGCCGGTGCAGATCAGCGGGGTGGCGGTGCGGTGGGATTTGCCGGCGACGGAGTTGGGCTCGCATTCTGCGCAGTGGCTCTAGAAGAAGCCCCTCACCCCAGCCCTCTCCCGGAGGGAGAGGGGGCCGACCGAGGTGTATTGCGCTATACGTCGACCTGAAAAAACCAGTCGATTATGGATTCGGTAAAGGTCTTTCACGTCGGCGTAATTCGCCAATATCCCCCGGTCGGCCCCCTCTACCTCCGGGAGAGGGCTGGGGTGAGGGGCTGCTTTTCAGATCACAACGCCAACACCCCGCTATACAACCCATACGCCGCCAGCCCCGCGCCAATCACCACGCAGGCAAAAATCCCTTTCTCCACCGTGGTAAAAACCGGCTGGCCCTGTTCATGCTTGGCCTTGGCAAACAGAATCACCCCGGGGGCGTACAACAGCGCCGACAGCAGCAGATACTTCACCCCGCCGGCGTACAACAGCCACACCGCGTAAATCAGTGCGATGCCGCCAATCAGCAGATCCTTGGTGCGTTCGGCGGAGGCGTGTTCGTAGGTTTCACCGCGCCCGCTGAGTAGCACCGCGTACGCCGCCGACCACAGATACGGCACCAGAATCATCGACGACGCCAGATAGATCAGACTGGTGTAAGTACCCGCCGAGAACAGCGTGATCAGCAGGAAAATCTGAATCATCGCGTTAGTCAGCCACAACGCGTTGACCGGTACGTGATTGTTGTTTTCCTTCTTCAGGAACGCCGGCATGGTCTTGTCCTTGGCCGTGGCGAAGAGGATTTCTGCGCACAGCAGAGCCCACGACAGCAACGCGCCCAACAGGGAAATCGCCAGCCCGACACTGATCAGCAACGCGCCCCACGGCCCGACGATGTGTTCGAGCACCGCCGCCAGTGAAGGATTCTGCAGATTGGCCAGTTCCGGCTGGCTCATGATCCCCAGCGACAGCACATTGACCAGCACCAGCAGCGCCAGCACGCCGATGAAACCGATCACCGTGGCGCGACCGACATCGCTGCGTTTTTCCGCCCGCGCCGAATACACACTGGCGCCTTCGATGCCGATGAACACGAACACGGTGACCAGCATCATGTTGCGCACCTGGTCCATCACCCCGCCGAAGTTCGGGTTGCTGCGGCCCCAGATGTCGCGGGTGAAGATGTCCGCCTTGAACGCCACGGCAGCGATGACGATGAACATGATCAGCGGTACGACCTTGGCCACGGTGGTCAACTGGTTGATCAGCGCCGCCTCCTTGATTCCGCGCATCACCAGGAAATGCACCGCCCACAACAGCACCGAGGCGCAGCCGATGGCGATCGGCGTGTTGCCCTGGCCGAACACCGGAAAGAAGTAGCCGAGGGTGCTGAACAGCAAGACGAAATAACCGACGTTGCCCAGCCAGGCGCTGATCCAGTAACCCCAGGCCGACGAAAAGCCCATGTAATCGCCAAACCCGGCCTTGGCATAGGCATAGACGCCCGAGTCCAGCTCCGGTTTGCGATTGGCCAGGGTCTGAAAGACGAAGGCCAGGGTCAGCATGCCGATCGCGGTAATGCCCCAGCCAATCAGGATCGCCCCGGCATCGGCGCGCGCCGCCATGTTCTGCGGCAACGAGAAAATCCCCCCGCCGATCATCGAGCCCACCACCAGAGCGATCAACGCACCAAGGCGCAGCTTTTGCGTCGGTTGCGACATGCAGATCTCCTTGAACAAGCCACTGTTATTTATTTGTAACAACAGCTGACTAAAAGCCTAAGAGTAGATGACGTTTATCAGGTAATGCATAGGCGAACACATTTATATATAGCGGATGACGATAACGCGTAGAACGTTAAGTCAGTTTTGTGCGCTGATCCTGATAATTCGATTCTGTACTGAAAACAGATGACGGACATTTGCCAAACCCGCAAAAGCAACTAGCGTCATAGTTCGAAAGCATTAATAGCTATTCCCAATTGCATTAGCGAAAAGGCTCTGTCACGGGCCTTTCAGAGCACAGCGTTATGCCCGCAACGGGTGGATAAGTCATTCATTAACAATGGAATGTGGCCATGCACTGATCCAAGTCAGCTATTCGAACAGACAACGGTACTAGGCTATGAGCTCTCCTTTCCTGCAATGGAGTCATGCAAATGTCTGAAGCGCCCGGAAAACTAAGACTCGGTGCACTGGTTGCACTGGTAGTCGGTTCAATGATCGGTGGCGGGATATTTTCGTTGCCACAAAACATGGCCGCCAGCGCCGACGTCGGTGCCGTGCTGATCGGCTGGGCCATCACCGCCGTCGGCATGCTCACCCTCGCTTTCGTCTTTCAGACCCTCGCCAATCGCAAGCCTGACCTGGACGGTGGGGTCTACGCCTACGCCAAGGCCGGATTCGGCGACTACATGGGTTTCTCGTCTGCCTGGGGCTACTGGATCAGCGCCTGGCTGGGCAACGTCGGCTACTTCGTTCTGCTGTTCAGCACCCTCGGCTACTTCTTTCCGATCTTCGGCGAAGGCAACACGCCGGCGGCGGTGATCGGCGCGTCCTTGCTGCTGTGGGGCGTGCACTTCCTGGTGCTGCGCGGGATCAAGGAAGCGGCGTTCATCAACCTGGTGACCACGGTCGCCAAGGTCGTGCCGCTGCTGCTGTTCGTGCTGATCGCCATCTTCGCGTTCAAACTGGACATCTTCACCGCCGACATCTGGGGCGTAAAAAATCCGGATCTGGGCAGCGTGATGAACCAGGTGCGCAACATGATGCTGGTCACCGTCTGGGTGTTCATCGGCATCGAAGGAGCGAGCATCTTCTCCGCCCGCGCCGAGAAACGTTCGGATGTCGGCAAGGCCACCGTGATCGGTTTCATCACCGTGCTGCTGTTTCTGGTGCTGGTGAACGTGCTGTCACTGGGCATCATGACCCAGCCGGAACTGGCGAAACTGCAGAACCCGTCGATGGCCGCCGTGCTTGAACACGTGGTCGGGCACTGGGGCGCGGTGCTGATCAGCGTCGGCCTGATCATTTCGCTGCTGGGGGCGCTGCTGTCGTGGGTGCTGCTATGTGCGGAGATCATGTTCGCCGCCGCCAAAGACCACACCATGCCGGAGTTCCTGCGCAAGGAAAACGCCAACCACGTGCCGGTCAACGCGCTGTGGCTGACCAATGCCATGGTGCAGATTTTCCTCATCATCACGCTGTTCTCGGCCAGCACTTATCTGTCGCTGATCTACCTCGCCACCTCGATGATTCTGGTGCCCTACCTGTGGTCGGCGGCCTATGCCCTGCTGCTGGCGGTGCGCGGCGAGAGCTACGAAGGGTTTGCCGCCGAGCGGCGCAAGGATCTGATCATCGGCGGTATCGCCCTGATCTATGCGGTGTGGTTGTTGTACGCCGGCGGGGTCAAGTACCTGCTGCTGTCGGCCCTGCTTTATGCGCCCGGTGCGATCCTGTTCGCCAAGGCCAAGCTGGAACTCAGACAACCGGTTTTCACCAACGTCGAGAAGCTGATTTTCGCCGCAGTGGTCGTGGGCGCCGTGGTGGCGGCCTACGGTCTCTACGATGGCTTCCTGACGCTGTAACCCCTGATTGATCTGTCATCTGGAGGAACACAGAAATGACCACGGAAAAAGTGAAGTACGGCGTCCACTCCGAAGCCGGGAAACTGCGTAAAGTCATGGTTTGCTCCCCAGGTCTGGCCCATCAGCGGCTGACCCCGAACAACTGCGATGAACTGCTGTTCGACGACGTGCTGTGGGTGGCGCAGGCCAAGCGCGACCACTTCGACTTCGTCACCAAGATGCGCGAACGCGGTATCGACGTGCTGGAAATGCACAACCTGCTGACCGACATCGTCGCCATCCCCGAGGCGCTGGACTGGATCCTCGAACGCAAGGTCACCGCCGACTCGGTGGGCCTGGGCCTGATCAGTGAGGTGAAATCCTGGCTGAAAAGCCTTGAGCCACGGCACATCGCCGAATTCCTGATTGGCGGCGTCTCGGCCGATGATCTGCCGGACAGCTTCGGTGGCAAGACCATCCAGATGTTCCGCGACTTCCTCGGCCACTCCAGCTTCATCCTGCCGCCGCTGCCGAACACCCAGTTCACCCGCGACACCACCTGCTGGATCTACGGCGGCGTGACGCTGAACCCGATGTACTGGCCGGCGCGCCGTCAGGAAACCCTGCTGACCACCGCCATCTACAAATTCCATCCGCAATTCACCAATGCCGAATTCGAGATCTGGTACGGCGACCCGGACAAGGATCACGGCAACTCCACCCTCGAGGGCGGCGACGTCATGCCGATCGGCAACGGCGTGGTGCTGATCGGCATGGGCGAGCGATCATCGCGTCAGGCCATCGGCCAACTGGCGCTGAACCTGTTCAACAACAAGGCGGTGGAAAAAGTCATCGTCGCCGGCCTGCCGAAATCCCGCGCGGCGATGCACCTGGACACGGTGTTCAGCTTCTGCGACCGCGACCTGGTGACGATCTTCCCGGAAGTGGTCAACCAGATCGTCGCCTTCACCCTGCGCCCTGACGAAAGCAAACAGGGCGGCATCGACATTCGCCGCGAAGAAGGCAGCTTCCTCGACACCGTCGCCGCTGCGCTCAACCTGCCGAAACTGCGCGTGGTGGAAACCGGCGGCAACAGCTTCGCCGCCGAACGCGAGCAATGGGACGACGGCAACAACGTGGTGGCGATGGAGCCCGGCGTGGTCATCGGCTACGACCGCAACACCTACACCAATACCCTGCTGCGCAAGGCCGGCGTGGAAGTCATCACCATCAGCGCCGGCGAACTCGGTCGCGGCCGTGGCGGCGGCCACTGCATGACCTGCCCGATCGTGCGTGACCCAATCGACTACTAAACCTCTGAGCCCTGGCCGGCACTTACCCAGTGCGGCCAGGGGGATAACCGACACCGAAGGAGATCCATCATGGCTTTTAACATCCACAACCGTAACCTGCTCAGCCTGGAACACCACACCCCTCGCGAGTTGCGTTACCTGCTCGACCTGTCCCGCGATCTCAAACGCGCGAAATACACCGGCACCGAGCAGCAACACCTGAAGGGCAACAACATCGCCCTGATCTTCGAGAAAACCTCGACCCGCACCCGTTGCGCCTTCGAAGTGGCGGCCTATGACCAGGGCGCCAACGTCACCTACATCGACCCGAACTCCTCGCAGATCGGCCACAAGGAAAGCATGAAAGACACCGCCCGCGTGCTCGGGCGCATGTACGACGCCATCGAGTACCGTGGCTTCAAACAGGAGATTGTCGAGGAACTGGCCAAGTTCGCCGGCGTGCCGGTGTTCAACGGCCTGACCGATGAATATCACCCGACCCAGATGATCGCCGACGTGCTGACCATGCGTGAGCACGCCGACAAGCCGATCCACGAAATCAGCTACGCCTACCTCGGCGATGCGCGCAACAACATGGGCAACTCGCTGTTACTGATCGGCGCCAAACTCGGCATGGACGTGCGCATCTGCGCGCCAAAAGCCCTGTGGCCACTGGACGATCTGGTAGCGCGCTGCAAAAAATACGGTGAGGAAAGTGGCGCACGCATCACCCTCACCGAAGACCCGAAGGAAGCGGTCAAAGGCGTCGACTTCATTCACACCGATGTCTGGGTATCGATGGGCGAACCGGTGGAAGCTTGGGCCGAGCGCATCCAGCAGCTGCTGCCGTATCAGGTCAACGCCGAGCTGATGAAAGCCACCGGCAACCCGCGCACCAAGTTCATGCACTGCCTGCCAGCGTTCCACAACAGTGACACCAAGGTCGGCAAACAGATCGCCGAACAGTATCCGCATCTGAAAAACGGCATCGAAGTGACTGACGACGTGTTCGAATCGCCGGCCTGCATCGCTTTCGAGCAAGCGGAAAACCGCATGCACACGATCAAGGCGATCCTGGTCTCGACCCTGGCTGATCTCTGACGCCACGGCGCTCCCACTGAAGGAACAGGAGCCAAAGGTGGGAGCGAGCCTGCTCGCGAAAGCGTCATTTCAGACAACATCACTGTTGAATGACATACCGCGTTCGCGAGCAGGCTCGCTCCCACAGGTTCCCGGTTCCGACAGAGAGATCGAGTCGTTTGCCACTCCTCTGCTTAGAAGGATTGCACCATGCGTATGGTCGTAGCCCTGGGCGGTAACGCCCTGCTCCGCCGTGGTGAGCCGATGACCGCTGACAATCAGCGCGCCAACATCCGCATCGCCACCGAGCAAATCGCCAAGATCCATCCCGGCAACCAACTGGTCATCGCCCACGGCAATGGCCCGCAAGTCGGCCTGCTGTCGCTGCAAGCGGCGGCCTATACGTCTGTCACTCCGTACCCGCTGGACGTGCTCGGCGCCGAAACCGAGGGCATGATCGGCTACATCATCGAACAGGAACTGGGCAATCTGCTCGACTTCGAAGTGCCGTTCGCCACCCTGCTCACCCAGGTCGAAGTCGACGCCAACGACCCGGCCTTCAAGAACCCGACCAAGCCGATCGGCCCGGTGTACGAAAAAGCCGAAGCGGAAAAACTCGCCGCCGAAAAAGGCTGGGCAATTGCTGCCGATGGCGACAAATTCCGCCGTGTCGTCGCCAGTCCACGGCCGAAACGCATCTTCGAAATCCGCCCGATCAAGTGGCTGCTGGACAAGGGCAGCATTGTGATCTGCGCCGGTGGCGGCGGCATTCCGACCATGTACGACGAACAGCGCAATCTCAAAGGCATCGAGGCGGTAATCGATAAGGATCTGTGCTCGTCGCTGCTCGCCGAGCAACTGGAAGCCGACCTGCTGGTGATCGCCACCGACGTCAACGCGGCGTTCATCGACTACGGCAAACCCACCCAGAAAGCCATCGCCGAAGCCCACCCGGACGAACTCGAACGCCTCGGTTTCGCCGCCGGTTCCATGGGCCCGAAGGTGCAGGCAGCTTGCGAGTTCGCACGCCATACTGGCAAGGTCGCGGTGATCGGTTCGCTGGCCGATATCGAAGCCATCGTCCAGGGCACCGCCGGTACGCGGGTCAGCACGGCGAAGCCGGGGATCAGCTACCGATAACAATAAACGCCGGAGCAGGCACAAGACCTGCTCCGCTCCCATGCCTTGAAAGGAGTAGCTCAATGGCCCAATTCGAACCCGGTCATCTGCATATCGAGCGGCACGCGTTGACCGACGATGACGTCAATTACAACGTGCATCTGGACTATGAAGTGTTCACCGATCCGCAGAAAGGCAAAGGGATCCAGTTCACCCTGCATGGCAGCATGCAGGGCAAGGACATGAAGGAAACGTTTTTCCTGCCCAAGGAAGAGGCCTACAACTTCGCCCGTGACGTGACCCGGATCGCCGAGAAGTACGGAATCCCAAAGACCCACAGCCAGATCGGTTCGGTGCACAAGCATTACGACCTGATGTTCGAAGACATTCGGCAGAAGTTGAATATGCAGTCGGGAGATCCGGTGAACCTCAAGCATTTCGAATAAAAATCAAAAGCCCCTCACCCTAGCCCTCTCCCGGAGGGAGAGGGAACCGATTGGGAGATGCTGCAGCATTGCGTCGACCTGATCCTGCATCACTGAATCCATAATCGCCCGGTACTTTCAGGTCGATGCATAACCCCAGACACCTCGGTCGGCTCCCTCTCCCTCCGGGAGAGGGCTGGGGTGAGGGTGCTTTTGCTTTCACCTCTCTTCAAGCCCAAGGCATACTTGCGCCCTCCGCTCTGCAGATCACTGAACCGCCCCCATGCGTATCCACGTCAGCTTCATCGACCGCGTCGGCATCACCCAGGAAGTCCTGGCTATCCTCGGTGGGCGCAATCTCAATCTGGATGCGGTGGAGATGATCCCGCCGAATGTCTACATCGACGCGCCGACGTTGAGCCCGCAAGTGCTCGAGGAGCTGAAAGATGCGCTGTTTCGCGTGCTCGGCGTAGAAGCGGTGACGGTGGTCGACATCCTCCCCGGCCAACGTCGCCACTTGCAGCTCGATGCGTTGCTGGCGGCGATGACCGATCCTGTTTTGGCGCTCGATAGCGCCGGCAAGGTGCTGCTGGCCAACCCGGCGTTGATTGCGTTGTACGGTCGCGAACCCGCTGGCGAAAGCGTGTCGGCGCTGTTCAATAGTCCCGGCCTGCTCGGCACCCTGCTGGAAAACGGCTTCCGCCTGCCGCTGCGCGAGATCACCGTCAACGGCCAGACGCTGTTGCTGGATGCCACGCCGATCACCGACGCCGGCGCCCTGCTGACCCTCTATCAACCGAACCGCATCGGCGAACAGCTCTCGGCGCTGCACCACGACCACGCCGAAGGCTTCGACGCGCTGCTCGGCGAATCCCCGGCGATCCGCACCCTCAAGGCCCGCGCGCAAAGGGTCGCGGCGCTTGACGCACCTTTATTGATTCAAGGCGAAACCGGTACCGGCAAAGAACTGGTCGCCCGCGCCTGCCACGCGATCAGCACTCGCCACAGCGCTCCTTTTCTGGCGTTGAACTGCGCAGCGTTGCCGGAAAACCTCGCCGAGAGCGAGCTGTTCGGCTACGCCCCCGGCGCTTTCACCGGCGCCGCGCGTGGCGGTAAACCGGGGCTGATGGAACTGGCCAACCAGGGCACGGTGTTTCTCGATGAGATCGGCGAGATGTCACCGTACTTGCAGGCCAAGCTCCTGCGTTTCCTGAACGACGGCAGCTTTCGTCGGGTGGGCGGTGATCGTGAAGTAAAGGTCAACGTGCGCATCCTCAGCGCGACCCACCGCGATCTGGAAAAAATGGTCAGCGAAGGCCTGTTCCGCGAAGACCTGTTCTATCGCCTCAACGTGCTCAACGTCGAAGTGCCGCCGCTGCGTGAACGCGGCCAGGACATTCTGCTGTTGGCGCGGTATTTCATGCAGCAAGCCTGTGCGCAGATCCAGCGCCCGGTCTGCCGCCTGGCGCCGGGGACTTATCCGGCGCTGCTCGGCAATCGCTGGCCAGGCAACGTGCGGCAATTGCAGAACGTGATTTTCCGTGCGGCGGCGATTTGCGAGAGCAGCCTGGTCGATATCGGCGACCTCGACATTGCCGGCACCTCAGTGGCGCGCCAGGCCGACACCGACGTCGACAGTCTTGAACAAGCCGTCGAATCTTTCGAGAGAGAGCTGCTGGAAAAGCTCTACGTCAGCTACCCCTCGACCCGGCAACTGGCGAGCCGCTTGCAAACTTCGCATACCGCCATCGCCCATCGATTGCGCAAATACGGCATTCCCAATAAGCCCTGATATCACCTCATATCCCTATTACGGGAAATTCCCCATGTGGGAGCGAGCCTGCTCGCGAAAGCGGTCTATCAGCAAAATAGCTGGCGCCTGACACACCGTCTTCGCGAGCAGGCTCGCTCCCACAAGGTTTTAAGGCGGATTTGAAATCTGTTCAAAAACGACCTCGACCTGTACCGAAAGCGCTACAGCGGAACGATATCGCTACACCCGCCTATGACCTGCGCTGCGCAACGCTTTGATCCCGTTCAGCTTTTCTCCTCGCCCCAAGCTGTAGCGATTTCGCTACAACAGCGACATCCCGAGAAATGCGACAAACAGCCAAACTATTGATTTACATAGATAAATTAACCTTGGCCGCATTCTTGCTACCTGTCTCCTCATCTATGCGGGCTTCCACGCCCCAAGCTTTCCACCGCGTCCACCAGACGCGTCTGGCCCCCTGAGGAGTTTCCATGAGCGAGTTGCGTTTTACTGAAGATCACGAATGGCTGCGCACCGAAGCCGACGGCAGTGTCACTGTCGGCATCACCGCGTTTGCGCAGAACGCCCTGGGCGACGTGGTGTTCGTGCAACTGCCTGAGCTGCAGGCTTACGAAAAAGGCGCCGAAGCCGCCACCGTGGAATCGGTGAAAGCCGCCAGCGGCGTGTACATGCCGCTCGACGGCGAAGTACTGGCCGTCAACCCGGCGCTGGAAAACGCTCCTGAGCTGGTCAACGAAGATCCGCTGGGCGAAGGCTGGTTCTTCCGCTTCCAGCCAAGCGACGCCGCCGCTGTCGGCCAACTGCTCGATCAAGACGCTTACGACCGTCTGATCAAAGCCCAAGCCGAAGCCTGAGGAATTACGCCATGAGCCAGATCAATCTCGGCACCGCCAACGAATTCATCGCCCGTCACATCGGCCCGCGCGCCGGTGACGAGCAAGCCATGCTCAACAGCCTCGGCTTCGACTCGCTTGAAGCGCTGAGCGCCAGCGTCATCCCGGAAAGCATCAAGGGCACCAGCGTGCTCGGCATGGACGACGGCCTCAGCGAAGCCGACGCCCTGGCGATGATCAAATCCATCGCCGGCAAGAATCAGCTGTTCAAAACCTACATCGGCCAGGGCTACTACAACTGCCACACGCCGTCGCCGATCCTGCGCAACCTGCTGGAAAACCCGGCCTGGTACACCGCTTACACCCCGTATCAGCCAGAAATTTCCCAGGGCCGTCTCGAAGCGCTGCTGAACTTCCAGACCCTGATCAGCGACCTCACCGGCCTGCCGATCGCCAACGCCTCCCTGCTCGACGAAGCCACCGCCGCTGCCGAAGCCATGACCTTCTGCAAACGCCTGAGCAAGAACAAGGGCAGCCACCAATTCTTCGCCTCGATCCACAGCCACCCGCAAACCCTCGACGTGCTGCGCACCCGTGCCGAACCGCTGGGCATTGAAGTTGTAGTGGGCGATGAGCGTGAACTGTCTGACGTGACGCCGTTCTTCGGCGCGCTGCTGCAATACCCGGCGAGCAACGGTGATCTGTTCGACTACCGCGAACTGACCGAACGCTTCCACGCCGCCAACGCTTTGGTCGCCGTGGCCGCTGATCTGCTGGCCCTGACCCTGCTCACCGCACCGGGCGAATTCGGCGCCGACGTGGCGATCGGTTCAGCGCAACGCTTCGGCGTGCCGCTGGGCTTCGGTGGCCCGCACGCCGCTTACTTCTCCACCAAAGATGCGTTCAAGCGTGACATGCCCGGCCGTCTGGTCGGTGTCTCGGTTGACCGCTTCGGCAAGCCGGCCCTGCGTCTGGCGATGCAGACCCGCGAGCAACACATCCGCCGCGAAAAGGCCACGTCGAACATCTGCACCGCGCAGGTGCTGCTGGCCAACATCGCCAGCATGTACGCCGTGTACCACGGCCCGAAAGGCCTGACCCAGATCGCCAACCGCGTGCACCACCTGACCGCGATTCTGGCCAAGGGCCTGAGCGCACTGGGCGCTAACGTAGAACAAGCCAGTTTCTTCGACACCCTGACTGTAGCCACCGGCGCACACACCGCCGCGCTGCACGACAAGGCGCACGCTGCGCAGATCAACCTGCGCGTGATCGATGCTGAACGTCTGGGCCTGTCGGTCGATGAAACCACCACCCAGGCTGATATCGAAACCCTGTGGGGCCTGTTCGCCGACGGCAAGACCCTGCCGGATTTCGCTGCGCTGGCCGCTTCGGTGCAGAGCACCATCCCTGCTGCGCTGGTGCGTCAGTCGCCGATTCTCAGCCACCCGGTGTTCAACCGCTATCACTCGGAAACCGAGCTGATGCGCTACCTGCGCAAACTGGCGGACAAAGACCTGGCGCTGGATCGCACCATGATCCCGCTGGGCTCGTGCACCATGAAACTCAACGCCGCCAGCGAAATGATTCCGGTGACCTGGGCCGAATTCGGTGCGCTGCACCCGTTCGCCCCGGCCGCGCAAAGCGCCGGTTACCAGCAACTGACCGATGAACTGGAAGCGATGCTCTGTGCCGCCACCGGTTACGACTCGATCTCGCTGCAACCGAACGCTGGTTCGCAAGGTGAATACGCAGGTCTCCTGGCAATCCGCGCCTATCACCAGAGCCGTGGCGATGAGCGCCGCGACATCTGCCTGATCCCGTCGTCGGCCCACGGCACCAACCCGGCTACCGCGCAAATGGCCGGCATGCGCGTGGTCGTCACCGCGTGCGATGCCCGTGGCAACGTCGACATCGAAGACCTGCGCGCCAAAGCCATCGAGCACCGCGAACACCTCGCTGCATTGATGATCACTTACCCGTCGACCCACGGTGTGTTCGAAGAAGGCATCCGCGAAATCTGCGCGATCATTCACGACAACGGCGGCCAGGTGTATATCGACGGCGCCAACATGAACGCCATGGTCGGCCTCTGCGCTCCGGGCAAGTTCGGCGGCGACGTCTCCCACCTGAACCTGCACAAAACCTTCTGCATACCCCACGGCGGTGGCGGCCCGGGCGTCGGCCCGATTGGTGTCAAATCGCACTTGACCCCGTTCCTGCCAGGCCACGGCCAGATGCAACGCAAGGAAGGCGCGGTCTGCGCAGCACCGTTCGGCAGCGCGAGCATTCTGCCGATCACCTGGATGTACATCCGCATGATGGGTGGCGCCGGTCTGAAGCGCGCTTCGCAACTGGCGATCCTCAATGCCAACTACATTTCCCGTCGCCTGGAAGAGCACTACCCAGTGCTGTACACCGGCAGCAATGGCTTGGTGGCACACGAGTGCATCCTCGATCTGCGTCCGTTGAAAGACAGCAGCGGCATCAGCGTCGATGACGTCGCCAAACGCCTGATCGACTTCGGCTTCCACGCGCCGACCATGTCGTTCCCGGTCGCGGGCACGCTGATGATCGAGCCGACCGAAAGCGAATCCAAGGAAGAGCTGGATCGCTTCTGCGACGCCATGATCCGCATCCGCGAAGAAATCCGCGCAGTGGAAAACGGCACCCTGGACAAGGAAGACAACCCACTGAAAAACGCCCCGCACACCGCAGCGGAACTGGTCGGCGAGTGGACTCACCCGTACAGCCGCGAGCAAGCGGTGTACCCGGTCGCCTCGCTGATCGAAGGCAAATACTGGCCGCCGGTCGGCCGGGTCGACAACGTCTTCGGTGATCGCAACCTGGTGTGCGCCTGCCCATCGATCGAAAGCTACGCTTAAGGGGAGCAGCTGCAAGCTTTGAGCTACAAGCTGCAAGTAAGGGCTGACCTGCTTTTAACTTGCGGCTTGTGTCTTGCTGCATGAACTGCGGCGCGAATTCGAGCTGCAAGGAAACCCGATCCGCTTTTACTTGCAGCTTGCAGCTTGAAGCTCACAACTGCTCCGCAGGAGCCCCCCATGTCGTTAAGCGTGTTCGACCTGTTCAAGATTGGCATCGGTCCCTCCAGTTCCCACACCGTCGGCCCGATGCGTGCTGCTGCGCGTTTCGCCGAAGGTCTGCGCCGTGAAAACCTGCTGGCTACCACCGCCAGCGTGCGCGTCGAGCTGTACGGTTCGCTGGGCGCTACCGGCAAAGGTCACGGCAGCGACAAAGCCGTGTTGCTCGGCCTCGAAGGCGAGCACCCGGACACGGTCGACACCGAAACCGTTGCCGCGCGCTTGCAGGAGATTCGCGGCAACGGCCGGCTGAATCTGCTCGGCGAGCACAGCATTGCGTTCAAAGAGAAAGAACATCTGGCAATGATCCGCAAGCCGTTGGCCTACCACCCCAACGGCATGATCTTTCGCGCCTTCGATGCGGCCGCAATTCAGATTCGCAGCCGCGAGTACTATTCGGTCGGCGGTGGTTTTGTTGTCGATGAAGATGCCGCCGGTGCCGATCGCATCGTCGAAGACGCCACGCCGCTGACTTTCCCGTTCAAAAGCGCCAAGGACTTGCTGGGCCATTGCAGCACCTACGGGCTGTCGATCAGTCAGGTGATGCTGACCAACGAAAGCGCCTGGCGCCCGGAAGCCGAGACTCGCACCGGCCTGCTGAACATCTGGCAAGTGATGCAGGACTGCGTGGCTGCGGGCTGCAGAAACGAAGGCATTTTGCCCGGCGGTCTGAAGGTCAAGCGCCGGGCCGCCGCGCTGCATCGGCAATTGTGCAAGAACCCGGAGTCGGCCCTGCGTGATCCGCTGTCGGTGCTCGACTGGGTCAATCTTTATGCACTGGCGGTCAACGAAGAAAACGCCAACGGCGGACGTGTGGTTACCGCGCCCACCAATGGCGCGGCGGGAATCATTCCGGCGGTGCTGCATTACTACATGCGTTTTATCCCCGGGGCGAATGACGACGGCGTCGTGCGTTTTCTGCTGACCGCTGCCGCTATCGGCATTCTCTACAAGGAAAACGCCTCGATCTCCGGCGCCGAAGTCGGCTGCCAGGGTGAAGTCGGTGTGGCCTGTTCGATGGCAGCCGGCGCCCTGTGCGAAGTGCTCGGCGGCAGCGTGCAGCAAGTCGAGAACGCCGCGGAAATCGGCATGGAACACAACCTCGGCCTGACCTGCGACCCGATCGGCGGCCTGGTGCAAGTGCCGTGCATCGAGCGCAACGCGATGGGCTCGGTGAAAGCCATCAACGCGGTGCGCATGGCCATGCGTGGCGACGGTCAGCATTTCGTCTCCCTCGACAAAGTCATCCGCACCATGCGTCAGACCGGCGCCGACATGAAAAGCAAATACAAGGAAACCGCCCGCGGCGGTTTGGCAGTCAACATTATCGAATGCTGATCACGAACCACGCCAAACGAAATTGACCACCTCTCCCCTAGGGAGAGAAACGTAATTAGCCCCCTCTCCCTCTGGGAGAGGGCTGGGGTGGGGGGCTTTTGATCTTGATCTTGCTTCTCACCCCCAAACTCTAATTTCCAAGGAGCTACGCATGTCCACCGAAACCCTGTCGAAAACCCCGCTGCACGCGCTGCACCTCGAACTCGGCGCGCGCATGGTGCCGTTCGCCGGCTACGACATGCCCGTGCAATACCCGCTCGGCGTGATGAAAGAACACCAGCACACCCGCGATCAGGCCGGGTTGTTCGACGTCTCGCACATGGGCCAGATTCGCCTTACCGGTGCCAACGCTGCCAAAGCCCTGGAAACCCTGGTGCCGGTCGACATCATCGACTTGCCGGTGGGCATGCAGCGTTATGCGATGTTCACCAACGAAACCGGCGGCATCCTCGATGACCTGATGGTCGCCAACCTCGGGAATGACGAGCTGTTCCTGGTCGTCAACGCGGCCTGCAAGGATCAGGATCTCGCGCATCTGCACAAACAGATCGGCGATCAGTGCACCATTACGGCGCTGTTCGAGGAGCGCGCCCTGCTCGCCTTGCAAGGTCCGGCAGCCGTAACAGTGCTGGCGCGTCTTGCGCCGGACGTGGCGAAGATGACCTTCATGCAGTTCAAGCGTGTGTCGTTGCTCGGCATTGACTGCTTTGTCAGCCGTTCGGGCTACACCGGTGAAGACGGTTTCGAAATCTCGGTACCGGCTGCCGAAGCGGAAAAACTCGCCCGCGCCCTGCTCGCCGAACCTGAAGTCCAGGCCATCGGCCTCGGCGCGCGCGATTCGCTGCGCCTCGAAGCCGGGCTGTGCCTGTACGGCCACGACATGAACACCGAAACCACACCAATCGAAGCCAGCCTGCTCTGGGCGATTTCCAAGCCACGCCGCGCCGATGGCGCACGGGCCGGCGGTTTCCCCGGCGCGCAGCAGATTTTCGCTCAGCAACAGAATGGCGTCGCACGCAAACGCGTGGGCCTGCTGCCACAGGAACGCACCCCGGTGCGTGAAGGTGCAGAAATCGTCAACGAGGCTGGCGAGATCATCGGCAGTGTCTGCAGCGGCGGTTTCGGTCCGACCCTGGGCGGGCCGTTGGCAATGGGTTACCTCGACAGTGCTTACGTAGCGCTCGACACGCCCGTGTGGGCCATTGTCCGTGGGAAAAAGGTGCAGATGCTTGTAAGCAAAATGCCATTTGTTCCACAACGCTACTATCGCGGCTGATCGACTGTTTCTATAAGTAACGCGATTGCGTTATGCGTGCACTAATGTGTAACGCAATCGCCATAAAACAGTGCGTTTTTTAACATCCGAGTGAAATATGATCGTTGCTTATAACGTTTATAAAAACCAGAACCAGACAATCGTCTAAGCCCGGACTAGTGAGCTGACTAACAGCCGTTCAGAGCAGTAAAACCGGGGCCTTCGCGGGGCTTGTTTTTTCTCCCGTAGTTGGCGTAGAGTTTGTCCACTGTGTTTGCATGGGTCAGCTTGGAATCGTGACCTGGGCAGTAGCCTACAAGTTAGCTACATCCCGCTCGACGTCTTCTTACTCCTTGCAACCAGCTCCAGTACTCTTTCATGTGAAAGGGGCTGTCATCAATTTATGCGTCAAAGGAAATAAGAAATGTCCACACGTCAGAGCGGTACCGTCAAGTGGTTTAACGACGAGAAAGGTTTTGGTTTTATCACTCCAGAAAGCGGTCCGGATCTGTTCGTACATTTCCGCGCCATTCAGGGCAACGGCTTCAAAAGCCTGAAAGAAGGCCAGAAAGTGACTTTCGTTGCTGTGCAAGGCCAGAAAGGCATGCAGGCTGACGAAGTACAAGCAGAAGCCTGATCTTCTGATACGAAAAAGCCCCTGATATTGATATCAGGGGCTTTTTTGTGCGCGCTAATCCGTAAAATGGCGCTTCCATTCGCGTCCCGAGGCTGCCATGTCGAAAAACCTGCTCACGCCCCAAGGGGATTTCCCTCCTGTCGCGCTTGGTCGTCGTCTGGCGGCGATGTTCTACGACTTCCTGCTGTGCACCGCCCTGCTGATCGTCACCGGCTTCATCTACAAAATGATCCAGGGCGGGATCATCGGCGAAGAACGCCTGCGGGCAATGACCGATGCTGGCCAGCTTGACGGTGATCCGCTCTACTCCACAGTGCTGCTGTTGGTGTTGTTCGGCTTCTTCGCCAAGTTCTGGACCCATGGCGGGCAGACCCTCGGCATGCAGGTCTGGGGCATTCGCGTGCAGAACGCCAACGGCACAGCGATCAGCCTGTGGCAGGCGCTGTTGCGCTTTATGGTGTCGATTGCGTCGTGGCTGTGTATCGGGCTGGGTTTCTTCTGGTCGCTGTTCGACAAGCAGAAGCGCACGTGGCATGACATTTATTCGGATACCCGCGTGGTGCGGATCCCGAAAAAGGCCAAATAACTTCCAGACACCAAAAACTACTGTGGGAGCGAGCCTGCTCGCGAAGGCGTAGTGTCAGCCAATATTTATGTCTGCTGATTCACCGCCTTCGCGAGCAGGCTCGCTCCCACAGGTTCTGGGGTGTGTCTGAAAGAGCTTAGGCGTTACCGGCCAATTTCATCCGCGCTGCCTGGGTGAAGTCCAGCATGCGCTTCAACGGGCGGATCGCCTGCGGGATCAGCGCCGGATCAACGAAGATCTCGTTCGTGCCTTCCTTCAGGCTCTTGAGCGTGCGCTCAAGGGTGTTCATGGCCATCCAGGGGCAATGCGCGCAACTGCGGCACGCCGCGCCGTTGCCGGCGGTAGGCGCCTCGATGAAGACCTTGTCCGGGCACAGCTGCTGCATCTTGTAGAAGATGCCGCGGTCGGTCGCCACGATGAAGGTCTTGTTCGGCAGGCTCTGTGCGGCTGCGATCAACTGACTGGTGGAACCGACGGCGTCGGCCAGCTCGATCACCGATGTCGGCGACTCCGGGTGAACCAGAATCGCCGCGTCCGGGTACAACGCCTTCATGTCTTCGAGCTGCTTGGACTTGAACTCTTCGTGAACGATGCAGGCACCGTCCCAAAGCAGCATGTCGGCGCCGGTCTTGCGCTGAATGTAAGTGCCCAGGTGCTTGTCCGGGCCCCAGATGATCGTTTCGCCGTTATCCATCAGGCTTTCGACGATTTCCAGTGCGCAGCTCGACGTCACCACCCAGTCAGCCCGCGCCTTCACGGCGGCGGAAGTGTTTGCGTAAACCACCACGGTGCGCTCCGGATGCTGATCGCAGAACGCCGAGAACTCGTCGACCGGGCAACCCAGGTCCAGCGAGCAGGTCGCCTCCAGGGTTGGCATCAGCACGCGTTTTTCCGGGTTGAGAATTTTTGCCGTCTCGCCCATGAACTTCACGCCGGCGACCACCACGGTCTTGGCCGGGTGGGCGTTGCCGAAGCGGGCCATTTCCAGGGAATCGGAAACACAGCCGCCGGTTTCTTCGGCCAGGGCCTGAATCACCGGATCGCAATAGAAGTGGGCCACGAGCACCGCGTCCTGAGCCTTGAGCTCGGCGGCGATGGCGGAACGGTAGTAGGCCTCTTCCTCTGCCGTCAGCGGTTTGGGCTGCTTGGCGTCGAGGTGGGCTTGAACCAGAAGGCGTTCGGAAATCTGCGTCATGTTCGCAAGACCTGCAGGCGCATTCGCGCGAAAGTCGAGTATACACCCGGCTCCGGACCGCTAGAGGTACCGCCGGGAGAGTGAGTATCATCAGGCACGGACAGCGTTGAAGCTGCGCAAGGCTACAGAATATCCCGTTGATACAAAAGATGATTCTGACCTGTGTCAGGCACGGCGGCGCTGAAACACAACGCAGCCGAATCGCAGGCAAAAAAAAACCCGGAAATCCTCACTTTCGTGGGCCTTCCGGATTTTCTAAACCGCCAAATATGGTGGGTCGTGTGGGATTCGAACCTACGACCAATTGGTTAAAAGCCAACTGCTCTACCAACTGAG
>Ga0209676_1001126_pt1 | contig 29368 bp, 38 predicted proteins | sample AraplaCvi_mLB_r2_FD_184282 | JGI IMG/M metagenome (GOLD analysis project Ga0209676, IMG submission 184282) | Arabidopsis root microbial communities from North Carolina, USA - plate scrape MF_Cvi_mLB_r2 (SPAdes) (version 2) | ecosystem: Host-associated > Plants > Roots > Endosphere | place: USA... | reverse complement strand
GCAGCTTTCGACCATGGCCGCGACGCTTTCGGCGACCAGCTGCGGCTCGCGCATCAGGCACGCCCCGAAGCGCCCGGCCTGCACGCGATCGGACGGGCAACCACAGTTGAGGTTGATTTCATCGAAGCCGTATTCGGCCCCGATCTTCGCCGCCGCGCCGAGCAGTTCCGGCTCGCTGCCACCGAGTTGCAACGCGACCGGATGCTCCACCGGATCCATCGCCAGCAGCCGCGCGCGATCGCCATGGATCACCGCGTTGGCATGCACCATCTCCGTATACAGCCGCGCGTGCGGCGCGAGCAGGCGATGGAAGACACGGCAGTGCGTGTCGGTCCAATCCATCATGGGCGCAACCGACAATCGGATAGCTTGCGGATTCAACAATTTCTGTTTACTTACAGTCACTTATGCTGCTCGATTGATCCTGCATATTCCCAAAAATTCCCGTCATCTCCCGGCCTTTGTGTACCATTCGTGTACCACCTTCACTTGGTACAACGATGGCGACCTTTCAGCAGCGCGGCGATCGGTGGAGGGCTATTGTCCGCCGAAAAGGCTTTGCGCCCAAATCGCGGACCTTTCCGACGAAGAGTGCAGCCCGCACCTGGGCGGATCGAATTGAGCGCGAACTAGCGGACCAGGAAGCTCGAGGTGTCGCCGAGCATGACGGAGCCACTGTCGCGGAGCTCGTGGATTGGTACAGCACCTACGTCGGCCAATTGAAACGAATCAGCCTCACTCAGCGGGGAAATCTGTCGAGGGTCAAGGAGGGACTTGGGGACAAAGTGGCCAGCAAGCTCACAGCTGCGGACGTCATCGAGCACACGCGGAAGAGGCGCCAGGGCGAGCACATCAACAAGGATGGGCACCGCGTGCCAGCCTGCGGTGGCGCCACTATGAATGTCGAACTGGGCTACCTGTCCGAAATGCTCAAGGTGGCCAAGTCGATGGGCAAGCTCACCTTGCCCCACGACCCAGTGGCCGAGGCACGGCCTTCGCTGCGCCTAGTAAAACTGGTTGCCAAGTCGGTCAAACGCAACCGACGCCCAACCCCCGAAGAGCTTTCGAGATTGAAGGCGCATTTCGAGGCCAATGCTTGGCGAATGAAGCTGCCAATGGCCGACATAGTCGACTTCGCCATCGGAACCGCCAAGCGCGAGGGCGAAATCACGAGACTTCTTTGGGAAGACTTGGACGCGCCTACCAGAACAGCAGTACTTAGAGATGCAAAGCATCCGCGGGCGAAAGAGGGGAATCACAAGCGCTTCCCCTTGCTCGCCGACATGTGGCCCCTAGTCGATCGCCAGCCCACGAAAGATCGACAGAGAGTCTTCCCATTCAAGCCCGATTCGATCGGGACAGCGTTTCGGCGCGCATGCATCGCTCTTGGAATAGAAGATCTTCACTTCCACGACCTTCGGCACGAAGCGACGTCCCGCTTATTCGAACAAGGGTACAGCATCGAACAGGTCGCCACAGTCACGTTGCACGAGAGCTGGCAAGAGCTGAAGAGATACACACAGCTACGCCCGGAGAGCCTGCATAGGGACTGATTGTCGCCGGTGGCTGCTTCCAGTCGGGCACTCCTTCGTCAAGCATAGAACGATTAAGGTCGCCCTTCGGATACCGGATATCCGCTTCGAGTCGAATACGGACCTTACATTGATACGTCGTGCCCGCCCTGTGGAATGTCCGCTATGTGCCAGAAGCGGACATCCAACGGGTGACTTCTCCACACTTAGAGGACGTGACCAAGCACACCCGACAAAGTTGTAGTGCCAACACTCCGGCGCTTTGCGAAAGGTGCAACTGCATGATCGGGACAATCGCTGTGATGTAGTTGAGGATCAGCGGCCGATCAACCCCGTACGGTACCCGGTTGGCACCGTCTGGAATCGCGCGGTGACCTACTTTGCTTAGCCTTGGCCGGTGTCCGTAACGACATGGTCACGAGAGTCAGAGCACACTGCAGACATCACCAACTCTCCTGACCGAACTACTTCAGCGCACGCGCATGAAGCGCTCTAGGCCATAAGAACGGCCAAGCCTCACGGTTCGAGTCGAACGGAGCCATCGGCGAAGCTGAATCGCTTCGCCGATGCCGTTAGCCCCCGCTGGCGTGTAATGGAGCTGCCACGAGAATTTCCATGAAGCCGGTAACTGTCAGCGCCTGCATTCTGTTTGCGAGCGCTATCGCAATTGAAACCATCGTATGGATGACGTTTCTAAGGGGCTTGAAGTCGCGGCATCCTCAACAGTGGATGCACGCGGATCAGCCTACTCGCTGGCACGATCGAACCGTCTTGAGCGCGCGCAGCATGATGCTCTATCTGCTGACGCGAGAATATATGGACAGAATAGACGAACCCGGTACCCACTACTGCTCTCGCTATCGCTCGATCTTGCTGGTGGCGTATTGGTGCACGGTCGGGGCAGGGATCGCCGCCGTAGTGGCGCTCGCGGTTGAGAGTTGAGAGTCCGATGTCTCTCCGCGCTACTCTAGGAGATGTGACTGCTGAGATGCTGCGGGAGTGCGGACGCGTCTACGTTACTGACGATAAGCGATTCGCTCTACTCTCCAAAGATAGGCTACTGCCGCGGTTCAGAACGTCGAGAGCCGAAGGCAGGATGAGTCCGCCGGAGCTTCAGGTGATCGTTCGCGATCTCACACGGGAGGAGTTCGAGCGGGTATCGGCAACACTGCAAGCACTGGATTCCGATCGAAGCTACGAAGACTTCGCAACGGCGCAGATACCACTCCGCTCGACACACTGAAGGCGGGCAACAACGTGGTGACGAGCGAGCCGTGCAGTTACCCCGTATCGTCGTCTGAGTAGATGATCGTCACAGCAAACCGCACGAGTGCGGACGAATCTACTTCGTAAGGAACGACTCTTGATCAAGCTAGGCGAAAACTGGATCAACCCCCGCCACATCGTCCACATGACTGTCGTAGAGCCAACGTCGGATGGCGGCGGAAAGTTCACAATCTTCTTCGTTAATGGCCGCGAGTTCGCGGTTCGAATGACGGAACTGGCGCAGGCTGTCTACGAGCAGGGACTTATAGTCAAGTCGCTGGGCGGCAAACCCTAGTGGATGACTGGACTATTCGGCGAATGGCCGTTCGCGCCTCTGGTCCGCTTCATCTCGGGCCGAAGCGACCGGAGCGAAACGGAGGCAACTCTATGAGGTGGACAGGCGATGTTAGTTCTCAGGGATCGCCCAGGCTCACGCCTTGCGAGATGGCTGATGCGCGACATTGACGTTGTCACTCATGCCCTGTGTGCCCGGTACCCGGGCCTCACAGTTTCGCAACTGGGTGTTCGTCACCTGAGCCCTGACGATCGCGGAGTTTGGTTCGTCCGACATCCTGCAAGTCCCTTCGAGGTTCGCCTGCAGGCTTCGGCCGGAAGCTTCCCGCTCGAGTTGGCATCAGACGCTGATGCGTCGCGAACTCTCATCACGATGACCGACAGTGCCATAGACGTCGTGGCTGAGAAGCTAGGATTGATTGGGCAATCCGCGTCACTTGGTGACGAGAGCTAGCAGCGCCGGTCCCGGACATCCGCCAGGTCGTATGCGGCCGCTTCGGAGCTGACAATGTGTCAGCCTAAGTCGGGAATCGCGCTAACTGTTGCACGGTCCGGATGAGCTCCGCTCTTCCACGAGAGCCCCTCGCGGCTGCAAGAGGTCACCCCTACCTCACGCATGGGGGCGCACTCTCATTTGCGACGCGATGTCAAAGTCCGGTCGGCCGTCCAGGCGCTGCGAGCCCAGGGCCGCATCAGTGTCCAATCCCCTCATCGGGGTTTGCACTACCCACGAGATTGCCGCTAGGCAGGAAACTGCAGGGAGATCTCTTGAAGACGCGCACAGATCTGCTTGGCGCGATCGAAATGATCGACGCGGCAATGCTGCGTGCAGCAAATGAATCTTCCGACACCCCACAGCATTGGAACGCCTGGAAGCTCGCATTGTCCGGGATGCCGCAGATGGATGAGGTTCCGAGCGACCTCGGCCACTGGTGGCAGAATCAGCTATTGGATGCTAGCCGTCGCGCATTCGAGAACAAGGAATTGCGGCGGCGCTATCACAACGGGGATTTTGATGCAGGGGGGCTGTCTAGCGAGGGCGTGGTCTGGAACAACGGCCCCTGCGCATACCGTGGCCGCGAGATCCGTGTCGAGCTTCGCAGGGAGACCTTAGGGGCATCTTGGACTGCGGCAGTGACCATATCCAATCAGCATGAGCTGAGGATTACCGCGCGAATGTTCTTCGCGGGGCTACCTAGTTCTGTAATGGGCGCGATCGGCGCATACGCGTTGGTCCTGGAAGAGGCGCGCCACAACATTGACCGCATGGACACTCCAATCATTTGACCACCAACGTCGGCAACGATCAGCACGCTGCGTAAACACGCTCACCACGCCCTCGAAGGACTCCAAACCAGTGCCCCAGTTCACGGCCCCGACGGAGATCGTAGAACCCCGGCGACTATCCGCCTCGGGCAAGAAGCGAAGGTTCTGAGGGCATTCCTAGGCCGCCAACGGAAGCTTCCGCACCCTACGATTAGGTTGCCGCAGGCACAGGATCGCATGCACCTTAAATGGAAGGACCGAACGGCGAGAGCCGGGCGCTGGTATTCACACCGAAGATGGCAGAGCCAATGTTGGTCGCCTGCCTTTGGAATCACTCACCGGCTTACGAGGGCACGCCGACCCTGTACTCGTTCGCCGGCCTAACCGATGAACCAGAGCTGGAGGTCTGAGACACGCTGCAGAACCTTAGTGCGCGTTCGAGGTCACTCAAATCGTAGGGCTTTCGGACGTGCCACTTTCGCGATAATGCTGCAGGCATATCGCTGCGGGCGTAACCGCTTGTCATGGCGTACGGGACATTTCGCCTGTCCAAGAGCTGTGCGATGCCGGTGCTTTTCTGACCTGCGACATCGAAATCCAGGAGCGCTGCGTCAATGAGCTTCTCGTTGCGAATTAAGGTTCCGGCCTCATCAATGGTTGAGGCAAGGACCGTTGTGTGGCCAAGGTGCGACAACGCATTGGCGACGCACGAAGCGAGATCCTTGTTGTCTTCTACAAGCAGTACATTCACCTAACCGACCTCATCACGTAGTTCTTAGGGAGTCGCACACCCTCATATACGTGCGGGGCTGTGACGGGAGCGAAGACCAGCTCATCAATTCTGCCGCTCATGCTCCGATGCGAACCGTGTCTCTACGATTGTAGTTTCAGCCCGGCGCGATGGGCCTCCTCGGCGATCCGCCGCCATACCGCCATCGCCTCTTGATCCGGTGATGCGACTCACAAATCGTGCCAAGGACCAGGCCGCCCGCGGGAGCTCAGCCCGTTCCGCAAGCTTCAACCAGGCCGCACCCGGATTCCTCTCCCTTGTCGCCTGTTTCGGACGACGGGAGCTCCGACGTGAAGAGCCTCCGCGAGCTGGGTGCCTGACTCGTGCCGTATCGGCGCGCGTTAGACCCAGGAGGTCATTGATGCACACTCTTCTTCCGTACGAGGCCTCGCTCATGCCCGTATGCGCCGAGATCCAGTGGACCAGCAGCGGCCATGCTGTATCCCCGCCAGTGGAGTGGTAAGAGTCTTGTTCTAGGCCGCTCTCGAAGCGCGGCTCACACTCTGAAGATGAGGGCACAGAAGAACGGCGAGGGAAGCCCCCGCCGTTCTCGTTGACACCCGCTGGCGGTTACTGCTTGGTCGGCATGTTGACCTTGTCGATACCATGAATCAGACCATTGCTCGACCCGATGTCGGCAGAGGTGACCAGCGCTCCATCAATGCTGAGCTGGTCGTCCTTCAAGATGATCGGGGCCGACTGGCCGTTGACGGTCCTGGCAGCTTCCCACTTGCCAACGTCGGCCGTGGTCTTGCGGCCGCTGACAACGTGGTAGTTCATCACCGAGACGAGTTCCTCCTTGTTCTCGGGCTTGAACAGGCTTTCCAGCTTGCCAGCCGGAAGCTTCTCAAATGCCGCATCCGTCGGCGCGAACACGGTGAAGGGGCCCGCTCCGCGCAGCGTCTCGGTCATGCCCGCAAGATCGAGTGCCTTGCCAAAGGTTTTGAAGGATCCATTGGCGGCGGCGGTGTCGACGAGATTCTTGCTGTTGGGAATGTTGGTTACGGTGTTCATACAGGATTGCCTTTTATATGGTCCGCTGTGTTGCGAATCCAGGGCGGCCGAAGCCAGACCCCGCTGGAAGCGGGGCGAGTGGGGCTCAGTGCGGAGGAGGAGTGGAATTGCAGCGCGGCTGAGTGGCCGTTGCGACGTTGCGTCGCAGTGCACAAGGATCGTGCGCCATTGAGCGTGAGTTAGGCGTGACCTAAAGGTTCATCGCGGAACGGTGCTTGGTTGGCCACGCGCCGCGGCTGCTCTCAACAAGCAGGAAAGTGATCACCATGCATGTTGGTGCCGTCTCCAGCATGAACGTTATTGGTAGAAGCTTCATTCATTCGACGAGATGAGCGCATAGTGTTGCAGGTTGCGAGCATGTAGGGCTCCGTCTCAGTTGTGTTAGCCCCCCAGGCTGTGACCTCGAATCAGAACAGCCAATCGCGGCGCCAAGGACATCCCCCATGAGAACGCTCATCGAAATGCTCGTATCGCAGGTCATGCAGGCGATCGGGTCGCTGAGGCTGGATCGGCCATCGCAGCTACCAGACCCCGTTCGCGACGGGTGGCCAACGCTAGCATTCACGCATCCACATGCGAGCCGAATGACTGCAAACCTTCGATCCTCATCATTGCGTCGCAAATCCTTCCGAAAGTTTCTCCATATTGATCGACCCACGCCGTAACACGGCGCCCGGCCACTGATACTCTCGCGCTGACCGAAGAGACCGCGGACCGCTTCTTTAAGTCACGAGTTAGTAACAGCAGTTGGCGCACTCTCCAATGGCACTACGGCGCAACGTCGTACTGGCCATCCGGCCGCTCAGCACGCCCCGCTCCTACCTTCCCTGAGCTCAAGCGCCCCATGTCGGTCGGGTTTGCTATTCGTTGGCGCTGCGGGCCATTTGCATCACACACCCATCGCCGCCGAATTACGGGTTCGTTTTCCGACGATGCCGCGGCGACGGCTGAACGGAGATCATCATGAACGGTGCAACTGCCCCGTTGTTCACAGACGTACTCAAGTCGATACCGAGGTTCTTCGGCATCCGACTCGACGCGAGGCCTGCTTACCGAATGGAGGACCTCGTCGGCCCCGTGGAGATTAGGCGCTACGCCCCAGCCTTGTTTGTGTATACCTCTGCGGACGGAAGCCATGACGCGGCGGTGCGTGTCGCACGCGAGAAGCTAGAGGATTACATCTACGGTGACAACGAAGCCTTAGAGAAGATGGAGATGACCTATCCGACGTACCAGGGCGACGACGAGTCCACGATGTTCCCCAGCGCCTTACGCATGCGCGAGAGGCACGGCTGGAGAGTTGCATTCTTCCTCTCCAACAACTTGGCCGCTGGGGAGGCACCGCTACCGGACGATCCGACGGTAAGAGTCCATGAATCGCCGGAAACATTGGTTGCCGTACTTGGATACCGCGGTGCCGACACGGAGGAGAGCCGCACCGCTGCTAAGCGTGACCTAATGCAAGCACTGTCAGGGTCACGGTGGTCGGCCGACGATCAGGTGTACTGGGCAACTTACGACCAGGCGTTTGCCATTCCCTATCTCAAGAAGAATGAAGTTCATGTCCGTGTAGCGAACTCGAAGACGGAGATTGTCGTCTCGGCCAAGGTCGACGCGGCATGCAACAGCGACAGTGAAGCCGCAAACCAAGCCTAACCGCAGTACGCTCCGGAGAACTGAAATGCAAATCTTCACGAATGAAAACAGAGATCGAAGTTTCCTACGCCCGGTCACTGAGGACGATTTGGCATTGCAGCGCGCCGAGAACGAAGGACTGCCTTTCTTGTCGGACCGCGATGAAGCGAGCCATCTCTTCGCCCGCGTGTCGATGAGGCTCCGAAAGGGGCTTAGTCCAGTCGCGGATGGGAACTTGTTGACCCTTGAAGAGCTCCTCGCCGCAGTCAACAAGGTGACGCATAGCGACACACAATTGCGTCAGCAGTGCGCAAAGCTAGTTGCACTCTTGGCATCGGACATTCGGAATGCGAAGCAATTCTCCTTGGATAGTTGTCTCCGCGCTAGGCCGCTGCGCGATTGGCGCGAGCGCTACAACGGCCTGGAGGTCCTGCGATGACCCTCGCCGAAACCGCATCCTTCTGCGCTAGCGGATGCTGATGCGCTAAGTGCTGGGCTCTCGCGCCACCTGAACGTTTGCCGCTGCCGGCCAGACAGCCAGGCTTGCGTTCCCGCGGATGGCAGCACCCGGCCATTAGCTGACATCTCTTGCGGAACGCAATCATTCTTCTGCACTGCTTTTACGAGCGGCCGGCTACCTTGCCCGCAGGAGGGTCAGATGCCGGCGCCCCTGAACTCGCAGCGAGATGACCAACGTGACGCCGCGGCGCGGCTCGTGCAGGCGCTCGCTGAGCTCGCCGAACAGCGCGACGCCCTCAGCTGGCACCGCCAGAAATCGCGGCAGCTAACAGACCAATCCGGCCGCCTGGTTAGCGCAAGCCAGCTGCTCCGAGAAAAGATTGAGGAGTCGTGGTGACGCCTGGCTGAGTAAGCGGGTCGCGGCAATGCGCCGATCTTTGCGTGGCGCCGACCAACGGGGTCAGCCACGTCAACCTCCCTGCCGAGCACGCCCCACCCGCTAAGCGAGCTCATCGGCGCAGACCTGATCGTCACGCGCCCGTGTCAGGGTAGCCGTCTCGGAAAGAGAGTCCGTAATGCGCCTTGCCGACTTCATCGAACAAAACGTCTGTCTAATTGCCGATGGGGCGCAGGCGTTTGCCGCAACGCAGGCTCCCCACGGCGTGCACCTAGACGAGACCGCGCTGAGGGATCACATCCCGGAAATTCTGTTGGCCGTAGTTGCAGACCTGCGAACGAAGCAGTCCGCCGAGGCACAGCTGCTTAAATCGGAAGGGCGCGCATCTGTACTGGATGGACCTCGGACCCCTGCAAGCACACACGGCATGTTGAGGGCTAAGGGCGGCTTCGACATCAATCAAATGGTTGCGGAGTACAGAGCTCTAAGAGCTGCAGTGCTTCGACTATGGATTGATGCGCATGAGCCTTCAAGGCAGTCGTTCGACGACATGATCCGATTCAACGAAGCTATCGATCAGGCCATTTCAGAGTCCGTCTCCTATTTCTCGAAGGAAGCAGAGTCTTGGCGCCAGGTGTTCCTTGGCGTTCTCGGACACGATCTCCGCGCGCCCTTGAGTGTCATCGTGACAACGTCGGACCTGCTGTCTCGGATGACGCGCGATGGCCCCTACTCCGAGCAGACGCAACGCATCGTCCGCAGCGGGATGCGCATGAGCAAGCTGCTTGACGACCTCCTTGACTACAGCAGGACCCAACTTGGCGTCGGAGTGCGCATTGTGCGCTCGGAATGCTGCCTCAGTGAGGTCCTTAGCGAAGAAGTCGACCTGCTGAGGACAGCACTTCCCGAAGCGACGATCCGGTTCGACACCTCGGGCCCTCTTCGCGGCAGCTTTGACGCCTCGCGCCTACGCGAAGTGCTAGCCAACCTAGTTAGCAATGCTTACAAGTACGGCGAGAGTGGGTCAGCGATTCTGGTTTCTCTAGCACGAACGGCCGAGGCCGTTGAACTCGTGGTACGCAATCGCGGCGCCCCGCTCCCGTCGGCCTCACTGGACGAACTGTTCAATCCCCTGCGACGAGGCCTGCAGCCGGCGAAAAGCGGCGAACGTACGAGCCTCGGCCTGGGACTCTTCATTGTCCGAGAGATCGTGAAGGCGCATAGGGGCGAGGTGGTCGGCGAGTCAGCACGAGGGGAAACCACCTTCACCGTTCGAATTCCTCTCCAAACTTGACTCTCAGCGCCCAATGCTGCCGACGCCTGGGCAAGCCAGATCCAGGGCCCGCTCGAGGTCATCTATCAGATATGGCTTGCGCAGGTGCGGTTTACCTAACATCTCAAGCGGCGTATCTGCTTTAGCTTGCCCAGTAGCAACGACAAACGGGATCGATCTCTCATTCAGAACGGATGCCACATCCGCGCTGGTGCCGCCGCCAAGGTCCACATCTAGCACCGCGACATTGGGACAGGTCACATCGATAAGCTTGAGAGCTTCAACAACCGACGATGCATGGCTTACAGAGTGTCCAAGGACAGCGAGCGCGTCCGCAACGCTCTCCGCGACTTCCTTGTCATCCTCGACGAGTAGAATCTGCATGCCTCTCTGCCCGCAGTGGGACATTCGACGCTCCCACATGCAGTGTGAGCAACTGGTCGAAGTAGCCTCAGCTTATAGCTCGTTCGTCGAGGAGGCTCTTCACCGTCCTACGAAGCGGTGGAGTACAGACCAACCCATGCCTCCATCCATCAAACTGGCGCCACATGGGTCTGGTTATGCTGCGCCACTCAGCATCGCATTCAACGCTGCGATCAGCTGTGGAAAACGATAAGGTTTGGGGAGATATGTTACGCCGTCAGGAAGCGGGGGCAGTTGCCCGCGCGCGTAGCCCGACACAATTAGGACGCGCGCCGAAGGGTCGCGCCGGAGCGCCTCTTCAGCCACCTCTATTCCGCTCACCCCGTTGGGCATGCTGACGTCGGTCACTACCGCGTCGTAAGTGTCTTCTCGAAGTGCTTGCATAGCGACAACTCCGTCCTCCGCCAAGCGTACGCTGAAGCCGGCAAGTCGGAGTCCGTCACCAACGAGAAGGCGAGCATCCCCCTCATCCTCCACAAACAAGATGCGCATGTACGTTCTCCGGGCCGGCAATTGCGTCACCTGCCCGAAGCAAGCGCACACCCTATTGCTCACGCTAGAACCAAGTCGGTTACGAGCTCGTAGACACGCGCCGATCTCTGCCCGCCATCGACTTTTGCGGGCCGGCTATTCTTGGCGCGATTCCCCGTTCAGCTTGACGGCTTTGAAGGCCGCTTTTGGTCGGAAGCGGACGTTAGCACCAGTCGGGGGCGCCGCGCGGGCCGCATCGCCTTCTGCGGTAGGTCCATGCCGGTCGGGGCGTACCCGTCGACAGTTCCAAGTACCAACATGACACCTGCGTTTCGCCCCCATCTCCTTGTGCCGGCCTGTCGCTCACATGGGTGAAGTGTCTGACACCTCGAAGCCAACTTGACCCTCGGACGCCGCCGCCCGCCTGTCACTCGCGTTCAAAGGCGTCCAGTTCGTCTAGCGCAAGCTGCGCGCGCCGCAGACTGTCGGCCGCAGCGGTGTTGCGCAGGAAGCGCGCGACGCTGTGCCAACCCAGGCGCGGCGCCCACGCGTACAGCGCCCACGTCGCCAGCGTTCCGGCGACGCCGATCGCCAGGCTCGCCCACGCCCAGCCCGCCATCGGTGCGGGCGTGGGCGAATGGCCGCCGCCCAGTCCCGACACGGCCACCACCACCAGCACCCACATTACCCACCACGGCACGCCGCAAACGATGCCATTCACCGTGTGGAACCGGCGCAGCCGCTCGAGCTGCGCCTGGATCTGCACGACCGGCGCGGAGTAATCGACGCTGCGGATCAGCCCCAGCGTGGTGCCCGCCGCTGCGGCCGTAACGACGCCGAACGCGTGCACGATCACGCCCGTGGCCAGCAAGCCGGGCACGTCGAGGTTAGCCTTCCAGCATGCGATGCCCAGCAGCACCAGCCCCGCGCCGAGCAGGAACTGCAGCACCTGCCCCCGCACCAGCGGCCGCAGTCGTCCCCGCGCGCGCCCCAGCTTGCCTTCGCGTAGCAGGTCCATCTGCACGCGTTCCTGCCGTGCAATCTGCCGCTCCAGCGCCTGCCAAGCCGCCTTGAGTTCATGGTTGTCCATTTGCGCTAATGCCGAGGATCTCTGCGATCTCTGCGTGCGGCCGGTCCTCCAGGTACAGCAGCAGTAGCGCGCGATCGAGTGGCGCCTGGCGGTGTATGAACCGGTGCAGCGCCGCGACCTGCTGCCGCACCACCGGGTCGATGGCGTCGTGGTCGATGTGCTCGTCCAGCCGATCGTCCAGTGGCACCGTCACGGCGTCGCGCTGGCGGGCGCGCACGTTGGAAATCGCCACGTTCAGCGCGATGCGGTACATCCACGTGGCAAAGGGGCGTGAGCCGTCGTAACGGGGAAACGCCCGCCACAGCTGCGTGGCGATGTCCTGTGCCAGGTCGGCGCGGTCGTCGCGCTGCCAGGCGTAGCTGTGCGCCACCTTCACCATGATGCCTCGATGGGCCTCGAGCAGGTGGCGGAACCGTGTCTGCCGGTCGGCGGCGGAGTTCATGCTCGCGGCGTGCTCCACGTCGGGGCTCCGAAAGGTCTCGGAGGGGTAATTCGCACGAGGGCGCGAAACATCACACCGACCGCCCCGCGTACCGCCGGCCAAGCCGCGGCGGAGGGTCCGGTCATCCCTTCCGATGACCGCTATCGGCCAGAAGCGGACATATCATTTCAGCGTTAGGTGGCCGACTAACGCTCTAAACCCGGGGCCTGCACAGGTGGCTAGACGCATTTCGCCTCCTGCGACCTTCGGCTCTGAGAGCCGGGATGCCGTCCATTAGCTGGAAGCGATCACTGTAGCCCTGCTGCAAAAGCTTTCGGACTGTGCCGAGTGCCACAGCCGGAACGATCTGATGGACCTGGCGCGCGGTCAGCATCTCGCCTTCGAACAGGAACCGGCTCACCTGTGGATCTAGCGGTTGCGTCATTGATTACGCTCCGTCGTCGACGCCGGCCTGCGCGGCAGATCGATGAGGTGCACGAGCGAGGTCACTTGGCACTGCCTGATCAATCGGAGAATCGCCGCTACGATGACCCACGCTGGTCTGGCGCGTCTATTGGCCCCGGGGCCAATAGAGGATCACTTAAGGCGCTCCTCCGTATTAGATCTAGTGGGTAACCCACCGTCCGCCTTGGGTGGAAAGCGGACATTAGCAGTCCTGTTGCCGTGCGTCCCGGCCGAACGTCCGCTATCGGCCAACAGCGGACGCTCGACCGCCGCATCGGCAGACGCCCGGGCGGCATTTCACGCGCCCTCCACGCACGAGAGTGCATTTCCGCGTTTCAAGATTGGAGACGGCCATGCGAATCTCGATCGCAATCCTGCTCCCCGCTTTGATGCTCTTTGGTGGTTGTGGCCGAGACGATCCCGAGTCGTCTAGCGCCGCGCCGGCCACGACGCAATCGGCTGCGGAAGCCACCGGCGGCACCGCTATGCCGACACCCGAGGAGGCCCGCGCGATCGCAAAGGACGCCTACATCTGGGGCTTCCCGATCGTGGAGAACTACAAGACGCTCTACCAGCAGGCACTGGATGAGGGTGGCAGCAACTTCCACGCGCCGCTCAACCGCATCGGTAACCTGGCCAGCGTGGCGACGCCGAAGGACACGGCGATCATCACGCCCAACTCCGACACGCCGTATTCCTTCCTGTGGATGGACCTCCGCCCCGAGCCGCTGGTGCTTTCGATCCCCGAGATGGGCACCGATCGCTACTTCTCCGTGCAGTTGATCGACCTCTACACGTTCAACTTCGCCTACATCAACGCTGCCGTGACGCACGGCAAGGCCGGCACCTACCTGATCGCGGGCCCGGACTGGACGGGTGACACACCCAAGGGCGTGGACAAGGTGTTCCGCTCGCAGACGCCCATCGCCTATGGGCTCTTCCGAACGCAGCTGTTTTCCCCTGGCGATCTCGACAACGTCAAACGCCTCCAGGCGCAGTACAAGGTGCAGCCGCTGAGCGCATTCAGCGGCGTGCCTGCGCCAGCTTCGCCGCCTGCGCTGAACCTGCCGCCGTATGACGGCGAAAAGGCGAACGGGGTGGGATTCTTCAGTTACCTGGCCGCGCTGCTTCCGTACGCGCCGATGACGGGCGATGAAACCTCCTTGCGCGATCGCCTCGCAAGGATTGGCGTCGTGCCGGGCAAGCCGTTCGACGAGGCCGCGTTGTCGCCTGCGATGCGCAAAGCGCTGACCGACGGCATCGCCGACGCCAACAAGGAGCTTGAGAACTTCACGGCCACGCAGATCAATACCGACAAGGTGTCCAGCGCGGATCTGTTCGGTACACGCGAACACCTGAAGGGCAACGCGATCTACCGCTTCGCCGGCGCCAAGCTGGGCATCTACGGAAATTCCGCGTCCGAAGCCGACTACCAGAGCTATTTCGTCGATGCCAAGGGTCAGCCGCTCGACGGGTCCATGCACGACTATGTGCTGCGGTTCCCCAAGGACGGCCTGCCGCCGACGAATGGGTTCTGGTCGATCACCATGTACGACGGCAAGTCGAAGCTGCTGGTGGACAACGCGCTGGACCGGTACCTGATCAACTCGCCGATGCTGGAGGGCCTGCGCCGCGATGCCGATGGCGGGATCACGATCCATCTGCAGCATGCGCCGCCCGGGAAGGACAAGGAGTCAAACTGGCTTCCCGCGCCGAGCGGGCCGTTCTACGTGGTCCTGCGAAACTACAGCCCGAAGGCCGAGGTGATCGACCGCACCTGGAAACGGCCCGCGCTGGAGGTCGTGCGCTAGGCGTTGTGCGACATCGGCAAGGCCGCCTGCAGCGGTGATGCGTCATCAGAAGCCGCGTTTCCACACGAAGGAGTTTCGACATGAGCGCTCGCCTGATCCTCGTGGCCGCCGTGACCGCAGCGATCGCCACCGCCTGCCAGAGGGATGTCCCGCCTCCGGCCGTTCCCGCCACCGACCCCAGTCCACCCACGCCGGCGGCGTCACCGGTCAACGCCGGCGCCGTCTCGACGGTTCCCAACCTCGGCGATGCGGCGCGTTACACGAAGACCGCCGACGGCAGCGTGCTGGTAACGCCGGACAACTTCATCCGCGCCGAATCCGACGTCTACATGGGCGTCCAGGCCAAGCAGGGCGCGCTCGGCAAGTTCCTGCACCGGCGCGAGGTGGCGGCGATAGACGCGCAGGACGTCATCCGCCTCAATCGCGACACCATTTATTCCGGCGCAGTGTTCGACCTGGATGCCGGGCCTGTGACGATCACGCTGCCCGATCCAGGCAAGCGGTTCATGTCGATGCTGGTGATCAACCAGGACCACTTCAACCCCATCGTCCGCTATGGCGCGGGCAAGTACACGCTGACGAAGGAAGAAGTCGGAACGCGCTATGCGATGGTCGCCATCCGCACCCTCGCCGACCCGAACGACCCGGCCGACATGAAGCAGGCGCATGCGCTGCAGGACGCCATCACCGTCAGCCAGCCCGGCGGACCGGGCACGTTCGAGGTCCCGCAATGGGACCCGGCGAGCCAGAAGAAGGTAAGAGAGGCACTGATCGCGTTGTCCGAGACGCTGCCCGACCTGCGCTACGCCGCCGGGCCGGACAAGGCATCGGTCGACCCGGTGCGCCGCATCGCGGCCGCCGCGTCGGGCTGGGGGCTCAACCCAGACAAGGACGCGATTTACCTCAACGTCTATCCGGAGCGGAATGACGGAACCACGACATACCTGCTCGACGTCAAGGACGTTCCCGTCGACGCGTTCTGGTCGGTGAGCGTGTACAACGCGGACGGCTACTACCAGGCCAATCCGCTGAACGCCTATTCGATCAACAGCGTGACGGGAAAGAAGAGCGAGGACGGATGGATCCGCATCCAGTTCGGCGGCTGCAAGGCCGAAACGCCCAATTGTCTGCCCTTCACCAAGGGCTGGAACTACATGGTTCGCCTGTATCGCCCGCGGCAGGAAATCCTCGATGGCACATGGACCTTCCCTGTGGCGCGGCCAAGCAGCTAGTTGCCTGTACGCAACTCTGTGTGATCGCCACATGGAAGTGCGCCGCTTAAGGCCAGCCATCTTTGCCTATCGTCCGGAACGGGGGCGCGTTTCCACGCGGGGTCCGCTTTGGGTCGAAAGCGGACATTAGCAGCACGGCTGCCGGCCGTCCCGGCCTAACGTCCGCTATCGGCCAGGAGCGGACATGGACCTACACGGCTCGCGACCGTAACAAATGCCTGAGCCAGTATCGGAGCAGGTGAAAGGCGAGAAAGGACAGAAGGACTCCGGCGATCGCATGGCATGCGCCGATCAACGTGAACATGAAGCGATTGGATTGCCATGTGTGGTCGCCTGTCCCTCTCCAGCCGACTTCCATTCCTGTCAGGGCGGCGTAGAACGGAAACCCAATGCTCGCCGCACCAAGCATTACAGAGAAGATGAGTGCCGCAATGTCGGCGTGACGGGCTTCGGCACCCTGCTGGTGCGCACGGCGACGCAGTTCCTTAGCTCTTGCATTCCATGTTGCGCGATCCATCGCTCCTCCCTGTCCGACGAAGCTCACTCCGTACCGTCGGAGTGTCCGCTTTGGGTCGAAAGCGGACATTACCACCGCCGAAGCGGGCTGGTCCGGACGAACGTCCGCTATCGGCCAGAAGGGGGCATTGACCTTTGCAGCCACGAGCCGCCCCAGCCTAGATTCCATGCGAAGGGTACGGCGCCCGGATTTGAACCGGGACCTGACACGCTTTAGGATGAACTTGCCATCCAATCCTAGGCAACCTGTGCAGTTGCCATTGCGTGACCGCTCTATCCAGTTGAGCTACGCCGCATTTTTACTTGACCACCGTAAGCCGCGGCCGCGGCTTCTTCCGCTTCGCGCGCTCGGTGGCTTCGTTGATCCGCTTCTTCTTCTCCTCGATACGCTCTAGAGCGTAGGGAGTCGCCGCTTTGATCAGGCCAGCAAGCGAGTACTGGTTCGTCGCGGTACCGCCCTTCTTGGAGCTCCTGGCAATACGAGTGATGAACCCCGCTCCTTCAAGGTTGGCAATCCGTCGCTGGACCGTGCGCGGATCAACGCCAATGGCTGCTGCAATTGTGGCCTTCGATGGATGGGGGGCGTTCCCTGCCTTCCACCAGTAACCGGCCAGGTGCAGGATGATATTCACGTCCAGCGCATCAAGACCCAATGCATGCTGGCGCTCGAAGATGACGGTGGGGATTGCTGTCCAACCTGCTTCAGTAAGGGGCTTAGACCACTTCTTCTCCACTTCGGACATTTCGCTTTGCGGCTTCGTCTTCGTATCAGTCATGTCGCGCCACCGCCGGGCTGGTTGATGGATGAATACTGCGCATCGCCAACGTTCCGAACAAGGCTTTTTGAGGAGCCTCCTAGAGACCGGTGTGCCTCCCCCCTCCCTTGATCTACTGAGTCTCGCTTGATCGTGGGTCTGCTTTCCCGAGTGTCGTCTACTTCGGGAGGCCCACGAGTCTCCGGGCCCCAGGGCGCTTCCGCCCCCCCCCGGGAGACCCCCTAGCCTCCCGCACCCGCGTTCCCTCCGCGCGATAACGGCCACACGCGATGCGCGCTCAATACCTGCGATGATCGCGCTCGACAACCTGCGCGATGCGACCGAAGCGAATGCAAGCGAGTGAACTAGAAGCTGTTCTGGGGACTGTCCACGATTTGCTAGTGGCTGAGGGAATGAACGAGGCGGCCCAAGTGGTGCGAGCCTACCCCGCAAGGTCAGAACAAACCGGCTACGACAACTGGAACGGTGGGACAAACATTTGGGAGGTCTACTTCGACGTCCCACCTGTCGATTACGCTCGCTTGGGATCTCGACGTGCGCAGATCGAGGAGCAAATCACGGCCAGGCTCAAAATGGTTCTAGAGCCGGAAACACAGGACTGGTACTCGGCCAAGATCGTGCCCCGCCGCACTCAGAACAAAGATTGGCGTGCCGAATCCCCCACGCTGCCGCGCGAGATACGGGTAAACATCCTCGACGGCCTGCGGTTGGAGAACGTTAGCTGGCGAGGGCAACTTGACGATGTGGAGTTTCTAAGCAGGTTATACGATCTGCAGAAGCTGCCGTCGCACGATAGCCGCTTCAAGGATGCAGCCGGTGATATCTGGCAGCACTGCATCAACAACGACGACTGGGAGCCCTATTGGGTTTTTGCGGATAGCCGTTTCGGCCTACAAGATGGCTCGGCAGAGGCATTCTTACGATTTCTTTGCGAGACGATTCATCCTCTGGTGCGGCCTGACCGAGATGCGGCGACCATGCTCGCGTCGCATTACAACGATCAGTTGAGGCACGCGGGATGGGAAATCATGGAAGAGGAACGGATCGGCGGCCGACCGCGCTTCGCATATCGCCGCCTCGACCATCAAGGAAAGCGTGCAGTCTCGCGCGCTCGAACGGTTGCGGATGCTCTCGACGCGGGCTGGATGGCCAAGGCCATCGAACGCCTGGAACGTGGAATCGATACCGATCCGGAACTGGCAATCGGCACGTCCAAGGAGCTTGTCGAATCCTGCTGCAAAACCATTCTGACCAAGCGTGGGGTCGAGCTCGCGAAGGGAGCGGACTTAAATGATCTGACGAAGTTGCTCGTGAAGGAGCTGCAACTCGTGCCTAATGGCATATCGGACCAAGCCAAAGGGACTGAGAACATCCGCCTCATTCTGCGAAACCTAACCCAGTTGACCCACAATCTCGCGCAGTTGCGCGGGCTGTATGGGAGTGGGCATGGCAAGGACGGAAATCACCGGGGGCTGCAGCCCCGGCATGCTCGATTGGCGGTAGCATCAGCAGTCGCGTTCATCGACTTCGTGGCCGACACATATCGGGAGCGCGAGTCAGCCAAGTGATTCCGGCCTTACGCCACTACGTCGAACGACTGCGCCTAGCCATCAGCGGAGACCTGCAGAATCTTGCTTACATTCTTGCAGGACTTGCTGCATTGCCTCACTTGCCGTGATCTCGCCGTTGGCGACTCGCTGCAGAAGCTCGCGATCCTCCGCAGTCACCGTTAGGCCTTCCATCTCGACCGATGCGATAGCAGACGCCATCGCACTCTCTACAGAAATCTGCCACGGCATAGGCTCGTCCGTCCCGTTAGGGTGCGCGTATTGTAGTCGATTGCGGACGCCCCGAACGGACGAAGAGTCCGCCACAAAGGTCAGTATCCGATTCGCATCGGCCTTGGCTTCCACCCTTCTCGCGGATCGTGGTATTTGGTCGCCTCGCGAATGGAGGCCTCTTTTGACGCATCCGCCTGCTGTCTGGCCGCCATGTAGGTCCCGCTGGCCTGCATCTGCGCAACCATCAGCTCCCGAAGCTGCTGCAGCTGGTTGATCTGAGCCAAGGCGATCTGATTGCCGGCATCCACGGCTGCCTTTTGGCCATCGGCCGATGCAACTGCGGAACGCAGCGAAGCTAAGGCCTGTTCCTCGGTCATTGCCCCGCGCGCCTGTAGATTGGCCACGCGCAATGCTCCCAGCACTGAATCGCGCGATGTATCGCTCCACTCGCGATAGTTCTCGCTGTAGTTCGTCGTCGCCTGATAGCCGGGGAACCGTGCTTTGAAGGCCTTTTCGTAGTCGCTCGCGGTGACCGCAAGCGACCTGCCTTCGCCAATAACGCGGTCGAGTCGGCTGAGTGCGTCGATGGCCGTGCCCAGGTCGCGCACTTCGAGGCTCTTGGTGTTGCGCAGCATGTTGTCGTACTGCTGCAGCTGCGCTTGGATCTGACGGACCTCGTTGAGGTTGCTTTGCACCGCGCGAAGTTGGGTCAAATAGTTCTGCACGTAGTTGGTCGGGTCGAAGACGGCCCACTGCGCCGCTGCCGGCGAGGTGTAAGTGCCGGCGCAGGTGATAGCAACCGCAAGGGCCAAAGCAATGCTCTTGTGAATCTTCATGGTGGTAATCCTTCTTCTATTTAGTCGTCGGTATCGAGACGGATGGAGACGGCACTCGTCGGCGGCGCGTCGGGCGGAAGCTGAGGCGGCGTGATTCTGCTGCCCCAATTCGGGTTGCTAGGGTTGGGCTGACGGAACTCCGGGCCACCGTCGTCGTTCGATGAGGCCGACTGCTGCCTCGCTAGCGGCCTCACGCCACCATCGGGTGCGCTACCGATGTTGAGCGGCCCGGTTTCGCTTCCATTGGAGGTGACCGGCGCGCCTGCCTTTGTCTCGCGTACCTGCTGAGCTTGTCCCTGCAGGTTGTTCGCAGCGCGGGTGCCCATGTTCTCCACGTTACGGCCACGGCTGTCAGTCGCATTGGGCGATGGCGGCGCGAGGCCAAGGCCTGCTTTCGCTGCCTGCCCGGCTTCCGATGCTGTTGCGCCAACGGCGTGCCCTAATCCCTTGACCACAGCACCGATGCCGGACGCTCCACTTTCCCTTGCCAGCGAAACGCCGCTCGTGGTCGCCTGCATTGCGCCCTGCGTTGCGGCAGCAACAGCCGATACACCGCCGGTTGCCACAGCTGCACCCATTGCCGCCGAGCCACCCGCCGCGACAGCCGGTGCGATCGCATCGTTCGCCCCCAGCGATACCGCACCATTGACCAGACTGCCGGCCACTTTCGGAATCGACCACGCCAGCGCGGCGAAAACCGCCGAACCGACGAACAGCTGCAACACCTGGCGCAGTACGGCATCCGGCGTGGTGTCCAGCGCAAGCGAGGCTGGCCAACTGGTAACGAGCTGCATGCCAAAACCGATTACGACGTTGAGCATGAACAACTGCGTGCCCGCACCAATCATGTAGCTGAGGTAATTCTTGGGAATGTCCCGAGTGAAGGATATGCCGCCGAAACCCAGCAGCAGCACTCCGCCGTACATCACCATGTAAAGCTCAATCACGCGGACCAGATACAAGATTCCCACGATTGCGAAGCACGCCAGGATGCCCATGCCGGCGAGGGCGAGCGGCAAGCCGAAGGCGGCTGTGTCCCCCCATCCCATTGCGCCGATCGCATCAAAGGTTCGGAAGCACGCATCGAACCCGAGCACGACAATGCCGGACGCCGACAGTTCACCTAGCCCGGTGACGGCCGCGCCGCCCTGGATGAAGTACCCGATAAACTGCAGAAGCAGCTGCGGGCCATGAGTGACTACCATCATGAAGAACCCGAGCTTTAGGATCTCCATCGAAAAGCGCGTTACCAGCGTGGTGAGATTGCCCTCGCCGTTCATCAACTGCTTGACGAAGAACATGGCGATGCTGATGAACGCCAACACGCCAAAAAGCCGGTACGCGAACGGCTCTAGTACCGCCTGCATCGCCTTTGCCTGCTGCATATAGAACGCGGCAATGTCATCGAACATACCCATGCTCGGCGCGATCGGTTGCGCAGCTGCCGCCGCCGAAAAGAACAGGGCAACTACAGCCAAACTGCCTGCGAGCAGCGCCATTCGGGCACGGCCTTGCGCCGCCCGCACCGGGTGCATGGGCTTAACGGGCTTCATGGGTCGTGTCCTTCTCGTCCTTGGCCTTTACGTCACCGCTGAGAATGTCGATCCCCTTGGGTGTCACTCCTTTGCGCGGATCGCGGTATCTCGTCGCCCCGCGAATGCTCGCCCGCACTTCCTCCGGCGACTTGGTCTGCCGGTCGCTGGCCAGCGTGGCGCGCTGTGGTTTGGGCGTCGCTTCCTGGCTGCAGCCGCTCGTGGCCAGCAGCAAGGCCACCACAAGGCCCAGCACGCCGTAGCGTTGCCATTCGGTGCTGACCAAGCACCCGACGGTGACAATCAGGACCGCGGCGAGGAACGCGAAGTGGAAGAAGCCCAGCAGCACGCCGCCCAGCACCGCCAGTGGCGCGATGATGCTGCAGACGAAGGCGAAGCGATCGCGCTTCTTGGGGAATTGGGCCATCCAGCCCGCCCAACGCGAGCGGCCGATGATGCGGAACTCCGCGTCGATAATGTCGATCTGGTGAGATGAAATGCGGCGCATAGCCATAGCTCCTGGAGAGGAAGGGTCTTGGGGAAGCCATCGAAGGCCGGAACGGCGGCGATGGTGTCTCGATGGAACCTCATATGGCAGCCCATCCTTGGGTAGCCGTATGGAAAGGCTCGGCTTCTAAGCCGGCGGCAGAGCATCGCGGGTGACCATTGCCTGCGATCTTCTGCTTGGAGCTGAGTGCGGTGCCGACAGAGCACCCCTTGCAACGATGCAGCATGAAATCCTTATCTCAGAAAGCTTGCACTTCGGCTGGGTTCTTCCGCCGCCATTGTCGGAAGCGGCTATGTTCATCAAGCGAGGCTGTTACCAAGCCTTCGGCCAGTTCGCTGGTTGACCCGCATGCCAGGTCAACGTCGCCGACATACTGCCTATAGAGCTCAAGCAGGGCGATCGTGGATGCATTCGTGAGGGTAATGGTGACTGCCATGCTTCTCCTCGCCATGTCTGAAAGCTCCGATCGTTCTCCGCGAAGGCCCTCGCGCTTGTCGCCTCCATTTGCGGCAGCCGCAAAGGTCGACGTCGGCGTGATAGTGGTTCGCGGCTTTAGTGCTCCTCAAGGAGCACGGCTAAGGCATGCACCATTTGCGGCTGCCGCAAAGGTCGGCGGTCCGCTTCGCCACCGCCGCAAAGGTCGATGCCGCCTTTTTCTTGGCGGAATCATTTGCGGTAGCCGCAAATGGCTGTTGGCGTGCCCGGTTCGATCTGCCTCCGATGACTTGCGGCAGCCGCAAAGGTCCGACTCATTCATCCGCAGCCTCGTCTTGGTCATGTCCTTCAAAGACCGCAGCTAGCCGCTCGATGAGTCCAGTGTCACCCTGCAAGGTGGCGATGAAGTTGCGCACGTACTTCTCGTGCCGCTCGTCAGCCGCGGCGGCGGACGCCCTCACGGCTTCGCGCGGTATGGGAGGCGTATGCAGAAGGAAGAGCCGGACAAAGGTATCGAGCATGGCGATGGCCATCTGAGTGTCATTCCGTGCCAAGCGCGTGTCGCGTCCGACGCGATTGAGTGTGGCGACTAACCGCGCTTCAAGGCGATCCATCTGCTCTCCTCGAGCTTCGTCATCCAAGTAGGCGCGGAAGGCATCACGCTGCCACGCAGCAAGGGTGATGCCGCGTCGTTTGGCTGCCTCGGTCATTCTGGACACGAGGTGGTCTGGGACGCGGACGGGCGGAATCGACGGCACGGAACGCTCCGATGTGCGCGATGCGTTTGCGATGCGCTGTGTGACGCGGCGCGATGCATGCAAAAGCCATTGATAGCAAGCGATGACGAGCGATGAATGATCGCGGCGCATCGCACCTTTTATGTTCCACTAAGCTGGAACAGACCCGGCGACCTTTGCGGCTGCCGCAAATCCGGCCCCGTTTCTGAGACCTTTGCGGCTGCCGCAAGTCCGGTCCCGTTTCTGAGACCTTTGCGGCTGCCGCAAGTCCGTTCCCGACTCTGAGACCTTTGCGGCTGCCGCAAGTCCGGTCCCGTTTCTGAGACCTTTGCGGCTGCCGCAAGTCCGTTTCGAGAGCGCCGGCCTTCGCGGCTGCCGCAAGCTCTCGTAGGCCGCCCAGGTGGCTGTCGTACCTTCGAGCGGTAACGCCCCACTGAGCGCACTGCTAACGTGACACCGGCGCATGCGACTCCCTCACAACATCACGGACTGATTTCTGCATAGCCCTGATTCGCTGCTGCGTATCGGGATCTGCCATCTGCGCTGCAACTTTCGCGCGAAGCGCAAGCTCCTCAGCGCGTCGCTGCTCTCGCACGCGCTCTTCGGCCAGCCTCTTCTTCCGTCGTTCCATCACAGCGATACCGGCCTTCGGCGTGAACGCCCCGCTCCTAGCGTTCTTCGCAATGCCCTTCCCATACTTGATAGGGCATTCTTTGACCTGCCCAAGCTCAATGCACCCGGCCAGTTCGTCAGCGACCTCTTGCGCAAGGTCGGGCGAGAGGTCGCGAAAGTTGATCTCCAAGGTGTGTTTCTGAAGTTCTGTTACGCAAGGCTCCCACTCAATCAAGGACGAACGTTGTTGTTCTTTTGATTGAACTACTTGCTGTAATCGCTCCGGGACTTCCTCACTCCGGTTTTCCCGGACTGAGGCTTGTGTCGTTCCTGCCACAGTCTGGAAACCCGGATCCTGGACACGTGGAACGCGACCCGCGGGGCTCGCTTGTGCCGATGGTGGCGGGACATTCCAGTTGATGGTCCATACAACCTCAGTGAAGCGACCGTCCCCACCCCTTCGCCTGCGGATTGCCACATAGCCCAGGCGCTTTGCCTCGCGCAGGGCCGCATACGTCGCATCCTTTCCATCGAGCGACTGGTTGATCAGTGCCTTCATGTTCAATCTGTAGCTACTGTGGTGCGACATGAGGATGGCGACGAAGCACTTCGCGCGCATAGACATGTCGGCGCGACGTAGGAGTGTCAGGCAGACCGTCGCTGTACGCGGTGCTCCTGATTGCTCGACCGTAAAGACCGCTTCGTTCACCGCTGGTCGCCTCCATCAGCCGCCATGCCCACCGCCGAGCTCGCCTCGGCGATCGCGAGCAACTTCGCGAGACTGGTTCGCTTGAAGTACGCACGACGACCTACGGTCACGCGTGCCTCACGCAACAGCAGGTCCATCGGCGACTTTGGCTTGCAAACCGCATGCCTCAGAGCCCCGCTTGACCGGCCAAAGAGCGAACTTAGGTGCTCATACGTGAGCAGGATCGGCATTCCTTCGAGATGCTTCAGCCATTCGCGTTCAAGCTGAAGATCGACAGTCATTTCTGTTGCGATTCGATCCATCACTGTTTACCGTCGTGCATCTAGGTTGCAGCTAACGTAGACGGTGATTGTCGATGCAGATGGCTCAGTACGGGACAAGTTCAATGAGAACACTCCGCGTCATGAACGCGCTCGAAGTGCTTCGCGCTGAACTAGCCGATGCCCGAAACCTGCCATCGGAGATTCGGGCCGCAGCAATCCACCTAACTGACTGGGTCGCAAGGCATCCGCATGGCATCCGGCGCGCGTCGATTTCGATAAGGGCACGCGATCTGCTATCTGAGCCGCTTTCGCTCGCGTTCCTTGGGTACGTAGACGGCGATGTGGTCGATCGTGCTTCCGCGCTCGACGCCAAGGCAATCGCCGACTTGCGCGCGCAGATCAGCGAGGCGAGGCAGTTCCTCCCCGACCTACCTTTCGCTTCATCTCATCTAGACGGGGTATGTGACGCCTTGGTGGCGCTATCGCGATTCTTCGGTCACGTCGCCCAGGTCAGGCGGCCTGGTGGTGGGATCATCACCGATCATCACGGTGGCGCTGAGGTAGCGAGGACTCGAACCTCTCGAGCCGGTCAGGAGTATTGCGACTATTGCCATCGCCCGTCCCAGGTATACGCGCACGTTCACAGGAGGGCCCTAAGTGCGGCCCTAACTGGCGTCTCGGGCCCGAGCTTCACAAGCGCTGTTGATGAGGTACACCGGTTGCCTTCGGGCCTAAGTCACAGGTTCTGCGACGTGCATACCGGTGGCAGCTCAAACCGCTGGTCAAAGGCGTGCTTCCGTAACCGTGACTATGCAAGGAGAGCGCTTCGGTCGTACAGGAGAACCTTGGAGCGCGCGGGGCTGTTTCGCCCCCATTCTGAACGCATTCAACGTTACGTCGCGGAGCTGATCTCATCGCGGAAGCTCAACCAGGTCGAAGTACCGCGACTTAGGGCCGGATATCGATACACGGCCCCTGTCGCAAGGGAGATTCTCCGAGATGTCTTCGGACCCTTGGGACTTCCCCAGGATTGGCTGCGTGTTGACGAAGGCCTGTGCGAGGTCGCGGCATCATCCCGCGGCAGTTTTCTCCGCACATCGGTGGACGGCGCGGAGTGCTACGACGTTGGTCCTGATGAGTTGGAACTCCAAGGATGGAGGGCGGCATTTGAGCACTGCACTTCGACACTCAAGTCCTACCTCCATCCCCGCTCCGGTGAGGCGTGGCTGACTGTGGCAGACCCAGCGCCCGATCCTGAGTCGCCCTTTTCAGAATTGCCGGTTGCCGATCTTTCCATTGTCCATCCACCAGTTAACTATGGCGGTGGCGACATGGGTGCCCCCGGCCTTGCCCTAGGCCACACGCATGCCGGGAAGCAAAGTGGGGCGGCATGCCCGTTGCGAACGCTCCAACCGAAGAGCGGCCTCAGGGATATTCCAGGCCCAGTGCTGCGGGTGAGCTTCATCTCCCCAGCGTGGCTGTCCCGAGTCAGCCTGCTGCGGCCCGATTTGTCCCGTGGCGAGCCATGACGCACGCACTCCAGCTTCTACCCTTGCCGGAACTTCCTGAGACATCACCAAATGGGTTCGGCAGACCTTTCGACATTCTGGATCTTGTTCGGCCGGCATGGGCCGACTATGACGCTCGACCACCTTCGGGCTGAATTCTTCCCGAGCACCACCATCAAAACGATGCGGAACAAGCTGGCGGCGCGGCAGCTGCCCACTCGTACAGGAGAGGTCTTCGATACCCGTGACGTCGCGGACTGGTGGGACCTCCAGCGCCGGGTCTCCGCGGCATAGCCCAAACTGCCGGAAGGGTTTCGTTTACCATTCCCCGCCATGGCCACCGAATCCGCCATCGAATGGACCGAGCGTACTTGGAATCCCACGACGGGATGCACTAAGGTCTCTGCCGGCTGCAAGCACTGCTATGCGGAAGTCATGGCACGGCGGCTCCAGGCTATGGACGCGCCCGGCTATGAAAAGGGCTTTCGGCTCGCGCTACACCCTGAACGGCTGTCCCAACCGTTGTCGCGGCGCAAGCCAACCTGCGCGTCTCCGAACAGGTCCGACGGTGACTTCGAGTAGAATGCCTCCCGCCAGGCCTCTGTACCGAAAACGCGATCGAGCGACCGCTGCTTGTCCACGTCTAGGTTCCGTTCGTTTAGGGTGAGCTGTCGCGTCACTCCACTGAGTGGGAACAGGTACCAAACGTCAATGGCCCCTGTCTTAGCCACCGTCTCCAAGGTTTGCCACTCGACCTGCATCCCGTAAGGGTCCAAGAACAGGACTGCCCGCGAGCGGCCCCAATTGATCGACTCACATATTCTTTGAAGGTGCATATTTGCATCACCTTCGAATACCCAAGTCGACGCATTGGGATACTTCTTTACGAAGGCGCGCAGAGCATCACATCGCTTGGCACCTTTCTCGATGAAGACGTACTGATCGAATCCTGGCGTATCCAGGGCGATCTGCGCCGAGCCACGACGCTCCTGCTGTTCATCGCCGGCGACATACGTACCTGACCCGGCGAAAGCATCAATGTAGTGCAGGTGGAAGCTCTGCTTCTTGAGCGCAGTGGAGAAACCTATCAAATACGCACCGAGCGCAGACAGTTTGGCACTCGTCCATCTACCGCCGAATCGATGCATTTCTCCTCCCTAGCTACGGAGCCGAACCCAGGCAGCATCACGATGCTTCAGCTAGGCGCTCGCAGGGGCCGCACCGTCACGCGGCGTGTCGTTCCCGCCGACGCGCCTCGCCAAGCGCTCGACGATCTTTGCCTCCAGCTGCCGATAGTTATCGAGCAGCTCGGGATCTTTCTGGGCGGCCTTCAGAGGCGAAACGGCCTTTGCTCTACCATTTGCATCTTTTCGTGAATCCAATGCATAGAAGAGATCAGCAAAGCGGCGAGGTGATACCCCTTCGAAGTGCAGGAATGCCACTTTTTCGACCGCCGTCGACTGGGCATTTCGATGCGAGTCAGCGTCGTGGTCTATCGAATCGCTATGAAGTTCGCTCGCCAAACTCTTGCCGTAAGGCTCAATAAAGTAGACCGCTCCAATGCCTGCAGCGACGATATGACGGGCACAGTTGTGGCAGGGGTAGGTGGTCGTGAAAAGGGTGCAACCCTGTACACCGTTTCCGCCCCCCCTAGCTGCGGAAATCAGGGCATCCATCTCAGCATGAACTGCACGCGAGAACTCAATAAGATCCCGAAGCCTCGTGTTGGCACGGATGTCCTTTGCCAGCTTCTCCGCCTGGACATGCTCTACACCATTTGACTTGAGAACCTGAAGAATTTCGTCGCGCAGCTTGTCCTTGTACTGGTCATTGAAGCAAAGACCGCCTTCTTGGAAGACGCAGCGATGATCGGCTCCTCCGGTCTCGTAAAGGCCACCCCCGCCTTTTGGCACGTCGTTGCATCCAGTCGCAACGATGCTCCCATTCGCATCAACGATTGACGCGCCCACCTGACGTGACAAGCATGCGGAACGGAGCGCAGCGCTAAACGCCGCAAACATTCCTCGTTCGTTTACTGTCGGAGTCACTCCATTCTTCCCGTGGAGTAGCCCGATAAAGCGGTCTACGGGACCCGCTAGTTCGTTCGTATTATCGTGGGAGTTACGAATGAAGTAGTCGGCAAGCTTGAGCGTCTTCTCAAGCTGCTGACCGCCACCTGCGGCTTCCGCTCGATCTCGCTCGATAAGTGCCTCAGCGTCTGCAGGAGACATCGCCTTTGTAAGGTTTAGCTTCCTGCGCTCATACCCCGTCAGAACTCCGACGAGATAGAACATATTCCCGTAGATGTCGCGAAGTAGCATCGCCTCTTTCGGGTTCTTCAGCTGATCAATCACATAGGCGACTCTGCCGGGACGAATATCTCCGACTGGCACACCTGGGTGCCGCTCCGCTCGATCGTGCGCAATAGAGCTAAGTGCAATCTGCGCACCTAGGTCGTCTCCAAGCTCACTGCGCAGAGTATTTCCTAGATCTTGGAACTTCGATATGCGATCGAATTCGCCGCTGAAATTTGTCGTCGGGTCGTCAATGGCGAGATCGGCCGCCAGCTTCTTGAAGCTCTCGCTGACTTTCACATGGACGACGTCGTACCCATGTGCGATCAGTGACGTGGCGATGACATCCCTTACGTGCTGTATGCCACAGCCGACTGGACCGCTGAGCGCAATGACCAGCTCGGGGGAGTATCGAGATTTGATTTCGTCCCCGGCGTCTCGATTGGCGTTCGCAGCCGTTGCCGCGCCTTTCCCTATGGCACTTAAGACAGCGTTCATACCCCCCCCTTTCGGGCGGAGTGTAGCTGATCAGTTATCGGGAAAAAACGAGGCTTACCAGTCGGGCAGACGAGCTGCGAATTCCAAAATGCGCTTGGCTGCGTCACCGCTCTCGCGCGGCTGAGTACGTGGTTTGGGGAAGGCTAAAACCGCTGCCGCAGCCCTGACGCTCAACGGGAGTTCGAGCTGATCAGCGTCCTTCGTTCGCGTCGATGCAGCAGCATCTTTCGATGTCTTCTTCTTCATCGGCCGCCCCCTTGTAGGGCTAGTGTACGGATACCTCGTCTCAAGAGTCGAGTCTGCGCCGTTAAGGAACTGTGTTCGCTCTACATCACGTGGCGTACCGATAACGCACCCCTAGGAAGCAACATATTGATTTTACTTAATTTACGTCCAGTCCATCATGGGGGCGACGGAGAGGCGGAGCTGGTCGGGCGGAATCGCCACCGGCGCCTGGCGATGCGTGGGCGAGAGGTTCATCGGGCCGATTTTCGCCTATTTCGGATGCGCCTGCCGCATGCGCA
>Ga0209676_1001125_pt1 | contig 29373 bp, 28 predicted proteins | sample AraplaCvi_mLB_r2_FD_184282 | JGI IMG/M metagenome (GOLD analysis project Ga0209676, IMG submission 184282) | Arabidopsis root microbial communities from North Carolina, USA - plate scrape MF_Cvi_mLB_r2 (SPAdes) (version 2) | ecosystem: Host-associated > Plants > Roots > Endosphere | place: USA... | reverse complement strand
TTGCTTTCGCTACGAAAACCTTTGTAGCTGACGTTTCACTTTCGCTACGAAAACCATTTGTAGCTGACGTTTCACTTTCGCTACGAAAACCATTTGTAGCTGACGTTTCACTTTCGCTACGAAAACATTTGCTGAAAGAAGTTAAAAAAAGAAAAGCGCAGAAATCTTTTTTAGATTTCTACGCTTTATATTTTTTTATGCATATGCAAATGTTGTACTAGGTGATAGTGAGCAAGCTTGACTTTTCGTAGCCCAAACCACCATAAAAATAGCATAAAAGGTATCATTAAATATACCCAATATCCTTTAAACGATAAAATTGTATTATATAAAATGTGTAAAACTACCGGTGCACAAAGCGCCATAGCAATCATTTCTTTCGTCTTTGCAAACTTTGAAAACTTGGCACGTCCATAATAATAGCCCATTACAACACCGAACAAAGCATGACTCGATACAGGTAATAATGCACGCATAAAAGCAGTATCTAAACCGAAAGAAAATAAATAAAGCACATTTTCAATTGTGGCAAAACCAAGAGATATGCTTGCACCATACAGTATGCCATCATAAGGATCATCGAATTCTACATGATTGTAGATTGCGATTAACAGAATAAACCATTTAAAAAACTCTTCAACTACACTCGAAAAAACTACATCTTGTAGATAAAGATATCGAAAGACCCCTTCCTCTGTTAGTACATATTGTAAGAACAAGATTGGGAACGTTAAAAATGCGCCATACAAAAACGTTTGAAGTAAAGTTCTTCTTGGCTCCGTTGCCATCTGATTGCGCAAATAAAAGTAACTAAAAAGCGCTAAACCGGGAGCAATGGCAGCTGATAATAAGATGATCATGATGCCGGCCCCTTTCAAAAATCAATTTCACCTTGACATAATGATGTTAAGATTTTAAAATTCGTGACATCCTTCTGACTTTTCCAACAATGTTTTTTATACGAAAGTGAAGCGCGTCCATCTCACAATGTTGGTTAACTTTAGCATTTTTGCAGGATGTAAATTTCATAGCCTATGTTTATCTATTCTGTCGGTTATTATATCGTATGTCATAGGCGGAAAACTTTTGTGACATTTTCCGACAAAAAAACATCTGTTACATGAAGATAAACTGCTATTATTATACCATGTTATTACACAAAACTTTTTAAAAGGAGATATTATTTTTTATGAAAAAAACAATTTTATTAATTCATACAGGTGGAACAATATCTATGGCGATGAGCGATGAAGGTGCCGTTATGCCTAACAAGGAAAATCCTCTTATGAAGGAAAGTAGTAAACTTGATGCGCTTGCCACAATTATTGAAATGGAGGCATTTAACCTCCCATCACCACATATTACTCAAAAAGAAATGCTTAAATTACGTAATCTTATTATCGAAAAAGTTGCAGAGGAGAAAATTGATGGCGTTGTAATCACCCATGGTACTGATACATTAGAAGAAACAGCATACTTTTTAGAGTTAACAACTGATTTATCAATTCCTATTGTTTTAACAGGTGCCATGCGCTCCTCAAACGAACTTGGTGCAGACGGCGTTTATAATTTAGTAGAAGCCGTTCGTGTAGCTGTAGATGAAGAAGCTCGCGAGAAAGGTGTTCTTGTTGCCATGAATGACGAAGTCCACCTTGCTGTTAATACTACAAAAACAAGCACTAGTTCAGTAAATACCTTCCAGTCACCCCAGTATGGCCCGATCGGACTTATTACAAAATCAAGAATATTATTTCATCATGCTCCTATCCGCCGTCAGTATGTAGATATTGATGGATTATCAAAACGAGTAGCCATGCTGAAAGTGTACGCTGGCATGGAGGTTGATTTACTTGATGTAGTACTCGCATGTAAATATGATGGCGTTGTATTAGAAGGCCTTGGACAAGGCAACGTCCCCCCATCAGTAGTGAAAGGTATAGAAAGTCTTATAGAGCGCGGTATTCCAGTTATACTCGTATCCCGTTGTTTTAATGGTATCGCAGAAGGTGTCTACGGCTATGATGGTGGTGGCAAAATGCTCGAAGACCTAGGAGCTATATTTGCAACCGGCATTAATGGTCAAAAGGCTCGATTAAAATTATTAATTGGGCTGAATAAAGTTGGAGCGCCTATTGATTTAAAAGAATTTATCATGTAAGGCTAATGAATTCGATATTCACGTTGGTTTATGCATCTATAATTTGCTTATAATAACCTAAAATATTATGTAAATGATCGATTGCTATATCAAAATCCGGCTGAATAACAGAAAGCTGTACGAAATTTCTTCGACGTAAGTATTGACTATCCGCATGAACATAAAAACCATTTAAATTTAAATCTCTCTGTAGATTTGCCAAATCCTTAGGAAGCTGTAAAGTGATGAGCATCGGATACTGACTAGTTAAAACTTGATAGTGCATGAATGGTAGCTGCTGCAATGTTTTAAAACGTTGCTGTAGCTGTCCATATCTTTCTGGATATGCTTGTAATGCTGCAACAACATTTGCAACAAGTACTGCAGGTAATGTAAACGGAATCGAACTTTGTTGGTAATTAGCTAAATCGAGATAAGCAGGTAATGTCGTAGAAGATTTCACTATGTTTTGCGAAAAAACAAAAGCCAAGCCACTAAGTGCACCAATTGCTTTTCCACTTACCGCTGTCGATAAATAACAATCCTTTAAAGAAAATGGCATAGCTCCGAAAGAACTAATGCAGTCCATGCAAAGCTTTATATTATAACGCTTTGTAAGCTGTAAAATCCCCTCTAAATCATTACATGTCCCAGTTGACGTTTCTCCATGAACTACTAGGAGCCATTGATAAGGTCTTTTTTGCATATAAGAGTCCAACACATTTATATCAAACGAGATTCCCCAATCTTGCTCGATCACATCAAAATCTAATGACCATCTCTCTGCTTGCTTTCGAAGTCGCTCTCCAAACTCACCATTCGTTAAAATAAGTCCACGCCCTAATTGTTGAGCCTTCAATTGCCCCAGCATAACTTCATTTGCCAATGTCCCAGTTCCTACAATTGTCGCTACATGCGCTGCCCCTGATAGTTGAAGCAATTTATTTCTCATTTGCTCAAATAATGATTGAAAGCCTAGCGAACGATGAGAAAGTTCAGAACACATAAATTGTTCGCTTTGTTTCACTGGACCTGGATAAAATGTATGGCAATCCTTCGCAAGTCTTTGCTGCAAAGACTTTTCAAACTGTTGTCTAGTTAATACCATTGGTAAAAATAAAGCATCCTCTGTCCCTGTAGCAGGTGCAAATTGAGTAAACCCCATTTGCTTATAAAGTTTCTCTTCACGAGTAGTACCAGAGATAACCGCTGCCGAATAACCTTTTTCATACGCAAAAGTAGTTAATGCCTGTGTCAATTTCAGTAGTACTCTTCCTGTTCGATATGCTTTCTTGACCGCAAGCAATCGAATTTCACATAGTTTCGTACTGATTTCCTTTGATAAATACTTCTCAACGCTTCCTATTTTTTCATCAATTGAAAACGGCCTTTGATCTCTAAATGCAAGCATGCCTATAAGTTCTATTCCTTTATAAACAACAATATACGTATTTTCATGATGAAAGCGGTCGACTTTTTTTCTTTCGGAGTTAGACTTATGCTGTGGAATTTCTTCTACAAAGGTTTCATAATTTAATCGTGCTATTTCCTCAAACTCCGCTTCCGTATGTGCAATTTTACACCAATACATCTCATCACTTCCTTCTCTCTAAAACTTCTTTAATATTTAACATATGCTTACTAAGCATAAAAATTATTGCTATTAGTAGCGGAATATACAACAGTAATTGATCTGTATAAATAATCGCTCCAGCATAAAAAAGAAAGCCACCTAGCATACTAAGTGTTAAACTTCTAATGACACTCAATGTAATTACTGTCCCTATGACCATCATTACAAATAAGCTTGGTGATATTGCAAGACCTACCCCTATAAAAGTTGCTACTCCTTTTCCTCCATTAAACTTAAGCCATAACGGAAACATATGCCCAAGCATACCCAAACTAGCACCCATAACTATCGCCCATTCTTCGAAATGCAATAAACGTCCTGCACCAACAATGAGCGCACCCTTTAAAGAATCCCCTAAAAAGGTCCAAATAAAAGCACCTTTTCCAATCACACTACCGGCATTTCTAGCCCCTAAGTTTTTACTTCTTTCTTCCTGTAAATTAACACCATGTATTTTTCCAACAAAATAGGCAGTCATAAAGTTCCCTGCAAAATAACTTAGCAACCAATATAATCCAAGCATTCCTTCACACCTTTTTTATCAGCTTCGATTTGATTAGAGAAATTACTTATCATCATCATAACGTGGGGTGGATTTCCATTCCGAGTGGGCCTTTCATAGGGAGCGTAGGATGAGCCACCTTACTCTCTATTTGTCACTTCGGTTCTTCTTTCCGTCGCTTTGACTCTTTCATCCGTCGCTTCAGCTCTTCTTTCCGAAAAAAAAGCTGTATAAGCAGCTTACTTGCCTATACAGCTCCTATTGCTATTTTTCTTTTTCTACAATTGTCTTCGCAATACAATCACCATGGAAACGACCATTTTCAATAAAAATTTCATTGGCATTATTTCCAGCTGCAATAACTCCTGCAATGAATAATCCTTCTACATTCGTTTCCATAGTTTCTGAATTAAAGAAAGGACGACCCGTTTCATCATCAATAGAGACACCCATTGCTCGAATAAATGAATGATCAGGATGATAGCCTGTCATCGCAAAAACAAAATCATTTTTGAAAGTTTTTTCGCTGCCATCCATTTGTACTACGACCTCATGCTCACGGATTTCCAGTATATTTGTATTGAAATGCATTTGGACTTCATCATTTCGTACTAGTCCTTCAAATTCGGGTAAAACCCATGGCTTAATGCTAGGTGAATACTCACTACCACGGTAGGCAACAGTGACGCGAGCTCCAGCCTTATGCAACTCAAGCGCTGCATCTACTGCCGAATTTTTCCCGCCTATTACAAGAACATCAGTATCAAAAAATTCATGTCCCTCTTTAAAGTAATGGTAGACTTTCGGTAATTTCTCACCTGGAATGTTTAAATAATTTGGATGGTCATAGTAGCCTGTTGCAATTACAACATAAGGTGATGTATAAACTTCTTTATCTGTCGTTACTGTAAACATCTCTCCATTTTTTACAACGCTCTCTACTTTCTCGAAGCGATTTACTTGAATATTTTTCAAACGCACAGCTTCTCGATAATAAACTAGTGCTTGGTTTCGCTTCGGTTTACGACCTTCAATAATAAAAGGGACATCACCGATAGCTAATCGTTCACTCGTACTAAAAAAAGTTTGATGTGTAGGGTAATTATAAATAGCATTTACGATATTTCCTTTTTCAATGACAATTGGCTTTAAACCAATATTTTGCAAGGCTATTGCTGCTGCTAAACCACATGGGCCTCCTCCAACAATAATTGCATCTACTTGCTGCATTTCTTGACACTCCTATCAACTTTGTATTAGCAAAATACTAATACTTTACTTTTAACTTCTTTCAGCAAATGTTTTCGGTAGCGTAAGCAAAGCGCCAGCTACAAATGTTTTCGTAGCGAAAGTGAAACGTCAGCTACAAATGTCTTTTGTATTTGTACCGATAGCGAAGCGATAAGTACAGAAGTCTCCTCCCTCTATAGATGATGAGATGAATGCGGTCAGCAGGCGTCCAAACATCCGCTGAAATAAAGGAACTCAGTCTAAGAACGCCACGTCCTGCGGCAATGACTGAGTGACAAACTTCATGTTGTTGCTGACGCTGCGCTTTCGCACAGAAAACATTTGTTGACCTAAAGCCTCCGGCGGATGTCACGGAAATCGGAAAAGGAGTTCTTTGTGCATGCACAAAGCCGATTCCGGACAAATTTTATGCTGAGGCATAATTGATTAATCGGACTTTTACCGAATAAATCCTTATCGCTTCCATTATACGCCTTCTAACGAGTTTTGGTTGTTTATTTCCCCGAAATTTCAATGTCAATAATATGACACTGTGGTCTCGCACCAAGTCGGAAAGGTAATAATGTCGTACCATAGCCGTTACTTACTAACGTCATCACACCTTCACGCTCCCGATAAGAGCCATTAGGATGCACACCGTATGAACCAATTCTAATTTGACCACCATGTAAATGCCCACCAATCATCAAATCTGCTCTAAATTTTGCACGGACTCTTGCAAAAACGCCAGGGTTATGTGATATGAAAACAACAAAGTCTTTCTCTCCTACCTTTGCAAATGCTTCATCAAAGCTATATTTCATTGTAGATGTGTCTTCAATTGCATTTAGCCAAAAGCGGTTTTTTTTAGGTAGTAATACAGCATCATTAGCGATGGTCTGAACACCATGTTCCTGCAAAATACTTCGTAATCGTCCTTCCCCTACTTCTCTGTCATTATTACCCCATACAAAAAAAGTCGGTCCTAAAGGAGTTAATAATTTTAGGTTGTCATGAATTCGTTGAATAGGTGTGCGTCCATCCGCAAAATCTCCACCAATAATAACAGCATCAAATTGACCATCTAACTGTTCAATCATCTGGCGATTAATTTTGCGTAAATGTGTATCCGAAATAAAAAATAGTCGGATTTTTTCCTGTTCACCCTTTAATTGCAATCGATGATGTAAAACATTATTTTCATGTGCAACCTTTAACATATAAAGAATGAACGCGATGACTACTAAAATAAATAGACCAAAATAAATCATTCTTTCACTTCTCCTTACGAAAACAAAAAGACGATTCATTTAAAATAAGAATCGCCTTTTCACTAAATAAGACGTACGCATTAAACCCTATTTGGTGTTAACGTTTGTCCATTATTTTATACTCGAAAAACATCATTGCCAAAGAATGACATCTGTTTATTATGGTAACTTAATCACTTGCCCAACTGATATATTATTTGAAGACATACCATTGGCTGCACGAATCTTCGCTAGTGTTGCTTCACTGCCATCACCGTAATGATTCAATGCAATACGATATAGGTTTTCATTTGCTTTTACAGTATGAGTACTTGCTTTTGCAGATTGTTTTGCGTCTTCGGCTTTTCGTGCTTCCTCAGCCTTACGAGCTTGTTCAGCTTTTCTATCCGCTTCGGCTTGTGCTCTTCTAGCTTCCTCTGCTTTTCTAGTTGCTTCGGCTTTTCTAGCTTCTTCATTCTTAACTGCTTCGGCTTTTTTCGCTTCCTCAGCTGCCTTCTGTTTTGCTGCTAATTTCTCAGCGTCTTTCTTAGACGTTTCCTTTTCTTTATCTGCTTTATCGCCATCTTTGTTTTTGTCTGTTGACACAGGTACAGCTTCATCCCCCGAGTTATCAATTTCTACAATTTCATCCAAAGAATTTTTTTCAGCCTCTTCAATTGTTGTTCCAGGTTCATAGAATTTTAAGAAATAGATTAATATTGATAATGGAATTAAGATAAAAATTACAAAAAGAATCGTCATTAATGGCGTTTTTCGTTTTGTTTTTTTTGGCTTTTCATTATTACTTCCATTTTTATTCATTCTTGCAACTCTAGATAAAGCTTGCTGTTCTTTTTGTTCTTCTTCAAAAGATTGACGATGTTCTTCGATTTTATCGCGATAATCTTCTTTACTCATTCGTCTTTCCTCCAACCTCACTACGCTTTCTATCATTCTATTATGACGAATTTTGCGAAAAAAGTAAATGACCGTAAAATATAGTCTAAAAAGGGCATATCACAAAAGCTTGTAGTCTATCCGTTCCGGCTGGACACTTTCCTGAAGGCCGCTGAGTAGCTTCTCTCGCAAGGTTAGCCCAGGGGCCCTGGCCAACAGATGTTTTTTGCGCGAAAGCGAAGTGCTAGCGTAGCAGCAGCAAAGTGTTTTATTTGTGCAAAGGCCAAGCGACAGCACGATGTTGGTCACGAAGGCATTATCAAGGTGTGGTGGTCTTAGCCTTCGTTCCTCTATTGCTGATCCCCAAAGAGTCGCCCAGTCGACTACGTTTATCAAATGTCATCCACAACTTTTGGTGATAGGCCTCTATAAACCCATTAAGAGTTGTTTTAACCGACTTTTCCATGGAATCATTTCTATTTTCTTCTCTTCCGTCAAGCGTACCTTATTGATTTCATCATAATGGATTCCACAATTTTCACAACAGTTTTCAGGTTTTTTCAGCAATTTTTGCCCAAAATACCCGACTAACTTAGTTCGTATACAGTCTTTTGTCTGAGTCATTTTATGCATTTTATCGACAGCACGATATTTTTCTAGTGCCAAATGATTTAAACGCACTTTAACTTGTTCCATCGTTTCTTGTTGCAGCCAGTAATCAAGCACACGAAAAGCGGTCTCACTTAGTTCTCCATTTTTCAACATTTGAGAAGGGTGTACTTGTTGATTTAGTAGTTCCTGATAACGATCAACATGACCAGCTGTTGGCAAATCGCCTGTTACAACAAATTTCGCAAGTTCCTCGTCGCCATCACTATATAGTAATATAGCGAGCGCTGGTTGACCATCACGCCCTGCACGGCCAATTTCCTGCATGTAATTTTCTACATTAGCAGGCATCGTTTCATGGATGACCTGACGAATATCAGACTTATTGATACCCATTCCAAAAGCATTCGTAGCCACAATCCAGTCGAGCTCTCCGTCAATAAACTGTTGCTGAATAAACTGACGGTCCTCAGCAACATAGCCTGCATGATACGCTGCTGCTCTTATACCTGCCTGTATAAGCGCCGTACTATATTGTTCAGCACGCTTCCGCGATGACATATATAATATACCCGGTCCTGCAGTCTCTTTAACATGCTGCATAATCCAATGTGCTTTTTCTGCCCTATCCTCAAATAAAACACGCCCAAGGTGAATATTAGGACGATCCACATTGTACAAAAACTCAAATGGCGTATCCAGCGACAATGTATCTCGTATATCATTGACTACTTTATTCGTCGCAGTCGCTGATAAAGCTAAAACCGGCGGACGATTCACTTGTGAAAACCATTGTCCAATTCGTAAATAATCTGGTCTAAAATCAAAGCCCCACTGTGAAATACAGTGTGCCTCGTCCACTACGATAAGACCTAGCTGCATTTGTGAAAGCTTATCTTGAACCTGTTGCTGTAAAAGCATCTCTGGCGATGTAAAGATAAAACGAAACTGCTCTAAAAAATGTAACGCATAGCGTTTTTCACTTACGGTTAAAAATGAATTTAAGGCAACTACCCTCTTTTCACCAAAACGTTTAAGCTCTTCTACTTGATCCTGCATAAGAGAAAGCAAAGGAGAAACAATTAAAACTGGCTTCTGCAAAATATATCCTGGCAACTGGTAACAAAGTGATTTTCCCATTCCTGTTGGTAATAAAGCAATAACATCTTTTTTTTCTAAAATTGCTTCAATGACCTCTTTTTGGCCTGGACGAAATGTTGTATAGCCAAAATACTTTGCTAACGTTTGTTCAAGTTCCATTTATACTTCTCCTTTCGCAAGGACAAGCCTTAACTGGAAATAACTCATACCTTCAACTAGCTCATGCAATGTTTTCAATTTTTTAGTTTGATAATGTTTCGATGCATGCCAAACTTTTTCCGCTTCTTCATATGAGACGAACGGACCAATCGAAAAGTTCGGTTCATTCATAGCTAATTCTACCAAATGATCCTCAATTGTACTTTGTTTTAATTTCCTTATTTGCACAATCTGTTCAATTGAATGGCCCTGCTCATATAAATGTGCTGTTTGCTGCGCTGAATCTGTTAATAATGCTTTTACTCTTAATCCCTCTGTTATTTTACCGAGCAAGGGACAATCATTTGTCTGATGAACTTCATTTAAATACGTATGTAGCAATTCTATAAACGCTAATTGACAATCTAAAACCGTTTCCTGGCGTTGACTAGCGAGCTGCTGCCACGTCCATCCTGGTAATCTATGACCACTTAAACGATAGAGAACGAGTTGCTTATTAGCATCTGACAAGGGTAACATAGAAAGTACCTGTTCACATTCCTGCAATAATTGTTGCTGTAAATGTCCATCTTGATAGTGATGCTCGACTAAAAAAGATCGTACCCATGATTGAATATTCGTATCCCTACTAATAGGAGAAAATGAACGAACCCCAGCACTTTGATAAGATAAACTTTGTACAATTAATGAAAACCTTGCAAAAAATATATGCTCATTTCCTCTATAGTGCCATCCGTCAAATAAAAAGTCAGGCGTTTGCTCCGCTCGCTGTATACCTAGCTTTTTCATGGAATAGTGACCAGATTCTTGTATTGTTAACCAACTATACTGCAAAAATAAAGATACAGCTTCATCAAATGTCTTCCGAGGTAACTTAGGTAATAACCCAAAATAATTGTGTAACTTAAATAGGCCAATGTCTTGAATAGTCTGACCTGAGCGCTTTCCTCTTAATACATGATAAGCAGCAGAAATAGTACGTTCGTTATTTAGTTTTTGAAAGATTTGCAATAAAATTTGATGAAACATAGACGCAAATTCCTCCAATTTAATAGTATTTATGTTGAAATGTAAGATAAACATCTTTAAAATGAGTATGAAGCTTTGATAGGAACATGTAAAAGGAGAGAAAAAAAATATGGCTAAATACACAATTGTTGATAAAGATACATGTATCGCTTGTGGCGCTTGCGGAGCCGCAGCACCAGATATTTATGATTATGATGATGAAGGTATCGCCTTCGTTATTTTAGATGATAACATGGGAACAGCTGAAGTTCCAGAAGATCTACTAGAAGACATGCAAGATGCTTTCGAAGGCTGCCCAACTGACTCAATCAAAGTAGCAGATGAGACTTTCGATGGCGACTCATTAAAATTCGAATAATTTTAAGTATCTTTAAAGGCATCCTAAACTGGGTGCCTTTATTTTATCCCCACATGTATTAGTTGATTGGAGCGGAGACTGGGCGACCCCTTGGGGATCAACAATAGAAGAACGAAGGCTAAAATCATCACATCCCGTGATACCGCCTTTGAGACCAACATCGTGACGCTGCCGTCATATTACCACTACGCTTTCTGGCAAAAAAACATCTAATTGGCTCGAGACCCTGTAGCATAGCGTAGTGGCAGCAACAAAGCGCCCAGCCGGAACGGAAATCAACCACACGTTATGGGGATGGGCCATTTTCTACAAACGAACCACTTAGTAACAGATTCTTATACCTCGATTCATCTCTAACATAATAGAGATGATTTTTTGTACTTTTCAACGTAAAGTTGGTCACTCTTTTCATCTTATTATTGCAACCATTTTTTATGTATGATAAGATTTTAGTAGTTGGTACTAATAACAGATATTATTTCATAAACATAAAGGGGTTCTTATTAGATGATGGATAATTTATTACAATTAAAAAATAAGAATATTGTTGTAATGGGCGTGGCAAACGATCGAAGTATTGCTTGGGGTATTGCAAAACGTTTATTTGATGTAGGTGCAAATGTTATTTTCACATACCGCCAAGAACGTTCATTAAAAAAATTACAAATGCAATTAGAGAAAATCGGACAATCCGATTCACTAATCGTACAATGTGATGTCAACAGCGACGAGAGCACAAAAGCAGCTTTCGAAGAAATCGGTACAAAAGTAGGCGTAATCCACGGGATTGTCCACTCAGTAGCGTTTGCTAATGCAGAAGATTTACACAATCGCTTCTTAAATACAACTCGTGATGGCTACGCATTTGCGCAAGACACTAGCGCCTATTCTCTTATTTCAGCAGCAAAGGCCGCACATCCTTATATGACTGAAGGCGGCTCTATCGTAACAATGAGTTACTTAGGAGCAGAGCGTGTCCTTGATGGTTACAATGTTATGGGTGTAGCAAAAGCTGCATTAGAGGCATCTATGCGCTATCTTGCTGCAGATATTGGTAAAGATAATATTCGCGTTAATGCGATCTCAGCTGGAGCGATTCGCACACTTGCTGCAAAAGGGGTTCCTTCTTTCAATACAATTTTACACAAAATCGAAGAAACGGCTCCTTTAAAACGTAATGTGCAACAAGATGAAGTAGCAGATATGACAATCGTGATGCTTTCTCACTTATCTCGCGGTGTAACAGGCGAAACGATTTACATTGACGCAGGCTACAATATTATGGGTTAAATACAAAGAAGCATGGAAGATCATATAACGATCTCTCATGCTTTTTTGTTTCGGATTTATAAATCTGTTATTTTATTACCTTTGGGGCAGGGTAATCAAAGCCCTTTGTATCTACTTCGACCTTTTTCATTTGTTGATCTTTTATTGGTTTTTCACCATCTCGTTCAACAGCAGCGGTAGCATCTACTGTTTCCATCCCCTCGATTACTTTCCCAAAAGCAGCATATTGGCCATCTAGTTGTGTTGTATCCTTGACCATAATGAAAAATTGAGATCCTGCAGAATTCGGATCATTTGAACGAGCCATTGAAATGACACCGCGTTCATGCTTTAAATCATTTTTAAAATCATTTGATGTAAACTCACCTTCTATCGAATAGTCCGGTCCTCCTGTACCATTACCTGAAGGATCTCCACCTTGAATCATAAAATCAGGGACAACTCGATGGAAAATAAGTCCATCATAAAAGCCTTTTTTAGCTAAGGAAATAAAATTAGCTACCGTATTCGGCGCTGTAGAAGGCTCTAATTCGATGACGATTTTTTCATCATTGTTCATCGTAATTGTCACAATTGGATTTTCCTTCACCTTTGATGAATAATCTACACTGTCTTCCGTTTTTTCTTTAGCGGCTCCACAACCTGTCATAACTAAAACTACCGCCAGCAAAGCAAAGACAAAAGAAATTCCTTTATTACGTGTAAACATATCTTTCAACTCCTCTTTATATCCAGTCTACTCATTATACTATCAGATAGTATACGACAAATCATTTTTTATGAAGATCATGTAAATGAAGGAAATAAACTCAATAACACTCCACAAATAAAAAAAGATTCCTAGTGCCCTGCTATAATGCGTTGCTTAGTAATGATCCCCTTTAATAAAAATGAAAGTATACATGCAATGACTAAAAATACCGCAATCATACATATAACGCCTCCCCAACCAAAGTGCATCCAAAACACACCCCCTACCGTTCCTCCAACGCTTGAACCGAAATAATAGAAAAATAAATAGAGAGAAGAAGCTTGTGCTTTATCATGAGTGGCTCGTTTACTTACCCAGCCACTAGCAATCGAATGCGCTGCAAAGAAGCCAAATGTAAAGATTGTAATCCCTAAAATTTTTAAACTAAGTAGCCCATTTAATGTTAAAATTGCTCCTGTAAACATGATCGCAATAGACAATAACAACATCTTTTGTCGTTCATATTGATCAGCTAGACTACCGAACCAAGCAGAGCTAAAAGTACCTACTAAGTAAATGACAAAAATCCAACCAACAATTGTGGCACTTAAATTGTAAGGGGGCGCTATCAATTTAAAGCCAATGTAGTTATAAAGAGTCACAAAGCTCCCCATTAGTACAAAGCCAATACCAAAAAGACAAAGCATGGACAGGTCCTTTAAATGTTGTAAAAGAGACGTCGCCAACGATTTTATCTGTAATGGTCGAGCTGAAAAATGCTTGGAGTTAGGAAGCATCCAGATAAATAACACACTAATCATTAGACTGATAACACCCAGTACAATCATCCCCACTTGCCAATTGTAAAGATCCGTTAGTGTCCCTATAATAACTCGGCCACTAAGCCCACCTACCGAATTACCACTTATGTATAAGCCCATAGCAATACCTAAACTAGATGGATCCATTTCCTCCCCTAAATAAGCCATCGCAATTGCTGGCAACCCTGCAAAAACAACACCCTGTATAACACGTAACACTAATATCGTTTCAAAATTTGGAGAAAAGGCAAGGGCAAGCGTAATAATAGATGCCGTAAAAATAGAAACCGTCATCAAGGACTTCCTGCCCCATGCCTCTGATAATGAGCCAACAATAATCATACTAATGGATAACGCAAAGGTCGTCACAGAAAGCGTTAAACTCGCAATAGCTGGTGATACATCAAACTCCTTCGCAAATGTTGGTAATAATGGCTGTGTCACATATAAGTTGGCGAAGGTAATAAAACCCGCTAAAAATAAAGCCCAGTTTGTTTTATGAAACGCCTTTGTCCCTTTTTTAATGTAATCCATTTCTCTCTCTCCTTAACGTACTTCCAATGCAACTATTATTCTAATACAATAATCTTCAAAACTCACGATTATTTGTCATAAAATAGACAAATTTATCTCTATATCAATTATACCTTGGCATAATTGCGTCCGGAATCGACTTTATGTTTAGGCTTACGTGATGCAAGTCAGTTAGCCATTATCGCATGGATGCGATGATTTTAGGCTAACACCCGATGTGATGGTTTTAACCTTCGTCCCTCTATTGCTAATCCCCAAGGAGTCGCCCAGTCAGAACGAAGATCAACTTATCTATATGGCATACATTTTCACCACAACATTATAGTATTAAATGCATTATATTATTTGACACTCCATCCATGACTATAATCACATTTTCTTCATATAAATTTAGTTTTTTTCTATTTTGAGTTGGCAAAATTGTGTTACAGTGAAAGTAATCATCTAGCAATCATTGGTAAATAAGCTCCGATGACCAAACTATTTTCGTTGCGCAGATTTGGAGGAATTTTCATGAAGATTATTGAAGCTTTAGCCCTTTCAGTACCTTATATCCACCTTGCATTAAAGGAAGAAGCAATCGTGGCTGTCGTTGAGAAGGAAAGTGGAACAATTGTAAAATATTTAGCTGGCAAACGTGTAGATTCAGGCTATCTAGATGGACAAAAAGTAAATGCTAATGACCAAAATGTTTTCATTGCATTTAATGGAAAAAATGCTGATGTTGTTATACCAGAGAAAGTATACGGAGTTGCCATAAATGCGTTTTCTTTTCCAATCCGTGAAAACGGGAAAGTCGTAGGAGCTCTAGCGTTTGGACTGCCAATCGACAATGAACTTAAACTCCAGGATTATATGGGAACAATGGATAGCATCGTTAATAGCCTACAGGACAAAGTACATACGATCGCCTCACATTCAGAGGAATTGGCAGCAACAAGTGAGGAAATTAACAAACAAGCACAGCACGCCCTTGAAGATTCAGAGAAAACAAATGAAGTCACAGATTTAATAAAAAGCATTTCTCGCCAAACCAATTTACTCGGCTTAAATGCTTCTATCGAGGCGGCTCGCGCTGGTCAGTATGGCGCTGGTTTTAACATCGTAGCGCAGGAAGTTAGAAAGCTATCTTCCGAAACATCAAGCGCGACTGAAAACATTGAAGCATCCCTAAGAAATATAAATAGAAACCTTGATAATCTGAAGCAAAATATGGGGCAGATCAATGACGCTACAAACGAACAGACTCAACTTGTTCAAGATTTCAGTGAAATTATCGAGGAGTTAACAGTTCTTAGTCGTGAAATGAAGGGCTTTATGCATAATGCTTTAAAATAATGAAGGGGGAATAACATTGCAAATTACTATTAATCCAGAACTATTTTTACGTACTATCGAATTAGAAGATGCTAATGCTGTTTTTGCCTTAACAGATGCATCACGAGCATATTTACGTGAATGGTTGCCATGGTTAGATTTCACAAAAGAAATAGCCGATACAACAACATATATAGAGGGCTGTATTAAAGGACATGAAGCAAAAAGTAGCCTCTCTCTTGTTATCATTTTTCGAAGTGAAATTGTTGGCGTCGCTGGCTTCAACACGATAAATCATAGCAATAAAATCGCTGCTATTGGCTATTGGCTCAGCGAAGGAGCTCAAGGGCACGGTATTATGTCGCAGACCGTACTGGCATTATTACAATATGCTTTTGAAGATTTACAGCTCAATAAGGTCGAAATCCGTGCTGCTGTGGGCAACACAAAAAGCCGTGCCATCCCTGAGCGCCTAGGCTTTACAAAAGAAGGAACGATTCGTGCTGCAGAGTGGCTATATGATCATTTTGTAGACCATGTTGCTTACGGTATGCTCGCTAGTGAGTGGAAACAAATTAAGGAAAAATAAAAAATTCTCAAAAATAGCCGCCCGATATTACAAATATCAGGCGGCTAAAATTTTATTTTTGTTCAACTGTTTCTTTTATTTCTTCTTGCGTTTCATGATTTGTAGTTTGCGCTTGCTTTCCTAAGCCTACTGCTATTTGCTCTAATTCAGGACGTAATGTATGCTTCCCTGCGTAGCTTTCAATTAGTTCCTTCACGTCAATCCCTGAAGTTTCTTTCAACGATTCCTGTAATGTTGACATTAAATTAGTTGCGTAGGCAGTTACTTTATTGGCACCGCCGTTTCCTTCCCCACCGCCAGTATCAACAACAGTAATCTTATCGATATTGCCAAGTGGACTCGCAAGCTCTTTCGCATATTCTGGCATCATACGTACAATCATATCAAGAACAGCTGCTTGACCATAGTATTCGAAGGCTTCCGCAATTTTACGTTTTGCCTCGGCTTCTGCTAGACCGCGAAGACGAATAATATCCGCATCTGTTTCCCCTTTTGCACGCTCAGCATCCGCTTTTGCAAGACCATCCAAACGAATTTTCTCTGCTTCCGCTTGTGCTAATGATTCAATACGGTATTTCTCCGCATCTGCCTGTGCTAGTTCACGCATTTTTGCCGCAACTGCATTTTGTTCGACAGCATAACGATCAGCGTCAGCCTTTTTCTTAACTTCTGAATCATATTGCTTCTCACGACGTAAAATCTCTTTTTCCTCTAATTCAATCTGCTTTTGACGTTCGATAATGCGAATTTGCATTTCTTGTTCAGTTACTTCCTGTTTTGCACGAGCCGTTTCAAGTTCATATGCTTGGTCAGCACGTGCTTTAGCGATATCTTGCTCACGACGGAATTCTGCTACCTTTAATTGATTTTCTTTTTCCGCTTCTGCAATTTCAGTCGCACGTTCAAGCTCTGCCTTTTGTGCTTCTTTCGATGCTTCAGCACGCTTAATACGTGTTTCCTTTTCAGCATCTGCAGTAGCAATATCCGCATCACGTTTAACCTGTGCAATACGTGGCTTACCAAGCGATTCTAAGTAGCCATTTTTATCGCGTACATCTTTAATCGTAAAGGAAACGATTGTCAGACCCATCTTCGCCAAGTCATTAGATGCTACACGTTGTACTTCTTGAGAGAATTTATCACGGTTTTTATAAATTTCCTCCACCGTCATTGAACCTAAGATTGAACGTAAATGACCTTCTAACACTTCACGTGCCTCATTTTCACGCTCATCCTTTTGCTTCCCTAAAAACTGTTCTGCTGCCGTAGCAATTTCAGAAATAGAACCACCAATTTTAATGATAGCTGTTCCATCGGCCATAACCGGTACGCCTTGTTCCGTATACACTTCAGGTGTAGTCACATCAAGTTTACTAGATAACAGGCTTAACGGCTGTGCTTGCTGGAAAATCGGGAATACAAATGTACCGCCACCACGAATAATTTTTATACGATTTCCTGACTCATCTTTATGTACATTTTTTGAGCCAAGATAGCTACCTGTCACAATCAGTGCTTCATCAGGACCCGCTGTACGATACTTTGTCACATACAGTGCAACTAGTGCGATTAAAACAAAGGCTACAATCCCTAATACAATTAAAATCTCCATTGACATATAAATATCGCTCCTTTATAAAAATTTCTTATCATAAGATCTCACAAAAAGTGTTCCTTCCTTTACTTCTACAACAAGGACTGTCGTATCGTAATCGATAGCCTCATTGTCAAAACCTGTTGCTCGCTTCGAAATCATACCGCTAGTCGTTTCAATAACTACTTCTCCAAAACCGTCTGTCGGGATTGGGACGATGACCTTTCCTAACTGGCCACCAAGCGATTCTTCCGTATAAGCTAAAGAGACATCGGCTGATCGTAGCGGAACAAGAACGAATAAATAAAATAGTGCACTTAAAATAGCTCCGATGATACAAGCAGCAACAATGTTCCAAACGCTAGGGAAGAAGGCTAATTTTTCTAAAATAAACCCTGTTGCTGACATCAACGTAATGAAAGATAGAATGACACTTGGATTAAAAATCGGTAGCCCCTCTCCAATGCCCTCGACAGCATCACCAAAAAACATAATTAAAAGAGTTGCAAGACCCCCGAAAATTAATACCACTAAAAAGATCTGCTCGAGTGAATAGCCAAATAGCGTCAAGTTGTTCACCCCTTTTCATTGTATTACCTACTATACGGATGCAGCTTGTAAAAGGTTTCGTAATTTTTTATATTTTCTTATTTTTGGATGATATATTGCGAAATAGGTAATCTCTTATAGTATTAATGTTCTCTGGAAATAGAACCCTATTACCATAAAAAGATAATGGCAATTAAGGTGATATCGCATATTCTTACTCATCATCAAAAGTTAGGATGCCTTTGCTAAAACATTACAATAATATTAGTTGATCTTCGTGCCCAACCTCGGTACTGTTGTTACTGACAGAACGGAAATGAACCCACGTTACGGTACTATCTCCGATTTTTATTTACAAAAATAAAAGCATGTCACTGATTGAGCTTTATTTAGAAGCTCTAATCAGCAGACATGCTTTTCTTATATTCTAGTATATTTAATGTGGTTTAAGAACCCTTCAAAGAATGCTCGGCAACTCATATGACCAACCATTCGACACAGAAAAATTTGGTTTAGGCAAACAAGCAACATAAATCTGTTTGCATATAGTGTCAATATATGAAAGAAAGGGTGTGTATCGTGAAAAACGAACATAAAAATAATAAAACGTTCAGGTTCAAGTTTAGATCAAATCCAAGTTGTCGTTGTCATTGTTGTGGTTTTTGTTGCCCTTGTCGTTGTAAGCCACCATTTTTTCCTGAGCCACCAATTCCTCCACCTTGTCATTTTTTAGTGTATGTTACAGATGCCGGTCAATTAGCTACTCCCGATAATAGAGTATCAGTAATTGATACAGCGACAAATACGATAGTCGCTGACATTCCAGTAGGAACGGCTCCACTTGAAATAGCGATTACACCAAATGGAGCATTTGGTTATGTCCCAGCTCTCTTCTCTGATAATGTAACGGTTTTTAATACTGCAACAAACGCTGTAGTCGCTACCATTCCAGTAGGATTTCAACCTCTTGGTGTAGCGGTTTCACCAAATGGAACACTTGTTTATGTATCAAATCATGGAGCTGGAGCTAACTCTGTATCTGTCATTAGTACAGCTACAAATACCGTAATTGCTACTATTCCAGTAGGGCTCCAACCTCAGGGCATAGCTTTTACCCCAGATAGTGCGTTTGCTTACGTTGCAAACGAAAACTCAAGTTCAGTATCCGTTATAAATACAGCTACAAATGTTGTGGTTGCTACTATTACTGTGGGAATTGGTATTCGCCCAAGATCAATCGTTATTACACCGAACGGACAATTTGCTTACCTTACAAATGAAAATAGTAACACAGTATCTGTCATTAATACTGCAACAAATACGGTAGTTGATATAATTCCTGTTGGAACAGGACCTGTTGGAACAGCAATTACGCCTGATGGAGCATTTGTTTACATTGTAAATAAAGGTAATAATACTGTATCTGTCATAGATACATCAACAAATTTGGTAATTGCTACAATCCCTGTAGGAGTATCTCCTGACCAAGTAACAATCTTGCCGGATGGAACACTTGCTTATGTCACAAATCAACTTGACAATACTGTATCTGTCATAGATATTGAAACAAATATAGTAATCGATACAATTCCAGGGTTTAATGGTCCAACTGGCATAGACACAGGGACAATCTGCCTAGTTTCAGAGCTCTAAAGTTATATCAATTATACCTCGGCATAATTGCATCCAGAATCGACTTTAACTTCTTTCAGCGGGTTTTGACACCCGCTGAAAAGTAACTTAAATCCACATTCATCTCACCACTTATAGAGGCGGTAGACTTCTTTGCCTGTAGCTTCACGATCGGCACAAAGGACATTTGTAGCTGACGCTTTGCTTACGCTACCTAAGACATCTGTAGCTGGCGCTACCAAAGACATTTGCTGAAATGTTGTTATAAAGTTATCTACCTTAAATATTTGACGTAGAACATGTGACATACTACTTGTTTCACCTAGTGATTATCAGTTCCTTGCTGTTCACCGCTTTCTAAATATATAGGTATTTCTTCTTAGTCAACCCGACATATTTGACCTCACTATTGAAACTGGAGCTAAAAGTGGGGCTAGCTCATAGCTAACCCCACTTAAAACACATTATATAGACATTAACAAAGCCTTTAAGATTCTAATACATTTAAAATAGCATCGAGATCATTAACAGCAATATCTAAGCGTTCCTTTGCATCGATATTTTGCTGTTTTAATTGATTAAACTCTAGCAAATTTTTCTCATGCTTTAACTTAATAGAAGACAAGCGTTCAATTCGTGATTCTACCTTTTCAATAGCTTGCTCACAAACTGATGTCCATAGCTTTTCTGATTGCTGCATTTCAGTCGTTGATGGGTTGTGTTGACGCATAATTCGTGCATATACAGCTTCAATGTGTTCTATTAATTCTGAATAAAAATGTCGCTCAACACGAGTTGTTTGGAATGTTGGATGCTCTACCTCTTTTGCATATGGGGTAATTTGACGTAGAAGCTTCCCAGCATTTTCTCCAAAACCATGTGATAAATTTAATACATTCATTAACTGTAAAAGTAAACGAATTTCTTCTAGATTAATAAGCTGTGAATCGATGCTTTCCTTTAGCTTTAAGGATTCTATATAGCGTCGATCAAAGTGCTCAATTTCACCGTTGCGTTGCTCTACTAAATGATCACTTGCATTGTCTTTTAAGCTTTTAATATAGCGAATGGCGTGGCTTTTTAGCTCTTCCATCGACAGCAAGTTGTCATTGTCTTGTTGTGCCTTTCCTCGTTGAACATACGCAAATGCATCCATTTTTTTGGGCCATTGTGCTGCTGAGGTTTCTTCTGAGACATTATAGCGTATATAAATTCCGTGCATTCCATATCCTCCAAGTCCATTAAACAAGTATCTCTAAAGACAATAAATCGAATACGCTATTTTTTCAAGTAAAAAACTTTCAAAGATTAAAAATCCTTCTTTCGAACAATTGTTAGAAAATTCCGAGTAGTCGTTACTGTTCACGATTGCAATATTTATTAAACGGGCGATTTTACCACTTTATCTTTTAAAAGCTGTTCTTACACGGTTTGAAACATATTCTACGACTAAAATAAGCACAATTGTCTCCCCCTAAAAGTGGCTCTTGCATTGCACCACTAATAGACATTCCTAATTGATCTCCCAAGTTAGATCCTAACATTTTTATTTTTTATCCTAATTAAGCATCTTGTCGTATTTGATGAATGCTTTTTCCTTCAGTAAAGGCATGAATCGATTTTAATTTACCTATTGATTTGAAATTTGCCTTGTCGTAGACCTTTGCAACTTGCTCATTGATTGGCAAGATCCAGAGATATTCTAACCCTTGTTTTACCGACTCTTGCTGAATATGCTGCAGAATATATCCAATCAATCCTCGTCCTCGGTAACTTTCAATCGTCGCTACACTCTCAATTCTTCCTTGATTCCCTGTGATAAATATATTGGCAGTACAGCAAGCTTTGCCATCCACTCTTAATAAATAATACGTAAAATGCGGAGAATGATAGGTTTTCTCAAAAGCTTGTTTGATTAATGCCGGCTCCCCAAATGTAGAAATGCTCATTTCTACGACCAATGCTTCCTCCATATTGGTATCTGTTACAAGTTCAATCTGTATGGCTGGATTTGGTGATAATTGCGCGTATTCACCATTCCAGCACTGTACATCATCTGTAAAACTTTCATATTGAAAGCCATGATTCTCTAATGCCTCTATACATGACTGATTTTCCTCCACATTGTATAAATACAACCTTGGGGTAAGCGATTTTGACTGATAGAAGTCTTTTATGTTCTTTAAAAATATATTTGGCTCGACAACCTTCCTCCAAATGTGTGCATGGTTGGCGTCGAAATAGGTTGGCATTTCTCTATTGTAAAAAAATACTCCTTCATTACATGTTTCTATCTCACTAATACTTTTAATATAATCAATATCTAGCTGCATGATATGCTCAATTTTATGCATGCTCTGTTCCTCCCTCAATCCATTTTTCATATAAACCCTCTAACTGCTGTTCAAGCTTTTGACGTTGCTCCTTAGCAAGTGTCGGCTCCTTTAATCTCATTTCGAGCTTTTCAATTTGTTCTTCAATTGGTATTTCTTTTTTAACAGCATAGGATTTTTCAGGCATTTCTTTTATAACTGGTTCTTTTACTATTTCTAAGCGTTTTTGTCTTGCCCATTCATAGTCACCTTCAAAAACTTGGATCATTTCGTGCTCAATCCATGCAACTTTTGTAAAAATCTTTTGTAAAAAGTAGCGGTCATGCGAAACACCAATAATAGTCCCTTCAAAGGATTCCAGTGTATCCTCCAATACCTCTCTTGCTTCAATATCTAAATGGTTAGTCGGCTCATCCAGTATCAATAAATTAATATCCTCATGCATTAACTGCGCTAGACGTAAGCGCATTTTTTCTCCGCCACTTAAATCCTTCACTTTTTTAAAGACGTCATAACCATAAAATAAGAACTGAGCAAGAATATGACGTGCTTCAGCCTCTGACACAGAGACGCTCTCACGGAAGGCATCTATTAAACGAACGGCAGGATTTTTATGCTCAAACTGTTGCGATAAGTAGCCAATTTTAACACTACTGCCGATATGGCAAACACCTTCATTTGGTTCTACTTCACCTAGCATCATTTTTAATAACGTTGATTTTCCACTGCCATTGCCACCCACAATCGCCAGTCGTTCTTCGAAGTAAACCGCTAAATTGCTTTCCTTAAATAATGGTTTCTCAAACGCATGGCTAATGCCCTTCATTTGTACAACCTCTTTACCACTACGCTCAGCCATCGTTAACGCTAAATTCATTTTCTTTTTTGTTGAAGGCTTCTTCACACGCTCTATACGGGCTAGTGCTTTTTCCATACTTTTAGCACGACGATGCAAGCCATCATTTGGCGGATTTGCTTCATTTGCCCATTGCTTTAAGCGCTTTATTGTTTCCTGCATTTTTTTAATTTTCTTTTGCTGTTCTTCGTATTGAGCAAATTGCTGTTCAAGCTTAGTTTCCTTTTGTTCAACAAATGCATCGTAATTGCCAATGTACATAAATGCCTCTCCATCTTCAATTTCAATTATTTTTTGAGCCATTTGATTCATAAAGTGGCGATCATGTGATACTGCAATAACAATTCCTGCAAAATTCCGGACATAATTTTCTAGCCATTCAATTGCCTGCATATCTAAATGATTGGTCGGTTCATCTAATAACAAAATAGATGGATTACTTAAAAGGATTTGCCCTAGCATTACCTTCGTTTTCTCTCCACCACTTAAGCTACTAAAAAGTTGCTCAAGCAATGGTGTAATACCTAAACCATTTGCAATCATCGCTAATTGCGCATCAATTTCATAGCCACCCTGTAGCATAAACTGTTCCTGCACATGGCCATATTGCTGGAGTATCTTATCAGTTACAGCTAACTGCATTTCCTGCTCAAGCTTTGTCATTTTTGCCTTTAATGCATAAATTTCCGCAAATGCTTCCTCCAGCACTTCCTTCACTGAGAACATAGGATACTGCGGAATTTGATGTAAGTAACCAATCGTCGCTTCCTTACTTTTTATGATTCGTCCTTTATCTGGCATATCCAAACCAGCTAGTAACTGTAATAAAGTCGTTTTCCCACTGCCATTTACGCCAACAATGGCAACATGCTCCCCTGTATTTACTTCTAATTGAAGCCCTTCAAATAAAACATTTCCACCAATAATTTTTTGTATTTGTTCAGCCTTAATTTGCATCGTTTTTTCCTCCAATGAAACGTGCGAAAAACATCTATAGACACAAAAAAGACTGCTCGATTAACAAGCAGTCTTTTCCTCATTATTTTGTGAAAAAGAATGGTTAATTCGCTACGTTTGATATTTGATTTTGCTTAAAAATGGACAGACCTATCCCGTTGTTCGCAAAATCGAAAGTAATCACACGTGCAAAATACATAGCTGTATCCACTTTTACACATGTTTTCGTAGCGTTTTTATTCATTCCTTCTCACCTCCGTTCAATATAATTAAATTTATATTACCATAATTCAGTAATTTTTGAAAAGGAAAAATTACATTCTTTCATAATTTTTCAGCCTTGCACCATAACGAAGGTTGCCGTTCCGGTCGAGTACCATCACTCATTCCCCAATCAAGATGTTTATTAAAAAGATGCGAACTCTTGTACAAATCCTTATGTACTAGAGTTCGCACGTTTATGTTGCATTAATCAACTATTATGGCTGTAATTTAAACATTGTATTTTTTTCTTGTACCATAAACTTATCGTCATACTTATAAAAATTAATGCACCGACAGCTGTAACCCAAAAGAATATGTTTCCTCCAATAGTTGATGAATTAAAAAATATACTGCTAATAACAATACATACACAACTTATAATACCTGACAAAATAATGGCTAACTGACGATTTAGTTGAAAAATGAAAAATATAAGTACAGTACAAATATATAGAACACTTACTGTCATAATAGTCGGAAAAAATGGTTGAAATTTAGCAGCATAGACAAAGTAATCAAGCTGGCTAATATCCTGTCCATTGTTTATCTCAATATTAAATATATTAGAGAATGGGGTTGAATACTTCCATTCCAGCGTATTATCTACGATATCACTTCCCTCATACCAAGAAATAGCTGTTGACATCAATAAAATTAAGAAACCAAGAATTAGTTGAATTACATATTTAAACAATGCTCTTCTCCCTTCACCTTTTGAATTTAAAGACGTTTCAATAAGTTTTCGGTTTCATAAATACCGGATTATCTGGATTAAAATGGGTGTAGCACTACCATTTCAAATGGACACTTTTCTTGGCCTTTGAGTTTAATTCCTTTATCAAGATAAGATAGCGTATTTAATAAAGCATTTTTTCTCTTTTTGCAAGCTATTAGAGTAGGGCATACTTTTTAAGAATTTGTACGCCTATCTTTATTACATAAAAAGATGCCCTTGTTAAATATCACAATCAATGGCAAAAGTATGATAGAAATTTATTAAACTAATACATAATTAAATCAAAGTCAGAAATTTCCCCATCTAAAGTAAAATATAACCTGAATTCTCCTACATTCTTCCCCTTATAATCTATCTTAAGTATGAAACCACTTGATTAACAAACTCAGGGAAGTTTCTCAATTCAAGTGAGATTTTTTTAATATAATAGCCCACATTTGTTTGCACAAGTTCCCAAAAATCGAATTTCATCTTCAAGTAATAAAAAATCCCTTTCAAAATCAACCTTTATTTTACGTGTTCCTTCATATAGAAATGGAATAGCCATTATCAAATCATGCTCGTCTGATATTAACGATAGCACTTTTTCTTTATCCAAACCAAAAGACCTCCTACTAGATGAATATATTTCCAAAAGGAACTCTCTCCCATTCGGTGAAATATCGACTTTTTATAACGAAATTGTAAAATTAACTGCTCCATCGACATATCCCTTAATTTATTAAGGAACAATTTAGCTTCTTTAATATTCAACACTACTATTCATCAAAGCCAATAAAAAAGAGGCTGATGGGATACATCAGCCTCTAGGTTTTCGCTTTTTTCACAAACATCTTTACAAACGGTACGAGGAAAACGGATACGACCAGCACTCGGAACAGCTGAAATGCGGTGACGATCGTGACATTTGCATGAACGGAAGCGGCGATAATCCCCATTTGATCAAGTCCGCCTGGTACGATACTTAAAAAGCCTGTCTTAAAATCAAGGCTGTATAAACTTTTCATAACAAATGTTAAACCATAAGCTACACTAATAAAGATCCCTGCCGATACAAATGCGTAAAACACATACTTCTTCGATAAATGTAAATCCTCTTTTTTCAATAAAAGTCCGATGTAAATACCATGCATTAGTTGCGCAATATGAAGTAGGGACAATGGCAATTTTGGTACGTCAATCCCTGCTATATTTATGCCCATCAATAAAAATACTGGGCCTAGCATATAGCCTGTTGATATTTTTATATTTTGTGCAAACCAACCCGCTACTCCACACACAGTAAGTAATCCTATTAGGCTCCATGTATAAGCTCCGTTAGCAACTATACCAGTTCCTCCAGAGCCTGACACCATTAATGGCACAAATCCGACGATTAAAAGAACCCTTAATATTTGGAAAAACGTAATCACGACCATATCCATGTCCCCTTGCTCCTCGGCAAAGGCAACAACTTGTGACATGCCACCAGGTACACAGCAAGTCAACGCGGTCGCAAAATCTAAATCCGCACGTTTCGCCACTATATAACTAACTCCAAAAAACAGGGCAATAAATAATACGTTTAAAACAATCATACTCCCTATAAATTGTTTAATATCCTGTACCGCTTCTGGAGTAAACGCAAAACCAATGGAATAGCCCGCAACAATTAAACCAAAATCACGAAAATATTTATGCCATTTCAACTGTACTTTTGTTGATAACTGAACTATTAGCACTGCAGTTATAGCTCCAAGTAACCATGGCATTGGAATATGTAATAAATTAAATAACATCGCACCTGTTAAGCCAATACATAATGTAATAAACATGTACTTGTCAAAAATAAACATAGAAGCAACCCCTTGTAACTGTATAATTCTATTATGCCGTGAACTTGCCTACTTTTCTACTTCATCACTTTTTTGCAAAGTCATATATCGTTCAAATTGAACCTGTTATCGATAAAATTTAACCTCTTATCCAAGATTTTCTCCAAGCCAAAATTTTCTATGCTACATTATTATTAGCTGATTCAGTGTTTCTCCAAGCGGAGATATGTAAAGGAGGCCTCCAATGAAAATTCATTTAACAATCAATAGTGAGCTAGAAGAAACTGAGGTTCATATACATGCAAAGGAATACACCGAGCAAATTGAACGCCTGATGAAGCAGCTTCAAGCTTCACAAACAACAATGCTAGATGGGTACTTTCAACAGGAAATTCATATGCTAAAAATTTCGGATATTTACTCCATTTACGCAGAGGGTGCAAAAGTTTTTTTGCAGACGGAGGAACAAGAATTCGAAACGAAGCGGAAATTATATGAGTTAGAAGCACAATTAGCGAAAGACTTTGCCCGAGTTAGTAAATCGACACTCGTCAACATTAACAAAATTGCCTCTATTCAAATGGGTAAAATCGGTACAACAGAACTGATTTTAGAAAACGATGTGTCCGTTCATGTTAGCCGCAAATATTTAAAAGAACTAAAACAACACTTAGGTATCGGGAGGGACTCATAATATGAAATTTATTCGCATGATGATTATTGGAATACTCATATCACTTAGCTCTTCCTACGTCTTAGTAACATTAAGTGTCATATCTAATAACTCTATAATATCAGGGCCGGAATTACTTGAACAAATTATCATCGCAGCTATACTTGGAGCTGTAATAGGTCTGCTGTCCACCATCTTTGATATCGAGCGTTTACCTTTTATTGCTCAGTTTATTTTACATGTAATTGCAGTTACCCTGTGTGTGTTGATTGCAGGCTATTTCGGGCGCTGGTTTGAACATTCAAACATTACGTCTATTTTTATAAGTGAAGCTATTATTTTCTTTTTCGCTTGGTGCATTATTTATGTAATCCAAAAAAATGATATTGCAAAAATCAATCAAGAAATTCAAAAAAGAAAGGAATAAACAATATGACCTTTGCTATACAAGTTGAAACTCTATGTAAGCAATATGGTAATCAACAAGCCGTAAAAGGTATTTCATTTACGGTTGAGCAAGGTTCCCTCTTCGCCTTTTTAGGTGCAAATGGAGCCGGGAAATCCACGACCATTGAAATACTCTGTACATTATTAAAAAAATCAAAAGGTACAGTAAACATTAATGGCTACACACTTGATGCAAGCAATGACAATGCCGAAATTCGAAAATCTATAGGTGTCGTATTCCAGCAAAGTTTACTAGATGAACGTTTAACGGTGCAGGAAAATATCCTTCACCGCGGTAAAACATATGGCTTATCGAAAAAACAATTAACCGAAAACTATCAATTCGTTTCAACATATTTGCATTTAGCTGATATTGAAAAACGCAAATACGGGACTTTATCAGGTGGTCAAAAAAGGCGCGCTGATATCGCTCGAGCCCTTATCCATCGACCAAAAATATTGTTTTTAGATGAACCGACAACTGGACTTGATCCACAAACGCGTCAATTCGTTTGGCAAGCCATTAAGCAGCTTCAGCTCGAAACAAACATGACTGTTTTTTTAACAACACACTACATGGAAGAAGCAGCTGTCGCTCATCAAGTAATCGTCTTAAAGGAAGGAGAAATTGTTGCTGAAGGTACACCAGATGCTCTAAAAACAAAATACGCCTATGATTCTATGGCGCTTGTTTTTCATAATAGTTCTGAAGGGATACAGTGGCTTGAAGACAATGCCATCTCTTATACAGAAAAGCTAGGTATTTTCTCCATCCGAGTCGACTCGACACTTCATGCTTTAACACTATTAAAAAAAGCAGAGTCGCTTATTGCTTCGTTTGAAGTCATCAAAGGTACGATGGACGATGTCTTTCTTCATATTATGGCCGAGGGAGGAGCAGCTTAATGGAAGCACTATTTAGCTTAGTCCAACGAAATAACAAGGTTTTTAGACGTGATAAAACACAAGTCTTTTACTCGCTGCTTTCCGTCATTATCGTCATTATCCTTTACGCAGTATTTCTTCAAAAAGCGCAAGTACATGCAATAGAACAAATGACAAAGTCTACTCCCGAATTGATAACGATGGTCAATGAATGGATTGTCGCTGGTTTACTCTCTATGACTGCGGTTTCGACTACACTTGCCGCGTATGGAATTGCTGTTAGGGATCTTGAATCAAAAGCGCAAGCTGATTTTCTTACTGCTCCGATTTCGCGAACAACCATTCAATTTAGCTATGTATTAAATGCCTTTATCATTGGCTGTATTTTTTCCTTTATCGCCCTTATTGGCTGTGAAATTTTTATCGCAACAACTGGCGGTCAGCTACTAAGTTTTGAGGCTTTCATCAAAGTAGTAGGATTACTAT
>Ga0209676_1001124_pt1 | contig 29431 bp, 30 predicted proteins | sample AraplaCvi_mLB_r2_FD_184282 | JGI IMG/M metagenome (GOLD analysis project Ga0209676, IMG submission 184282) | Arabidopsis root microbial communities from North Carolina, USA - plate scrape MF_Cvi_mLB_r2 (SPAdes) (version 2) | ecosystem: Host-associated > Plants > Roots > Endosphere | place: USA... | reverse complement strand
CTTTGGAAATTTCAAAAATGAGTGATTGATTTTCGTTATGCATTAAGAGCCCCCATTTCTGCAACAAGTGCATCAATTTCTTCCTTCGTGCGTAATTCTGTTACTGCGATTAGCACATGATTTTTTAGAGAGTCATATGTTTGACCTAAAGGATAGCCACCGATGATGCCTTTTTCAATTAAGCCTTTATTAATTTCTTTCACACATTTATTTGTCTTCACAACGATTTCGTTAAAGTGTGCACCTTGGAATGCTACTGTGAAGCCAGCCGCTTCAAAGGCATTTTTAGCATAGCGAGTTTTCGCAATATTTTGCATTGCCATTTCACGAACGCCTTCTTTACCTAGAGCAGTCATTGCTACAGAAGCAGCAAGTGCAAGAAGCGCTTGGTTCGAACAAATATTAGACGTTGCTTTATCACGACGGATATGTTGTTCACGTGCTTGTAATGTTAAAACATAACCACGACGACCTTCACCATCAACTGTTTCACCTACAAGACGACCAGGAACTTTACGCATTAACTTCGTAGTTACTGCAAAGAAACCACAGTGTGGACCACCGAATGCTTCAGAAATACCGAAAACCTGTGCATCCCCTACACAAATATCAGCACCTAGCTTACCAGGTGGTGTTAAAATTCCGAGTGAAAGTGGATTTGAAGAGACAACAAATAAACTTTTTGCCTCATGCGCAATATCGCCAATTACTTGCAAGTCCTCTATTTGACCAAAGAAGTTAGGATATTGTGCAATAACAGCTGCCGTATTATCATCTATTAATTCCTTTAAAGCTTCTACATCTGTCACACCATCTTTTTGTGGAACAGTAACAATTTCAATGGATTGACCATATGCATATGTAGCAACGACATCACGATACTCAGGATGAACCGCTTCAGATACTAAAATTTTCTTACGGCGTGTATGGCCAGCTGCAAGCATACCTGCTTCAGCTAATGCTGTTCCTCCATCGTACATAGAAGAGTTTGCAAGATCCATACCTGTAAGCTCTGCAATCATCGTTTGGAATTCAAATATTGCTTGTAATTCCCCTTGTGAAATTTCTGGTTGATATGGAGTATACGCTGTGTAAAACTCTGAACGAGAAATAACATGGTCCACGATAACCGGTTTATAGTGGTTGTATACGCCTGCACCTAAAAACGATACGTTAGCATTTGTATCTTTATTTTTCGCAGCCATTGCCGTTAATTCTTTTAATAAAGCTGATTCAGATTTTGCTTCTTTAATATCATATAGGCCTTTAAAACGTACTTTTTCTGGAATATCCTCAAATAACGCATCAACTGAGGATACACCGATTACGTCTAACATTTCTTGTTTATCTTGCTCCGTCATTGGTAAATAACGATGTTTCATAAATGTAGGTCCCTCTTTTCAACTTTTATTTTGAACGCTTGTAAAACGGTGTTTCAACTGTTACTACCTTTAAGTGCTTACCACGAATTTCGATTTCCAATTCAGTTCCGATAGTTGTGAATTGACTGTCAATTAATGCGTGACCAACATTACGTTTAGAAGAAGGAAGCTGTGTACCTGTTGTCACTTCACCGATTTCTTTACCATCTTTCAACACTTTGTAGCCATGGCGAGGAATTCCTTTATCAATCATTTCAATACCCACAATTTTACGTGACAACCCATTTTCTTTTTGTGCCACTAATGCCTCATGACCATTAAAGCCCTCTTTATTTAACTTCACAGCAAAACCAATACCAGCCTCAAGAGGTGAAATTGTCGCTGATAGCTCTTGCCCGTATAATGGAAGACCTGCTTCAAAACGAAGTGTATCACGGCAGCCTAAACCTGCAGGAACTACACCTTTGTCTTTTCCAGCCTCTAAGATTTTACCCCATAACACTTTAATATCTTCTGGAGAGCCGTATAGTTCAAAACCATCTTCTCCTGTGTATCCGCTACGAGATACTAATGCTTTATGACCAGCAACTTCAACATCTTCTTGGAAACGGAAGTATTTAATCGTTTGTAAATCAGTATCTGTTAATGTTTGAAGAACTTCTTCTGCTAATGGACCTTGAAGGGCAATTTGTGCATAAGCGTCTGATTGGTTGTCGATCGTCACATCATATTGATGTTGATTTTCCATCATCCAATCATAATCTTTTTCAATATTTGCCGCGTTCACGCATAATAAATAATGATTGTCTGCTAATTTATACGTTAATAAATCATCGACAACACCACCATCTTCATAGCACATTGCATTATATTGCGCTTGACCTACTGCAATTTTAGAAATATCATTTGTCAAAAGATTTTGTAAAAACTCTAGTGAATTAGGTCCAGTTACTAAAATCTCACCCATATGTGATACATCAAATAAACCAGCACGATTACGTACTGCATCATGCTCTTCTTTAATAGAAGAGAACTGTACTGGTAATTCCCATCCACCGAAGTCAATTGTTTTACCACCATGTTTTGCATATTCTTCAAATAGAGGTGTGCGTTTTAATTCTGTCATTGTTTTTGCCCCCTTATTGTTCGTTACATATTTACTTGTAGTAGTTCGTCTGTTTTTTTACAGTCATGCTTCCCTTTTTGTTCATCCGAATAAAGAAGAACGAACAACATTAGGTAAAACATTTAGACATAAAAAAAGACAGACGAACCCCTTTTCGGGATTCTCTGTCCTTGCACCTGAAAGTTACACCAGACTGGCTCGCATACCTACAATGCCAATCAGCCGGCTTTCCCCTTTGGTGGCTGTAGTACTACAGCACTCTCCAGAGTTGCGTCTTATACGAGTCCTTTTACCTGAGAGATTCATAACACTTTGCTACTTGCTCCTTCGGTGACGTCTACACGTTCTCTCCCCGTACAATCATCCGCCCAAGTTTCAACTTGGTACTATTTAGTATTCAATGAACATTAAGTAACTTATTTGTCTATATCCTAACATTAATTGCATTGAAAAGGCAATCATTTTTTATTTTATATTAAAACACGAACGTTCAAACGCTGAAAACTAATCATAGTTCGCCTTTTAGCCTTTTAACTTGGAATACTAAATACTCAAGAATTTGGCGGATTGTTCTCCCCTCTGTTAACACTTGTATATGTCCTACTTCACGATAGAACTTTCTTCTGTAATTATACAGCTGCTCTAACTCTTCTTTCGTCGAGCTCTGTACAATCGGTCTGTTCGGATCATGCTGTATTCGTTTATATATATCTTCAAATGTCGCATCTAAAAAAAACACGAGCCCACTTCGTCTCATTATTTTTCGATTTTCAGCATTAATTGCGACTCCACCACCTGTTGAAATTATACAAGCTTCGTCTCGGAAGTTTTTCAAAAATTCTGTTTCTATTTCCCGAAAACGTGCTTCTCCGTATTTTTCAAATATTTGCGGAATTGTCATACCCTGCTGTCGAACAATCTCATGATCCATATCGTAATAGGGCATCTTTAACAAATAGCTTAAACGTCTTCCTAACGCACTTTTCCCGGAGCCCATAAAACCAACTAAATATATTTTTCGCATTCGAATCACCTTCTTATAACTACGATTCTACACTGTCTGACAAAATTTGTCCTAATAAATTTATCGTAGCTCGAACATTCAGCTTTTCTAGGCCATCATATGTTCGAAACTGAACCTCATAAGACGTACAATACGTAAGGACAAAAGTAGTTACAAAAAATAATAATCCAATTGCGATTAAAAAAATAGCCCCTCTGTCATTTTTCAAAAACTGGAACATAGAAAGTTCGCTCCTTTTTACTACCACTTGGAAGTTCAACAGCTACTGTTAACATATCTTTTTCATATCGGAACTGGCATTTCGTAATACCAACTAGCATTGGTACATGACCACCATTTACTTGATCACGAATTATATTGTTGTACAATCAATATTATGAATGGTATCTGCTGCCTGGAAGGTTATTCTCTTTTGATCATTTCGAATTGAAAAAGATGAAATATCATTTACATACATATTCAAATCATAAACAAAAAGCTCCCACTTTGATTGTTCATCAGATAGCATCGTTGTTTTCATTTCTGCAAACCAAACCATAATGAACACAACAAAATGGGCAATAAGCACAAAAACAACTAATTGAAACATCGCTTCTAATAATGTGTAGCCTCGCTCATTCATCAACTTCACCTGTCAGTTGTATACATTTTTTACGTAATTCACTCGTATTTTGAAAACTTACGCATATCTCTTGTCCATTCATAAACCACTGAAATTCTATATCATCAATTGTTTTAGTGCCTTTTGTTTGCTGTAAATAGCGGTAATGCTTTAAGCCTTCATAGGCCGTTTCAGCTGCGATAACCTCTAACCTCTTGTTATAAAGAGTCGTTTTCATCGTATAGCTAATTGGTATTAATGTCGTGCATACTAACATGACAATGACTACTGATAATATCGTTTCCACAAATGAATAACCCGATTCATTCAACCCTAGATCTCCCTCGTCCTAATGTAATTACAACCTTTTTAATACCTTGAGGCGTTTTAAAATAAACAGTCCCTGGCGTCATGACGTTTCCATTATAGTTGTACATAATCGTGTAAATTGAGCTTGATGCTGGCATAAACTCAACCCCTTTCGGAAAAGGGCGTTCATATAATTCTGTAAAAATATTCTTTTTAATAATGTATCTCTTTGATGAACTCTCAAACTTCATCGAGATATACTCTCTTTGATGCATACTATAAGTTTGTATATATTGAATATCTAATTGAATTTGTTTGAAAAATTGCTCAAGCTCCCTAGTCTCCGCTGCTTTTAACGAATACTTGACGACAATCGCTGACAAACACATAACGATAAACAATACAATTAGCATTTCAACAAATGTATAACCACGCTCATTTTTATTAATATTCATCAATTACTAGAACCAGTATCGGTAGAGGTTTTCTTCAATCGTACCTCCCCATCCTTAGTGATCATAATCTCTTCTTTATTAGGGCAGGTCGTTTCATCCTTCTTTAAATAGCCTTTCGCTACCAAATCTTGAATTGTTGGATAATCCATAAAATCTACTCGATATGCCTCCACCTGACCTTGCACCATGCTCACATACGCTTTACACCCCTTCTCATCGACGGTGGCAAAATGTTTCGTAACATTTGGGATTGTAATTAAAATTAATATAGAAATAATTAGGAGAACTATTAACATTTCAATCAAAGTAAAACCTGCTTGCTGCTTTATACGTTTCATTATTAACCTCCTATACTAGTTCAATCATGTGATATATTGGCAATAATAAACTTACATATGCGGCAACTATGCACATCGCAATTATGATAAAGAAGGTAGGCTGCACAAACGCAAGGATTTTTTGCAATAGTTGCTCTTGCTTTTCCGTCAATAATTCGCTGTACAATACTAGCTCTTTTCCTAAATAGCCACTTTGCTCTCCATGTTCAACAAATATCGTGAAATCCTTCTGCCAAACTGTCATTAATTTAACTGCTTGCGTTAGCGAATCACCCAAAACAACGCGATCCTTTATACATCGCGCTAGATATTGTAAAAACGGTTGAAGTCGCTGCTCCTCTAAAATTTGTAGACTTGCCTGTAAAGAAAACCCACTTTGTAGCAGACTCCCTAAATAAGCAGCAAATTGTCTCGTCAAAGACATTCGTATATATATCCGAATCAAAGGCGTTTTTAGAATAATATTTAACTGACGAGCAATCGGACGTCGTTTGAGAGTAAAGTGAAAAATGAAAATACAGCAAAATACAACAATGCCTATGAACATTAAAGCATCGGGAAGATGCAATAATGCCTTTGACAAAGCAATGCTTGTCTCCTCAGTGCTAGTAGTTCGGCTAGTCACCATTTTTTCAATATTAGGAAAGAATATGGTACGAAACACTAAAAACAACAGCAACAAAAATAAAATAAGTACTACAGGATATAGGAGTAGCTTCATTAATTTTTTCTTCGTCGCTTCACTCAAAGCCATTTGCTTTGCCACACCTTTTAACGTCTCAATCATATGTCCATTGTTTTCTGCAATTGTAATGGCTACTAAATGCTGTTTTGGAAGTTGTAATGCTTCAAAAACTCCTAAAACACCGCCTCCTTGTCTCAGCTTTTCATTGATTAGCTTTTGTATGTCTTCATGCGCTTCTATATGGTGAGGTAATAAAATAGAAATAGCCTGCGGGAATAAATAACCTTCCTGCATTAACACACTTAATCGACTAAAAAAATGAGCTTGCTCCCTTACACGCCATTTTGTTGCCTTATTGTAAGCCAATTGAACTCTTTCAATAAACGTTCGTATTCGCATAGTGATGACTCTCTATCATTTCTTTTTGTCCTGCAAGTGTTAAATCATGTGGCAGTTCATAGCTAGTTTTTTGCATAATTGCTGTAATGGCCATTTGAAGTTGAACATCACTTAATATTTCAAACAATGCATGGCGTTCTTCCTGTATTACGGGTGATTGGAAAAGTGTTTGAGCGACTATACCTACCACAGTTTGACGAAGTTCTTCTATTGATACACCCAAGTCCATAAAACGATAAAGGCAGTTTACCGAATCCTTAGCATGAATGGTCGAAACTACTAAATGTCCTGTTAAAGAAGCTTCGATTGCGATTTTTGCAGTCTCTTTATCGCGTATTTCACCAATCATAATAACTATTATTATATTCGAATTTTTTTGTGTTAAAATTACTAATCCGTTATGAAATATAGATTATAAAAAATTCCACACAAAAAGATTGTGTGGAATTAAATATTTTTATTTTAAAATTTTCATAAGTTGAATTAAGGTTAGGTTTTTTAACCTTGAAACAAGTTCAAATTGATCTTCTTTTTTTCTTGGCAAAGGATGACTCGGATAATAACCTCCGCTAGAAGTCTTATTTAACTTAAACACCCTAAGCTTATTTAAGTTATTTTTTAAAATGGGGCGCAATTTATTTTGTTTCAGTAAAGGTACACCATATTTGCTACCATTTAAACCCCATCCTAAAATTACCTCATCAGCTTTTTCTAAAGTTTCTATTATTTTTGTTACAGCAGTAGAGTTTAATTTAAAATCCTTTTTTCTTGTCTTACTCCCCTTAATAAAGCTACTTGTATTTACTACACGAATTGAACCATAATTATTATGTATCGCATACTTTATTAAGAAATTAATGGTATCATCGCTTTCTGAAGCACTTGCATTACTAGGATTCATTAGAACACACCCTAAAACTTTCTTATTAGGATCCCATATTTTTTGTAGTGAATATCTATGCTTGTGAACTTTTTTATTATCGAATTCCGCAATACCCAATGCTTTTTCTAATGTTGTTTCCTCATTAATGTCTTCTTTAATCAAATTCCATTTGTTACTTTTTAAAAACTGTTCAAACTTCTCATCAAATTCACTAATGCTACATTCATTTCCTAAATCAATTATTTCTAATAAAAGTTTCTTCATACTTTACTCTCCTTGCTTCTTATAATAAATTTATTTAGACGGAATCTCTTTAATTATAAAGTAGTCATATAAAAAAATTCCAAATGTTTAAAACTAAATACCTCATTAAATTATATTTTCAGAGGTATTAACAGTACTTTTGTAGAAGTTATTTATATCAAATAATAAAGGAGGAAAATTATGGGCATTAGGCATAATAGAATTTTCAATATATATTACATAAATTTTGCCAAGGTTTATGAAATAAGCATGATGATCAATAATGTTATAACAACTTCAATACAAAGAGAGAATAGTATTACTGCAGAAAGATTTTCTAAGACTTCAGCTTCTGCTTCATACTCCCAATTAAATTCAATTAAATCAAAATTAACAGCCGAAACTTCTTATAAAAGTTTTGCTAGTTCAAAAATGATTGAAACCTTAGATGTTAAAACTACAAAATCAACTTTACTCAGAGAAATATATAATAAATGTAAAAACATTAATACATTCAAAGATTGTGAAATTGGAGATCTTATAAAAGTTGAGGATGTTGCCTTAAAAATACATAATGAAGAAAACTTAAGGGAATTTAAACTTTTTAGAAGTGATGCTTTAGCTGGCTTTAAAGTAGAAGGCGTAGACATCGGAAATATATTTAATTCTATGTTAAAAGATTATTCCTATTTACTTAAGTCAGAAATCAATCCAAATGAAACCTTAATTATAAAAATTCCTATGGAGTTAGAAAATGAATTCGATAGTAATTATAATGTTGATGATTTAACTCTTGGTAAAGTTTCAATTATAGGAATTTATAAAGGAAGTGTAGAAGAAGAACAAATAAATCTTAATACATTAAATTACCTTATGGATTTAGGTTCAAAAACCTCTGACCCGGGTGTAGAAAAAGTTGTGAGAAGCACAATTGAAAGACTGCCTCCCCCTACTAAAACAAAAACAAATGAAACTTTTTTATTAGTTGACATTATAGCTGTAATACAAGATATCAAATATGATGCTCCTGAAGTTAAACCTACACTTTGGCGACGTTTTAAAAATACAATAAATGCCTTATTAAAGCGAGGTTAGAAAATGAAATTTGATTTATTAACCTATTCAAATATTGAAGAGTTAAAAAAGTTTCAGGAAGAAAAGCATGCTGAAGGAATTGAAATATATCCTTTCATATTCGAATTAACTCAAAATTATTTAACTGAAGAACCAGGCGTTATCGTTGATATAACATCCCTAACATACTACTTAGAAAAATTTAGAGAATACACTTTAAATGCTCTAAACAATTTTATTGGTGCCGATGAAGAATCTATTCTTATTATTAAGGCAGATGCTGTGGAATTGGCAAAAGAAATTTTCGGACCATTTTTCTCAAGTATCAAACCAATATATCTTGACACGCCACCACCTGTATCTATCCCTACAGGTGATGATTTAACACAACCATTTATTAATAGAAAAGAACTTTACACATATAGCGATGCAGGTGAATTCGAAGCAATATTCAATTATGCTAATAATAACGAATATCTCTTGGTCCCTTTAAGTATTATTGATGATTTAAAAATCACAAATTCAGAAGATCTAAAATTAATTATTGATATAACATCTTTAATTTTAATTCTAAAAGAAAGTCCCCAATTAATATCATTACTAGAAGGTAAGTTCCAAAAATATAAAGATGCTATTTTTATATGTAAAGAATCTTCTAGAGACACTATATTTCAAAATTTTACGTTGTTCTTTAATAATTCGATTAGCTTTACAAAGTATCACTCAATACCAGTTAATAAAGAACCTCATTCAAAATTAATTAAAATAACAGATATTCCTTCTAAGGAAATCCCAGAATTTATTAATAAAGTTTCTGAAAAGCTGGTTGGGCACAAACATTTTATGAATGTACTGGAAAAAGAAATCCGTACTTTTACTTTTCTAAATAAGATTGGTGAAAAGCCAATCTACTCTATATTTTTATTAGGTCCAACAGGTATTGGAAAATCTCAATTTGCTGCATTATTAAATAATTGCTTAAATCCCGATTCAAAGTTAATTAAAATTAACTTTGGTAATTATAGTAGTCAGGATGCATTAAACAATTTAATTGGTAGTCCCAGAGGCTTTATAGGTTCAAATGAAGGTGAATTATCTAAAAAGTTACTTACTGTAAAATCCGGGGTAATACTTTGTGATGAAATTGAAAAAGCTGACTCTAAAGTATTGAATTTCTTTTTAGAATTATTAGAGGATGGGAAATTTACTGATACACAATCTAGAGAATTTGATTTAAATGGTTTTATAATAATATTTACATCTAATCTTTCAACTAAAGACTATTATAAAAATATTCCTAGCGAATTTCAATCTAGATTAGATTTAGTTAGCGAATTTATTCCTCTAAACACTCAGGAAAAATACAAATTTGTAATCGATTACTGTAACGATTTATGTGAACGTATTGATTTCACTCTCAATCCTGAATTTAAGTTCCTAGAATCGCCTGATTGTTTTATTAACACTTTAAATTTAGACTCATTAGATAATGTAAGGGATATTAAACGCCAGCTATTATCACATATTTCTAAAACAGCTGCTGTAACTGAGTTTGAAGAACAATATGTATAATTTAAAAGCTAAGTATATGTAATTTCATAACAAGATTAAACTATTATTAAATAATCCATTGCTATATAATAATTTAATTAAAAATCTTGGAGTAAACTGGAAGTTTATTGTGTTCCATAAACGGGCTATAAAGATAGATATTTTTCAGAACTAGTTATTTCACAATAACTTGATTATAAAATTATGTGAAATTAAATTATAGGCGGGACTTCAGTCATGTGGAATACAAATATAAATTTATTTCTTCAATAATCAAACTTTTTTATAAAAATCAATCTTAAATTTACTAGAAAATCATCCATTCTGATCAACCTTTTTCAAAACGGATGATTTTTTTGTTGTAATTTACTGATTTGTAGGGGATTTTTGATTAAATTTATTTCAAAGCTACAATCTATTCATTTTAAAGCGTTTTAGCCTTCAGTAATTTTTTATATTATGTTAGATGTTTACCTCCAAGTATCGAATTATAGTGAGCTGAATAAATCATTCTAGATTATAAATAACAAATAACCCTATAGGTCCCACTTTTTATTAAGAAAATAACAACCTTTTAAATTATTATTAATTCTAATATATATATTTCTAGATTACCTAATAGAATACAGTAATTTTCTACTAAATTACTGTTCCCACTACTTTTATTATTTTTTTCTTTACCCACATACTGTTCCATTAATCTTTGTATGTATTAAATATCTCATTTGCAATATTCAATACTAAGCGTACTTCTTCTTCACTTTTATCTTCTATTAAATTTTGTAAGATCATAATCAATTCTTTTTTTTCATAAAACTTATTATTGTAATTTAGAGTATCAAATTTAAAAATGCTACTTGGCGCTTCCTCCAGCCCTTCAGTAATTTTTTCCAAGGTCTGGATAGTAATATTCCTATCCCCTCTTTCAATCCCTGCCAAATACGACGTTTGCAGGCCACATTTCTCAGCTAATTCTTCCTGAGTGAGTTTTTTCAATTTCCGTATTTCTTTTATGTTGCTACCAACTAATTTGACTAAACTATCCACAAAATCACCTCACATTTAGATTATGTGAGGTTTGTACTACCTTACAGTTACATATAGTATAATTTTGATTGAATTATGAACTTATAAGTACTATAATGTTTGAGTATTAAATTCACTTAAGGAGTTTTTATTATGAGTAATAACTTACCTTCAAATATAGCAATAGAAAATGTATTACAATCTAAGATGCGAGGCCGAGTTACTTATCAAGGCTTTGTCTCATCTCAAATTGCAGTCAATTTTTCTTATTCCAAACTATATAATGATATTTCTGGTAAAGGCTATCAACGTCCTATTGATAAAAAAAGGTGCAAAGATTTTGCAAGTTATTTATCACAAGGTGAAGATGCCCTTTACACACCAATTTTATTGAATGCCTCAGGACATTGGGAATTCCATGCATATGATGGTCAAAGAAGAAATTTTGGTAGATTAATCTGTACAAAGAAAGCTACATTAATGGATGGACAGCATAGATTAGGGGGAATTAGTGAATATATTAATGAAACAGATAGTACACTAAACGTTCCCTTCTTAGCTTTTCACTATTTAGATGAAGATGAAGAAATTAAGTTATTTGATGTAATTAATTCAAAAGCTAAAGGTATTGGTACGTCACTTAGTCGCTATTTAAATAGAGATAACGATGACATGAGCTGGATAGCTACAAATTTAATTCTTAAACCTGAGAGTCCTTTCTTTAGTAAAGGAACTTTAATCGGAAGAAGAACTAAAGATAAAAACGTTACACTACAAAATCTTTATAACATCATAAATTTACTAACTAAAAAATCTACTTTAACAAATCTCTCTAAAGAACGAAAATTAAATATAGCTTTATTTTACTTTAGTTTAATAAAAGATTTGTTCCCAGAACAGTGGGAAGATAATCAATTGTATAGAATGACCCACATTACTTGTCTAAACGCATTAGCAATAGTTGGAAATAAAATAATTAATGAAAATTATTCAATAAAAACCCAACAACCAGATTCAGTTAAGCTAACAAAGCTTTTGATTAATTTGAAAGAGATTGATTGGTTATCTACAGGGAATTTAAAATACCTAAAAGGAACTGCAGGTTCTAAAATGCTTGCAGAAGATATTTTAAATTGCCTTAGGAGCTAAAATAAAACTGAAAATAGAAAGTAAAATCGTCTTCGAACAAGGATTTTAATCAACCAATGTTAAAAACAGATATTTAAGTAATGCTATAAAAGAATTTATTTAGATAAATAATAAAAAGATCAGGTACTCACGAATACCTGATCTTTTAACATAATATCTATAAAATTTAACGGAAGGTGGCACAAATGCTATCGTTATTTCAGTTGTATATGCTGTTCTGGTCCTAAAAGAAATGCTCATTCATTACCTTCAATTATCTGCTTTTTCCCAAAATTATTTTATTACTAATTTTGTTTTGATAGTATCTTTTAGTTCTTAACTTATGATTACGATACAGTTAATTCAAAAACTATATATTTTTCTTCTACAACTTTAGATTCTTCTAACATTTGATACAAGACTGCAATATCAGAATTAGTACGTCTTCTGCCAAAACGATTTTCAGAAAATGTGAAATATAAGGGTCTTTTTGAACGGGAAAGTCCTACAAAAAATACTACATTAAATTCTAACCCTTTACTTTTATGAATTGTCATTATTGGAACTGAGATATTACCTTGAAATGAATCAATTGCAACTATCCAATTATTTCTTGACAAATAGAGAAAGAGAAGGAGGTGGCTGTGGAAGAATAAAATACGCTCATTAATCACCTAATATGGTAATTAACAGGCTTAACCACTTCTAGTTCCCATCTTTCATTAGATATATACAAGATTGAATTATTTTCTATGTAATAATTAGCAGTAATACTTTTCTCAGTCCCAGTTTGATTTACATATAATATTTTAATTGAAGGATTTTCGGACATATTAATTATTCTTATACCTTTACCACATAACAAAGAAATTTGTGGTGTTATAACAAATATCAATAAAAGTATTGTTCCAAAAACCAATTTCATTCCATTTTCTTTTCTATCAACTATTACACTATATAATACTAATATTGCATTATATATAAGCCCTTTTTCATTATTAATGTTACTTTCTACAGAGTTTTTTTCATTCATTACTATATTTAGGTTCTCCAGGTTCTCTTTTCCTTGTTTATCTGACTCTTCTTTCTTATGTTCTCTATTCTTTAATTTTAGTCTTGCTATTACAATTTTAACTCCATAAGAAAGAAGGATATTTAAAATTAAAATAAATAATAAATCTAGAAGAGCATTAAAATTAATACTAAAGGAGTCCAAAAAATGAATAAACATCAGATACACTGTAAAAGAAAGTGGTAAGCAATTCAAAAAAAACATCCAGTATTTCTTTTCGAAAACGATTGATACCGTTGTTATCATGGGCCATAAAATTATAAGTATTACAAATGACAGCTGCTGTAAAAGTATTTTTTCAATACCTAATTCCGATAAAAAGATAGATATCATAGTTCCTAATATAAATGTTTGTAGTGTGCCTCTAATGAGAAAAATAGGTTTATGTATTATATTATTTAAAATATATAAAAACCAAACAATTAAACCAACAAATAACCAAATTAACGAAAAACTACCAAAACTTTTCAAAGTTATATTACTTGCAAAGAAAAGAGTCAACATAATAGTCAAAATTACTGCAACACAAATAAGAAAAAAAACCATTCTTTTCTTATTTTTTTTATCGTTCTGCAATAATGTAACTAGTCCAAAAATAATATAAAAAATACAAATAAAATAGAATGCTGTCATAGATAAAGTTCGAAAGTCAAACGGAACAAAATTTGATATTATATTAAAGTTAGAAACTGTACTTTCAATATCTCCACTAAAATAATACCCGTATAAATAGCTGTAAATTAACAAAAAGCCCAATGTAGTTACTAAACTAAATGCAAATAAAATAAACTTTATATTCGAATAAATTTTGGAAAAATACTCTAATTTATTAGATAGTATCCACTCTATATCTTTCATTATATTCCTCACTCATAAAAAATTTTTCAGCTTAAAAAAAGAAATTTCATTCTTCATTATCTTGGTCTATACAATCTCAAATAGTTGGTGTATCGACTGCTTACGTCTTGCTTGACTGAAAATATCTTCAAATCGTTACTGTGATTTAAAAGTATCAATTAAAATCGTTAGAGTACCCACTGTATTTAAAAACGTTTCAAAGACTTCACATTACTTCTTAATCATTTAGCAAGTAATAATTATTGAATCTCATCAGTAATAAACGCCTTAATAACACACATATTCTCCGACGATTTCATGTGTAATAGCATAGCCCTATTTAGTAGACCTTTTTATTGGTTCCAATACATCATTAAAATTTGAGTATATTTTTTTTTGTACCTGTTCAATACTCATTCCCCAACATGAAGACAAATATGTTATTACTTCCTTTACATGTACAGGTAAAATTGTATTACCATTAACTTTTGCAAATGGACCATCGGTTTCTGTTAAAATCCTATCTTTTGGAATTCTATTAATGATTTTAATACCATTCACATGTGTTGTCATGTATGGATTTATTGAGAAATAATGTCCTGACTTAATTATTTTGTCTATGAGATTTAACGGACCTGTATACCAGTGAAAAACACATGGTTGCATGTTATATTTGATTAACATGTCTAAAACTACCTGCTCTGCTTTTCTTGAATGAATAGTAATAAACTTTGATTTTGAACTAATTATTTTAAGTATTGTTTCAAACACTTCAATTTGTAAGTGACGATTATTTTGCCCTTTTTTAGTAAAATCTAAACCAATCTCTCCTATATAAGAGGTTTTATCCACATTTCGCTCAAATATTTTTAGTTCATTTTCTTTATTCTGAATGTGTAATGGATGGAACCCTAATGCAAGTCGTATGTTTTTATACTTTAAAATATGAGGCAAACCGATTTCAAAATGACTTGGTAAATTCGTAACTGCTATAGTTTTTATTCCCTGCTTTACAGTTTCCTCACAAGTTTTATGAGGATTTTTATATAAATCAATGTGACAGTGTGTATCAACCATTCTACTCTTTATGTGGTAATCCTGATTTTTCATAGATTTTTTGATTTCCTTTATCTTTTATTAACATTTTTATTTCTTCCATTGCCCTGTAAGTCATTTCAGAATAAATAAACAATTCATTATGTTCTATTCTCCAGTTGGAAATTAATACCTTAGAGATGTCTTCCACAGTATATTTTCTTCTTAGAAAAGATAAAAATGCTCTTAAATCTTGCTCTGATTCACCGTTAGAATCAATGTTTACACTATCTGAACAGATATCTACTCCATAAAGTTCTTCATCTGCATTTATGGTATGTAAGGCTGCTCTTCTATAGATGCAAGGAACACATCTTCCACAACCTTTAGCGTGACGATTGTGCCATGTTGCAGTATGTCCTCGTTTTCCGCAAGATACACTCAATGGGATACATTCCTTTAATAGACGTTGATTAAGACAATTCATTACAGCTTCACCCTTAGTATTGTAATTTAAAGGATTAGCTAATGTATTTTCCAAGTTCAACTTGTTTAAAATTTCTTGAATGCTGGATAAAAAGAAAGGATGAGCTGTCCTAGTACTACAAGAACCTCTTCTAGATGGTGTTAGCGGTACATTTAACGCAATTACTCCATTTTCTGGAATCATTAATTTACCGGTTGGATCAACACTATTACTTACAAAAAGTCCTAAAGCAATAAATAATAGAGACCTACTTCTCAGTGATGTTTCCTCACCTCCATGATATTGACCTACTCTAACCTGCACCAATTCTATTCTTTCTCTATATTCAGACTTCAATAACTCGAATAACAAGTCTTGATCTGTCTTTGGTTGGGTTATATGCCTGTCATAATGGCCAACTAAAGCAATACCTTTTCCATGGTTTTCTTCTAGCCAATTTATTACTCCAATTAATGAGTCTAGTCCTCCAGAAAATAGGCTTGTCTGTATTGGAAAAGAACTTTCTAATTGAACACTCTCGTCATCAATAAATACACTTTCTTTTAGCTCAATGAAATCAAAGCTCCAATTATCACCCGTTAAAAAAGACACAGCGTTTTCAATTTCTTTTTTTACTGAGTTATATAGTTCCCAATTTTGTAGAGGTATTTCTATACATAGATCTCTAGTCCAATTATCTCTAAATTTTTTTCTACTCACAGATTTATCGATTGAATAGATTATAGATGCGAAAAAAAGAAAATCTTTAACTTTTGAAGATACGGTTCTGTTAAATTTTATCAATTTAGTAAAATCAATATCTATTTCTATATGATTTCTTAATTCATCACCGATAATCTTTACATCCTTTATGCCATTTCTTTGAATCTCACTGACTTGAATTTTATACTTCATTTTCATCTCATCCCCCATAAATCGTTAAGGTTCTATGTAAAATATCACTACAAGTTTCATTAAGGTCTGTAGATCCCCAATCAGTTAAAGTTAGAGATTCTTCAGAATTCATTAATTGTACTTCTGAAGTAATATATTCAAATATACCTAAAAGAAAAGATTCTGCTTTTATATCCCCAACTCTTGTTACTAGCCTTTCATAAAAAACACGGCAAAATTGTTCATATAAATAGTAACTGAAAAACTTCATGAGAATCCCCTCAATTTTAAACTCATCTAATTTTTGTTCGAGTACTTTATCCAGTTCTTCCACATCTGAAGCTTCATCAAATAATTCTTCCATTAACCTGGATAGAGCATTCCTAGAATCAGCATCATCTAAAGATGTTGCTGATTCGCTTAGAAAATCAGTTAAAATAAGTGTGAAATCTAATACCCTCATGCCTTTATATGAATTTACATTTAATCGATGTACTGCTTCTTCAAAACCATATTGTTTTACATCTGAAAGGAATCTAGACAATCTACTGGCTGTTCTCTGAGCAGAATTGCTACTTACCACACCATTGCCTTGACTTATATTTCTACTTCCACCATTAGATTTAATATATTTTCTTATTATTTCTCTTGATTGATCTGAAGTGGGTCTACCATCACGAGCTAACTTTGTAATATCACTCTTTAATTCACCCCACTGTGGAGTTGTTGGAGCGTCATAACCAGTCGAAGTACCCATAACTATTTTTTCCTCCTTTGAGATTCTATAACAGCTCTACCAATGCGAGTATCTGGCTTTTCTTTTAAAAATGTAATCAAGGATTCAAGTTCAGATTTTAATTCTGGTTTACTATTTATTAATGTTAAGATTGCAATCCCTTCGCTAGCTGGAGCTATTTCATGATTGCATTCGTTAATAACCCTACAATATGTGGTGATACTTCCCTCAATGTCATTTTCTATAAGTAATCTCATCCCCTTGTATAATGCTGATTGTTCAGGATTACGCACCACATTTGTTGCTAAAATTTCTAATAACGAGGATCTTTCTTGTTCAGAAAATTCCTTAACAGCCTTTATAGCTTGTTTTTGTTTAGCAGATATATCTGATATAAGATCTTTTAGTGCAATTCTCACAATTGGAGATACCATCGAAAGTCCACTAAAGGTAGAAGCTAATTTATCACGTGCAACCCAGAAATAATCCCGTAAATCGATATCAGAAAGATGGGGTTCCATCAGTATCCATTTTTTCATAAATGATGTCGACCAATTCGGATCTACTTTTTCTACTTCTTCTGATTTTTCATTAGATTGAATAAAAGCTGCCTCTAAAACTTTTATTTGTTCTGGTAATCCATCCTGTGATGCTTGCCACTCAAATAATTGTCTAAATTCTCTTGGATGTGAATATTCTAAAACCATTAGCTTTACTAATATACCATCACTCATCTCTTCAAATGATGCTACCTCTGCAAGTTGTTTTCTAAGTGTATAAGCATTTAAAAATCTCTTAATTTGTCTAGGATTACCATTTAGACCCTCGGTAATTAATTGAGAAATCGAAGAACAGAAACCAAGACTGCTAGATAATATTTCCGGAACTGTTAAACCATTCTTTACAAATACTTCATTCACTGAAGAATATCCAAATGTCGCATATCGATTCTTCTGCCTCTGTTCATTACAATGGGTATATATGGAATCGAACATTGATGTTTCCTCGATGTCTCTGTTACAAAATAGCAACGTCATATAAGATTCCACTTCGGCTGGGGATAAACGAGGAACATAATAAGGAACCTGTATTAATTTCTCTAAATAATCATTAATTAATGTGTCATATGAAAGTCTATTATCCTCGTTTTTTTCAAATTGAACTGAATTATATCGAACTTGTATAGCATGCCTTACTATTCTCGGATCAGCTCCGATAACAAATGAAGTATTAGGGACATTTAAAAAAAGTTTGATAGCTTCTAAATTATCAATTATTCTTTCAGGAGAACACCTATCTAAGTCATCAATTAAAACTACCAAAGTGTCAATGTTGCAGTCTTTTAATAACTCCGAAAATCTTTCTCTAAAAGTCCGAACATCCATATGAATAGAATCGAGCTGTCTGTCATTCATAAATGTATCTAGGGGAATTTCCGATTCATTGTTCTCTTCTCCGTTTTGACCAGGTAATACTGACCTTGCTTTTGAAATTGCTGTCGGTATCAAGCTAGCACCGCCGGTAAAATAAGCTGTCAATGCAGGTAAACCAATTTCTTTCATACCAAACTTCGCAAGTCTCATCCAATTTACTGATTGAATAAGTTCTCCTACTTTTTCCTGAATTTTTGCCGTTAATTTTTTTTTCTCTGCTATTTGATTCAAAACAGATGTCAGTATCGCTGCTTTAGCATCATCATACCCCTCAAATAACCAACCATTAAAATAGATACATAAGATTTTTTCGTATTTCTCTTTATCACTTTGTTCACTATAATTCTTTGAATCTAAATCATGTTCAAGCATTTTCATTATGCTCGTTTTGCCACTACCCCAATCCCCAAATAACCCAATTGTAGTAGGTAAAAGATTAGGGTTAGTCACCACCGATTTAATTAAATCCGAGTGAACCTTAAAGCCAAGAAAATCAACTGCTGTTTCATTATCTGCCCACATTTATTTACACCTCACATTACTTTAATTCGTTTATTATATCAAAATTTACCTAATAATGGCGAAAATTATAATGTTTTGTACTTACTTTATTTTTCTACAAACAGTATTATTCTCCTATATATTTTTTACCTTTTCCTTTATAATTCCTTTTATCTATCTAAGTTCAATGATGACTTGGCTGGTTTTTGTATATAATGATAATTTAAATATTTTATTAATAATTTTCACCTCAATTAATTTAACCAGGAACATTAATTTTTTATCTGAATTTAAACAGAAAGGACGTACCCTCTATATCGGATAACGTCCCTTTACGACCATATTATTTTCTCAAAAATATTATTGTTTCATTTAATAAGTGCTAAATCTAAAGTTCATTCAAGAAAATAGAATCTCCATTCCTATAAAAAATGAGTCTTAATTGTTTTACTTTATATAGATTAACAACTCTTGGGTATATCATTTGTTGTTAGTATTCTAAAGCCTAATAATTAGGAAGTTTCCTTGACTCTATTTGCTCAAATTCTAATCGTTCATTGTCATCAAAAACTTCTCTAATCATATCTGCACTAGGATATTCATGGCTGAACTTTACTATTAATTTACTTTGAGAAGGAAGCTTAGATAATATTAAATTAATGAGTGTAGACTCTGCAGTCGCGAATAGGTGCCCAGAATAATATACAAAATTTTCGCAATCAGATGGGATGCTAATATCAATACATTTTTCATATATCTTCCGATTTGTTGGGGTGAATCTCCCCTTAGTAATGACATCACAGTTATTTTCAATAAATATACCAAAATCTTGTATAATATTTATCGTTGTTATATTTACTTTGTTATCATTATATTCATGATGATATCTAGCAACTAAACTGTATTCGTTAAAAAATTGCTTAAACGTCGCTGTTCCAAGTTTTGCACCACTGCTTTCAAACTCTGGAGAATCCTTACTTATATCGAATTTTATCCCATTGTCTTTTAAAACAACCTTATCATGGTATATCTCAAAATTACATTGAGTAGCACCTCCGTAAACAAATGCATTCATTGCAATTTCACAGATTAAAAAGCTTAAGGATTTTTGAAATCTCTTATTATACCATTGCTTTACAACTTCGTGTTCCATTGCTTTATTAAATTCAAAATCAAAATTGTTTTGATTAACTATAATTTCATTTAATGGATTATTCATTCTAATTTCTTCTATTCGATCTTTTATCATAACTTTTATCATTCTGTTGAGTTCATCTTTAGTCACTTTTTGCCCATTTGTTGAAAAAAGTGAAAATTGACCAATTAATGCTAGTGAAAGAGCAGAAAGATCATCATGTGACAACCTAATATCTGCTGGTAGATATTTATGAACTTCATCTTTCATTTGCACAAAGATTGATGAATTATTTGTTATCTCTCGGTCAAAGTTATGTAGTTCTATTCGAGTTTTCTGATTTATTACATGACTAAGATTTTTCTTTTCAGAAGCATTGAATTGTAACTCACCATTTATTTTTCTTGAAAATTCAATAATGCCATCTTCAAATTTCCCTACTAATACTAACTCAAGTATTTGAGCTTCAGGACATGATTCAATCATTTGAGATAGAAGATAAATTACTTTTTCTTTACTAAATGAATTAATTGAGGATTTTACTTGACTTGCAACTTTGATATTGTCACCAACATACCACTTTAAATCTATTTTTTCATCGTGTTCTTTAGGTTCTATTTCAACCTTATCCCAGTCCTTTTCCCTAAGAGATTTTAAAATACATGTAATAGATTGTATTAAAAAACCACGTGATGCTGATTGTCCACCGCTCATTAAATTCTCCCCTATATTCAGCTTCTTCGATAATAAATTCCTAATTATTCACATGAAAAATACCACTAATAAAATAATTTATAATATACATTTATGTAATGGTGTATAAAATAATATTTAGTTAAAATCGTCTTTATACACTTTTTCTAATTATAACTAGCTAAAATGAAAGCTCTTTTTGATCAATCTTTTTTTAAGTCGTAATATAAAACTATAGTACAACCTTATTTTTTTCTTTGGGAACTTAATAGTTCTAATCTACTTTTAGAAGCAGCCTTTTTGGCACCTTTTATCTCCAATGCATCATAACCCTTTGTAGGTTCATTAAACATTTCTTTAAGAAAAGTCTCTATTATAGGATTATTAATATCTAACTTATTTAATTCGATTAAAGGAATATCATTTCTATTACTTGCATTAAACCATGAAAATAATAACTTTTCATATTTAGCTATTTTTTTTTCATAATATTTATTCTTGGCTGCTAATTTAGCTATATCAGACTCTAATTCTTCAATTTTATTTTGGAGTTCAATTGACTTCAAGGCAACCTTCTCATTAAGCTTTAATTGCAGAATAAGACGCTTTTTATCTTTGGCGCCATTTATTAAAAAGTTCTCTACCAATATGTTAGAATCTAATACTTTTAAATCATTTTTTGAATTAGAAACTAAAGTTTGTTCATAAATTTGATTAAATCTATCTATCGTTTCTTTCCCTTGTTTACCATTACGTCTCCAAAAGTCCTCACTAAACTTATATTCTATTTCGTCTAATCTGTGTAACTCTAAAGTATAATCGTATACATTTGAATATTTAATTTTCCCAGTAATATTTTTATCTTTTACAAACCTGTATACAATTTCATCTATAAATTTTTGTTCAAAAACTAGCAGCTTTCTGCCCCTTTTACCTTTAATCTTTTCATCTTTCTTAATCAAATGACTCTCTCCTTTAATTTAGCTAGGTTAACATATTGATTAATAATACTATCTAATTTATTTGATTTTGAATTAAGCATATATTTTTCAGGATATATAACTTCTTGATCAATAGTCTTTTTGTATATTGTTTTATATATCTCCCCCATTTCTTCTAATACTTTATTAATTTCGTTATATGAACGATTAAGCTCTTTATTAATCTTGTCTTTATTTTGAATAAATTCTGCGACAGTAATCCTCCAATAATCACAATATAAACAAGACCTAACCTTACAATCCATATTAGAATCCGTACAGTAACCTAATTCAAGTTTCTCCTTATAATCCCCTTCAACAGGTTTCAGGATATGATTATTAACAAAATCCATGTCAGCAAGATCATTAATAACAAATTCATTTGTTTCACCATATAATGATTTGATATCTATATCTATTAATCGTTTTGTTATTTCTAAATCTACAAATTGATTTAAATGCCTAAAATAAAATTCTTGTGAATTTAATTTCAAATGCCCCCCTATGTGAGCTATTTCTTTTGGGTGAAATCCTTGTCGCTTTAAATTTATGAATGCGAGATGTCTTGTGTCTCCACCTCTTAATCTTCGTTTGATGATTGAATCGTTACCGTTCTCTGAACTGTATAAATTATATTCAAGCGCTACTATTTTTTCGTAGAATGATTTAATTAATTTCGCAAACATACCTCTATTGAATTCATTAAATTCATCTTCATTATTTTTAATTCCCAAAAATTTACCATTTGTATTATAAACAGGTAAATTTCCTGTATCAAAAAGTAAATCACCTTTATAATCAACTAATTTCTTATATTTCTTAATATTATCAACAACTAAATTTGATACAGGAAATGTTTGAGTACCAATTCCACTTTTTATTCTTTCAATCTTTATGAAGTACTCATCACCAACCTTATATACACAATTTTTCTTTAAAATACAAAATTCCGTAATACGCATTGGGATTATTGAAGTTAAATTCCACCATAACCAGATGGGAAACCATCGTTTAAAAACAATTTCCTCAAGATCTCTATTGAAAAAATCTTCAAGAATTTTTGAAAAAATAATAATGTCTTTATTTGAAGGAAGAATCCTAGGAAGGTTATTTTGGATATTAAACGAATTTGATATTTCTAATAAAATCTCAGCTTTATCTAAATTATCATTATCTACTTCATCATTTGTTTTATACAGAAAACTAATTCCTGAGGATAAAAAATACTTTCTATTATTGAAATTCATATCCTTCAAGTGTTCAATTAAATAACCCTCTTCAAAATTTCGAAGTATATCAGTACCCTCTATCATCAATAAAATCCCATTAAAATAATTTACCAAAGTATTAGTTGAATATGTATTTAACATATCAGACATCCAATATTTCACATCAAAAATAAGAGCATCTTTTTTCTCATAATTCTTAAGTAGTGTAGATAGACTATTAAAATCAATCTTAAGTTTATAATTAGTAAAACTTTGTGTTAAATACCATATATCACTGTTTAAATCCACTTTTGAACTAGGAACTTTAATCTTATAAGTATTTATGTTTTCTTCTATTTCTATTAACTTTTCTAAATATGAATCATTTTCAAGTTCGATATTAACCGAGAGTCTCAAATTAATCACCCCTCTGGATCTGGAAGCTCATTTATTGTTTTAATAAATGGCTCTATCTCTTTTTTTAACATATATTCAATTATTTCTGTGCCATATTGTTCTTCTGCAACTAATAAGCTAGCAAAATCCTTTAATAAAAGGTTATATAACTTTTTTTCTTCACCGTACGTTTTATTTTTATTACTTAGTAATTCTGTGTATTTTTTTACATTTCCATTAATTCTTCTAGTTAAATTAGATAGACTATAAAAATTTGGAATAGAAAATGAACAAAGATTACAATCATTTTCATTTGCTACACAACTTCCAAACATACACTGATAATTATCTTCTTTTGAAAAACCTAACCCTACATCTATTATCCTTTTTGAAACTGAAAGAGTCTCATCAGATATATCCTGTAAAGCTATTTCCAACATATTATTTTGTTTTTCTAAAACTTTTAATACAATTGACATATTCTCCAACTTAAATACATCACCTATTACCTTTTTAACAAAATAATTACCCTGACCGATGGATTGAGTATCTAAAGCATTTTTATCAAATAATTTTTCACTTATGTACTTATAAACAAATCCATACGAGTCTGTTTTAAACAACCCATTAACTAATGCATTTATATGTTCTTCAGACAAATCTACATATATATTTGTAGTTTCCTTACTAACATGCCCTCTCAATCCCTGAGGGACATCAATTGAATTATTAGTTATATTTTTCGCTAAACTATTATAAATACTTAATAAAGTTCTATTCATTTTCACAGATTTAAATACTATATTACATTCAATTTCTCTTAAAAAATTTTCTCCATTTTTTCTACTATACGTATTCTGTTTTGTATAAAAATTTATTAAATACCTTTGTTCAATTACTCTGAAGTTTCTTAATCTGAACTCACAATAGATTACTGCATATGCAAACGACATTTCTAGTGATTCTGGACAATTAAATACAGCATCCTCGAAAGTTTTATTGTGCTTATATATACCTTCTTTATAATTAGATACCAGTTTTTTAGCGTACTCCTTTGTTAATTCCAATTTATACAAATCATCATATGTTCTAATATTTAATTCAAAATACAAGTTTTCATCTAAACGAGGAAGATTAATTATATCTATCCCTCTCCAACCGTTACTTAAATGAATAAGATAATATAACCATAATGAATCAAACTTTTTGTACTTATCTATTTTCCCAATTTTAAGATCGGCAAGCACAATCACTTTTAATTTATTATAATCTGCAATGCTATTAAAAAATGAGAAAAACTCATCTATACCATAAATAGTTTTATTACTTATATTGCTCTGAACTCTTTTATAATTAATATCTTGGATTTTTATTAAGGGCAATTCTCTAATCAATAATCCCTTATTATAATTCTTTATAAATGGGTATAGGATATTTCTATATTGAATGGGTACTTTTTTATTAAAAATCAATACATTTAATTCTTTAGCTGTGTAATCATATAATTCTTTGGTATTAATAGAACTCACTAAAAATTCCGTGATATTAACATATTTTCTAAGCATATTTATTTTTATTGAACTATGGGCCTTTGAGTTTCTTATCTTATTAGCTACATATTTATGCCACAGTTCAGAAGTAATGTTATTGATTTTAAAATCACAATCCTTTTCTTCAATGATTGCAAGGAATAATTGATATGGATCACTATAATTTTCATATTCATCATATTTTGAATATAATTCTTTTAATTTCATTTTCTCATCATAGAAATTAAGAAATTCCTTTTTATTATAAACAATAGATTTTTTGGTAAATTTACCGTAGCTGATAATATCAGGAATCCTTTCTCTACTTATTGTATTATCTATGGAATTCACACTAGGAGAAATACCGTTATTCTTGTAATACTCTAAAACGTCATCTAGAGTCATATATTTTTTTTCAAATAACTTATATGTATCATCTCGTTCTTTTAAAAGATTTTGAAACTCATCACTATCGATATTTGAAAAAAAATCATTACGATTTTTTGATATAACTATATTTCTATCTTTTAAGACACTATAAAACTTGTTTCTAGGGATGCCGAAAATTACAAGTGCTTCTGATACCTTTATTCTTCCTACACTACCATCACTAAAGTTTAGGTCGTCTTTCTTTACAAAGAAAAACCTGTAATCATATTTATTTTTAAATTTAATTATATGAATGTTATTAGCTTTTATTTTACCTCTAAACCCTTCAAACGTTTTATATCCAAATGTATCTTTATACGCTTCGTATAAAGATATGTATTCCTCTTTAAACCTCTCGTAATCTAATTTGTTTACGAAGTGCCTATTTTTATTTCCAATAGTAAATTCTGTAGAAATGACTCTTATATTACATTCTGCTAATAATTTCTTATATCTATTAACATCAATAATATAATTCTCAGGATAAAATCCCTGCCCAAATATTTCACAAAACTCATTTATAGTGTAATAGTCTTTCAGAATTTGCTCACAATAGCTTTTATGTGCTACTAATGAAGATTCCAAGTATAAAATCTCGTTTATATTTATTTGATATTCCGTAATTATTAAGTTTATGTTTCCTTTCTAAAAATGCATATGTATACCAGTTATCCATCTCATTATCATCCTTAATAATATTTTAATGCTTCTTCTTCTAGAAGCTTAGAACATTCTTTTATTTTTTCATTTACATTTTTAACCTCTTTATAATCCTTAGAGGATTCTGTACTATAATCTCCTCTTGCTATGGCAACTTCAGACTCATTCCAATTCAACATAAAAGTTAAAATATTTGTATATACACCTCTTCCAATATGAGTTGACCAATTCTTAGAAATTAAAAACTCATAATCTGCAATGTTATCTTCAGCTACAACTTCTAAAAATTTTTCTTTAACTTTATTGAATCTGTACCAATACATTGCTCCTGAAATTGCTGCCCCATTAGAAGTAGATAAGAATAATGCATACTTATTGGCATTCTCATATTTTTCAACTATTCTTTTATGTCTTCTCATATGCTTATCATAAATATCTCTTACTAACGGTAATTCAAATATAGCCTGAGTCCTTTCAGCTTTAACTTGTTCAGATAAATAGGACTTCTTGTTTTCAAATATCATCTGAAAATTATCTTTAATGTTTACTTCCAAATAAACATTATCAAACTTAATACTATTTTTAGTTATATTAACTACTTCACCACGTCTTAAGCCGCCAAAAAATTGTAATATTATCCCGAAACTAATTTCTGGAGCTATAATCTCTGACACTTTAATAAATTTTATGATTAAGTCCATTCGATTACTCCCAAAATCATGTAATACTCGTTTTGAAGGTGCTTTCTTGTTCTCTTTATGTGGTAATAGAAGATCGTATTCAAAATATCTGAATGGAGACTCAGATTCAGTGATTATTTCAAAAAATTCTAACTCTAATGAGACTAATTTCTTCTTATTTAACCATGAATAAAACAAAGTTAGTATTCTTTCAACATCATAATAATATTTAGGCTTAATCTCTTTATTTTCAATTCTTTCGTAAAGAAAATTCAAATAACTAATACCATGAATAATTTTCAATTTTTGAAGTCCATATTTTTTCAATTCCATAAACTCAGATTCATTTATTGCACATTTTAGCAATATATAGTTTAAAAACTTCTTAATATCCTCCGCATATCGCTTTAAAGTATTCTGTGATAATGTTTCATTGATAGAATTAGAGTTCAAAAAATTAGAAATAGGATGTGGTAATACTAACCCTGTTTCATCGTCTTTTATACAAATAAAAGTTTTAAGACGATTCTCTACTTTACCTAGTCTATAATTTAACACTTCAATTTGTTTAACTTGATAACTATATGACAAATTTACCCCTCCATTTCCACAATTATATGGATTTTAAATAATAATTCAACCTCCTTTTAAAACACATTTTTTTCAGTGTGTTTTAAATAACATTGTATTTTATAGGTTTTATCTAATCATATATTTTAACCCAGATATTCGAATATAACGTCAGGTGAGTGGCGTAAAATAGCCTTTAAACCTGTAGCATATGTAACGCCAGCTCGTTCGTTTACTTGAATCTGTAAAAGATTAGCTTGATTATTTTCTACAGGGTCTTCTAAAGAAATGACATGACGATTTAGCTCTGTCGAACAGTAATGGATTAGTGAATACAAGGATGTTGACTTGCCAGAGCCAGTCGCACCTGTGAAACATAAAAGTCCCTGTTGATGTTTCACTAGCTCCATCAACATGTTTGCTGCATATTCGGAATAAGATAAGGAAGTAAGTGGGAATGCATGATTTTGTAGAAGTAAACGGATAATTAGGCTTTCTTTTAAAAATACGGAGGGAAGTGTCGAGACACGAAAGGCATATTGATCTTGTTCCATAGCTTTTTGGAAGGAGCCGCTTTGGGGTTTTCGCCGCTCGCTAATATCTAATGCCGCTGAAAATTTATAAAAGGAAATCATTCGTTCCGCAAGATTGTTTGGTAACTCACCTGCTTGGAGTAGCTTATCATATTTGCGAAAATAAATACGATACCGCTCACTTTCCGGAACTAAAAGTAAATCTGATGCACCGAAATGATAGGCTTTAAGTAAAAGTTGCTCACACTTTCGTTCAACAACCATTTCAAAATTTTGCATATTCGCACCACTCTTCTGGTTTATTCGAATATGACCGCTCTATTCGTTATGTCCTAGTATAGATAGGAACCTATCGGAAGAAAAGCCCTTTTCTTAAATTAAAAATTTGCTATAAAATTTCCTATCAAACATGTTTTTTGCTATACAAATGTGGATAACGTGCTAATTTCCACTAACGGTTCATTCAGGATGATAAACTAAGTCAGTAATTTTCTCTCTATAATTACTACCTTATATTCACCGATCCAAACACATCAAAACATCCTGTAAGATGATTACCAACACGACTTAGTTTTCAATAAAATAAAAGAGGCTACCGAAATAATACGGCAGCCTCTTTATTCTTCTCATGAAATTTTATTGGTAGTCACTCGTTAAATAAAATCCTATAATCTTACCCTACTAGGACATTATTCGATTCTCCAGTATAAAGACCTACATTAAACTCATTTAGATTTATTAAATCCTTGTACTCTTTTGGAATAGGACAATCCCACTTTATAATTTCTAACTTAAGTGGGAAGTTGTTATCATTAGGGTTAGGGGTATGGATATAAACAGCATCTGATCCTGCGTCTTCATCAACTAATTCTATCCAAGATTGATAAGGTTTTTCAAATACTTGAAGATTTTCTAATAAGCTTTTGTATAAAATTATATGCGCCTTTATATGCTCTCTTCTTAATTTCATACTATTATCTCCAAGTCCATAATAATCAAGATGAGTATGCCAAATATTAAACCATCCTTCTTCCCCAAAATCTAAATCATAGTGGGCTACGTCCAGTTCTCTCGATAAATTATGAAAATAACGCTTTTTCCCACGAAATTTTTTCAATGTTAATTTGCTCCTTTATTTTAAAAAAATGTTTGATAATAAAGACTATATTTAGAATATTTTTCGTTGATAAATAGCCGTAGTAATTCCCCATGAAATAGCATAGATTGTGATGATCGTAATTACCGCGCTTACATATAAAATTTGTAAAGGTATATTGACAATAAAATCACTAACAAACGGCACAATAGACCCTGTTACTCTAGTTAGAATAACAAAGCTAATGAGAACTACTACTGTAAGGTAGCCTGTCTTGAATAGTTGGAATAACGGAAAAAAAAAAACAACAAATAATAAAAATAA
>Ga0209676_1001119_pt1 | contig 29587 bp, 30 predicted proteins | sample AraplaCvi_mLB_r2_FD_184282 | JGI IMG/M metagenome (GOLD analysis project Ga0209676, IMG submission 184282) | Arabidopsis root microbial communities from North Carolina, USA - plate scrape MF_Cvi_mLB_r2 (SPAdes) (version 2) | ecosystem: Host-associated > Plants > Roots > Endosphere | place: USA... | reverse complement strand
GGCGGCGATTTGCATTCAGGGGCTGATTCCATGCGCATTCTGGTGGTCGAGGACGACGCCGAGGCCGCGACCGCGATGGTCCGGGGACTGACCGAGGCCGGTCACGAGGTCACTCACGCCGTCGACGGCGCCTTCGGCCTGCTGGAGGCCCAGAAGGGCGGGTACGACGTCTATGTCGTGGACCGGATGATGCCGCGCCTGGACGGCATCGGCATGGTCGAGACCCTGCGCAAGGACGGCGACCAGACCCCGGTCCTGTTCCTGTCTGCCCTCGGCGAGGTCGAGGACCGCGTCGTGGGCCTGAAGGCCGGCGGCGACGACTATCTGGTCAAGCCCTACGCTTTCGCCGAGTTGATCGCCCGCGTCGAGGCCCTGTCGCGCCGCCGCGAGACCGGCTCGGTCGCCACCGTGCTGAAGGTCGGCGACCTGGAGATGAACCTCATCGCCCGCACCGTTCACCGCGCCGGCCAGGAGATCGACCTGCAGCCGCGCGAGTTCCAGCTGCTGGAGTTCCTGATGCGCCACGCCGGCCAGTCGGTGACCCGCACCATGCTGCTGGAGAAGGTCTGGGAATATCACTTCGACCCCCAGACCAACGTCATCGACGTCCACATCAGCCGCCTGCGCGCCAAGATCGACAAGGGCTTCGACAAGGCGATGCTGCAGACGGTGCGTGGGGCGGGATATCGGCTGGAGGCCTAGAGCCTCCAGATGAAGCTTCCCTCCCTCCTTCGCCGCACCCCCTTCCGGCTGACGCTGCTGTTCGTCGCCCTGTTCGCGGCGGCGGCCAGCGCCGTGCTGGCCTATGTCTATATCGCCTCGGCCAATGAGGCGCGGGCCAAGGCGCAGGCCGACGTCACGGCCGAGTTCGAGGTGCTGAGCGGGATCTACCGCGAGCGTGGGCCTGACGCCCTGAACGTGGCCCTGGTCGACCGCACCATCCGGGGCGGGTCCTACCTCTATACGCTGATGGATGCGGACGGCGGGCTGATCACCGGCAATCTGACCGAGAGCCCCATCGACATCGTGCCGCGCGGCACGGGCGACGGCGGGACCGTGCCGGTCTGGGAGACCTTCACCTACACCGACAACGACGCCAGCGGACGGGTCATCCGGCCCCAGTCGCTGGGAATGCAGGCCCGGTTGTCCGGCGGCGAAATCCTGTTCGTCGGCCAGTCCATGGGCGACACCGAGGCCTATCTGGGCCGCCTGACCCAGGCGCTGTGGGCGGCGATGGGCATCGTCCTGCTGTTGGGCCTGGCGGGCGGCCTGCTGGTCAGCCGCAACCTCGAACGCGCCATGGGCCGACTGAACAGCGTGGTCGTGGCCGTGCAGGAAGGCGACCTGAAGGCCCGCGCCCCCGTCCGCCATTCGGGCGACGAACTGGACGAGCTGGGGCAGGGGCTGAACACCATGCTGGACCGGCTTGAGGGTTCCATGGCCTCCATCCGCCACGCCGGCGACGCCATCGCCCACGACCTGCGCTCGCCCCTGACCCGGATGCGGGCCAAGCTGGAGGTCGCCCTGATCGACGCCGAGGCGGGCAAGATCGACGGCACCGAGGCGTTGGAACTGGCCCTGTCCGAGGCCGACGACCTGCTGAAGACCTTCAACACCGTCCTGGCCATCGCCCGGCTTCAGGCCGCCGCCGGTTCGGGCCGCACGCCGGACCCGGCGATCTTCGACGCCGCCGACCTGGCCGCCGACATGGCCGAGCTGTACGAGCCCGCGAGCGAGGACAAGGGGCTGGAGTTCTCCGCCGAGATCGAGCGCGGCCTGATGGTCAGCGCCAACCAGCCCTTCCTGGCCCAGGCCCTGGCCAACATAATCGACAACGCCATCAAGTACACACCGGTCGGCGGGGCGGTCATGCTGCGCGCCCGCCGCCGCTCGTCGGGCGAGATCGAGTTCTCGGTCACCGACACCGGTCCGGGCGTGCCCGAGGACGACCGCGAGCGCGTGATCCAGCGCTTCGTCCGCCTGGACAACAGCCGCACCGAGCCCGGCTCGGGCCTGGGTCTGTCGCTGGTCGGCGCGGTCATGGAGGCTCACGGCGGCCGCATCGTCCTGGATGAAGGTCCCGGCGCCTATGAGGGCTTCGGCCCCGGCCTGCGTGTCGCCCTGGTCCTGCCGGCGGCGGAGGGGTGACCGAGGCGCTGCGTCCGTGCGGTCCGGTCATCGACGCCGAGGCCGCGGCCCGGGCTCATGAGCGCCTGTCGGAAGCCGCCACCGAGGGCGGCTGGACCGCGACCCTGGACGCCGCCTGGCCCGATCTTGCGCCGGTCTTCGCCGCCTCGCCCTATCTGTTCGGCTTGGCACGCCGTTGGCCCCAGATGCTGCGGGAGCTTCTGGAGCAGGGGCCGGATGCGCGGCTCGACGCCGTCCTGTCGGACACGGACGCCCTGACCGGCGGGGCCGACGCCGTGCGCGCGCCGCTGCGGCGGCTGAAGGGCGAGCTGCATCTGCTGACGGCGCTGGCCGATCTGGGCGGGCTGTGGGACCTGGATCGGGTCACCGGCGCGCTCAGCCGCTTCGCCGACGCCTCGGCCCGGGCGGCGCTGGCGGCGGTGGCTCACGACCAGCGCGAACGGGGCAAGCTGATCTCCGCCGCCGACGACAAGCGCGGCCCCATCCCCGGCCTGTTCGGCCTGGCCATGGGCAAGCACGGCGCGGATGAGCTGAACTACTCCTCCGACATCGACATCAGCCTGTTCTGGGAGCCGGAGGTCCTGACCGAGGCCCTGGCCGAGGGCGTCGAGCCGCAGCGGTTCGTGGACCGTGCCGCCCACGCCTTCTCCGCCCTGATGCAGGAGCGGACGGGCGACGGCTATGTCTTCCGCGTCGACCTGCGCCTGCGGCCCGACCCGTCCTCGACCCCGCCGGTGGTCGCCGTCCCCTTCGCCCTGACCTACTACGAGGGCGTCGGCCAGAACTGGGAGCGGGCGGCCTTCATCAAGGCGCGGGCCATGCTGGGCGATATCGGCGAGGGCCAGGCCTTCCTGAAGGCCCTGACGCCCTTCATCTGGCGGCGCAGCCTCGACTACCCCGCCATCCTCGACATCCAGTCGATCAAGCGCCAGATCCACGTGCACAAGACGGGCGAGGGGCTGGAGGCCGCCGGCGCCAATCTGAAACTGGGCCGGGGCGGGATCCGCGAGATCGAGTTCTTCGCCCAGACCCAACAGCTGATCCTCGGCGGACGCGACCCCGGCCTGCGCACCCCGCGCACCGTCGACGCCCTGGCCGCCTTGCGCGACGCCGGCCATGTGGAGGCCCAGGTCTGCGCCGAGCTGACCGCCGCCTATGTCGAACTGCGCGAGCTGGAGCATCGCGTCCAGATGCTGGACGACGAACAGACCCACAGCCTGCCGATCGATCCCGCCCGCCGCGCCGCCGTCGCGGCTCTGGCGGGGGAGGGCGACCTGGCCGCCTTCGATACTCATGTCGAGGCCCTGCTGGTCGGGGTCAACGGCCGCTATGGCGAACTGTTCGAGGGGGAGGAGGAGCTGTCCTCCCGCTATGGCTCTCTGGTCTTCACCGGGGTCGAGAACGACCCGGAGACCCTGTCCACGCTGGAACGCATGGGCTTCTCCGAGCCCGCCGCCGTCGCCGACGCCATCCGCAGCTGGCACCACGGCCGAATCCCGGCGACGCGGACCGCGCGGGGGCGTGAGCTGTTCACCCGGCTGGCCCCTCGCCTGCTGACCGCCCTGGCCGACACGGGGGCGGCGGACGACGCCTTCCGCCGCTTCGCCGTCTTCTTCGCGGGTCTCAGCGCCGGGGTGCAGGTCCAGGCCCTGTTCCTGGCCCAACCGAAACTGTTCGAACTGGTGGTCGGGGTGATGGCCTTCGCGCCGCGGCTGGCCCGGACGCTGGGCCGCTACCCGGCCGCGCTGGACAGCATGCTGGACGCCCGCTTCACCCGCGATCTGGAGGAGGATTCCGGGATCGCCGAGCAGATGCTGGCGGACGCGGCGGCGGCGGCGGACTTCGAAGGCGCGATGAACGCCGTGCGGCGCATCCACCGCGACCAGATGTTCCGCGTCGGCCTGCAGATCCTGACCGGCCGGGCGGGTGCGGAGGCCGCGGGCCGCGCCCTGACCACCCTGGCCGATGCGGTGATGGCGGCCCTGGCCCCCGCCGCCCTGGCGGAGGCCGCGCGGCAGGGCGGCGACCTGCCGGGCGGACGGGTCGCGGTGGTGGCCCTGGGCAAGGCCGGCTCGCGTGAGATGCGGGCCAGCTCCGACCTGGACCTGATGACCCTGTACGACGCGCCGCCCGAGGCGGTGACCGCCGACAAGGGCTGGGCCGCGGGCGTCTTCTATTCGCGCTTCACCCAGCGCCTGATCGCCGCCCTGTCAGCGCACACGGCCGAGGGCGGGTTGTATGAGGTCGACATGCGCCTGCGCCCCGGCGCGGCCAAGGGGCCGGTGTCCCTGCGCCTGTCCTCGATCCAGGACTATTACGCCGGCGAGGCCGACACCTGGGAGTTCATGGCCCTGACCCGCGCGCGGGTGGTGTGGGCGGATGACCCGGTCTTCGGGGCCGAGGTCACGACCGCTCTGGAGGAGATTCTCCGACGGCCCCGTCCGGGCGTGGACGTCGCCGCCGACGCCCGCCGCATGCGTGACCTGATGGCCCGCGAGCGGCCCGGACGCGGGGCCTGGGACCTGAAGCTGGCGCCCGGCGGTCAGGTGGACGCCGAGTTCGTCGCCCAGGTGGGACAGCTGCGCGCCGCCGCCGCGGGCGCGCCGCTGACGGTCTCCACCCTGGACGCCCTGGTCCACGATCCGGAACTGGCCGAGGCCTGGCGGCTGCAACAGGCGCTGGGGCAGGTGCTGGCCGCCGCCTTCGACGATCCGGGCGATCCGTCAACCGAGCCGGAGGGCTTCCGCCAGCGGCTGGCCGAGACGGCAGGCTCGCCCAATTTCGAGGCCCTGACGGCCCGTCTGGCCGAGGTCCGGCAAGCCGCGCGGGCGGCGTTCGAGGCGGCCCTGCCGCCCGTCCGCGACGGAGACTGAGCCCATCGGCGTTTGATCTCCTGACAGGGACGACAAGGCCGAACGGCCATTGGAGATCATCGAATGAGCAGGACCCTACTCATCGGCGGCGTCGCCGCCGTCGCTCTGGCCGCCTTCGCCGGCGCGGCCACCGCCCAGCAACCGGCGCCCCAGGCGGCCCGTCATCATGCCCAGCGTGCCGACACCGACGGCGACGGCCGCATCAGCCAGGCCGAGTTCATGGCCCGCCGTCTGGACCGCCTGACCGCCGCCGACGCCGACCGCGACGGCTCGGTCACCCGCGAGGAACTGCGGACCGTGGCCCGCGCCCGCATGCAGCAGCGCGCCGACGCCCGCTTCACCCGCCTGGACGCCGACCGCGACGGCGCGATCAGCCGTGAAGAGTTCACCGCCCGTCCCGCCCGCGCCGAAGGCGCGCCGCGTCCGATGCGCGCCCGCTTCGCGCCGGGGCGTCATGGCCCGCGCATGGGCCGTCACGCCGCCCAACGCGGTCCGATCCTGATCGCTGACGTCCAGACCAAGGCCGAGCAGGCCTTCGCTCGCCTGGACGCCGACCACGACGGCTTCGTCACCGCCGAGGAAGGCCGCGCCGGGCGTCAGGCGATGCGCGAGCAACGCCGCGAACGCATGGCTGAACGCCGCGCCGCACGTCAGGCGTCGCGTCCGGCCCCCGCTTCGGAGTAAGGAGGTGTCGGGGACGACGGTTCTGCGCCGAAAGACCCTCTCGATGACGTTCGAACGAGGGCCTATTGGCGCTGATCGCCGACCCCGACGAGGATCTGGTGCGCCGCGTGGGTCAGGGAGACTCCGCGGCCATTCAGGCCATGGTCGCGCGCAAGCTGCCGCGCATGCTGGCGCTGGCGCGCCGCATGCTGGGCGATCCGGTCGAGGCCGAGGATGTGGCGCAGGAGGCTTTGCTGCGGGCCTGGCGTCAGGCGCCGCGTTGGACACCCGGCAAGGCGCGGTTCGACACCTGGCTGCACCGGGTGGCGCTGAACCTCTGCTACGATCGGCTGCGGCGGCGGCGCGAGATCGCCACGGACAGTCCGCCGGACCGGCCCGACGAGGGCGCGGCTCCGGATCGGGGTCTTCTGGCGGCGGATGTGGGGGCGCGGGTCGAGGCGGCTCTGGCGCGTTTACCGGATCGTCAGAGAGAGGCCATTGTCCTGTGTCACTATCAGGAATTGACCAACATCGAGGCCGCGGTCCTGATGGAGGTCAGCGTCGAGGCTTTGGAAAGCCTGCTGTCACGAGGACGGCGGGCATTGAGAGTGGCTCTGGCCGATATGCGGCCGGACGCTGAAGGAGCATGAGTGTGATGACGTCGGAACGGTTCATCGCCCTGGTTTCGGCCTACGGCGCCGACGCGCGGCGTTGGCCCGAGAGCGAGCGGACGGCGGCTCAGGCCTTTATGGCGGCTGAGCCCGAGGCCGCGTGCGCGGCCCTGGCCGAAGCGGACGCCATCGACGCCCTGCTTCACGCCTCGCCCGCGCCTCAGGTCTCCATGGCCCTGCGAGATCGGGTCATCGCCTCGGCCGCCGAGGCGGGGCTGAAGGCGCGCAAGCACGGCCGCCTGTGGCTGGACCGCCTGGCCCTGGCGCTGGGCGCCGGCTGGGCCGTGGCCGCCTGCGCGGGCGTGGCCGCCGGGGTGATCATGACCGGACACCTGACCTCGGACGCCCAGGCGGACGCGGTCCTGTACCAATCTTCCCTGCAAGGCGTGGACGACACGGAGGTGCTCGGTTGAGTCCCAAGACGCTGAAGGTCGCGCTCGCCGCGTCGGTCGCCCTGAACCTGTTCGCGCTCGCCGCCGGGGCGACCGTGCTCGTCGGCCGCGCCAAGGTCGAGGACCGCATCGACGCCGCCCAGAGCCCGCAGCAGAGCCGCTCGCCCTTCGCGACCGTGGTCAGCCGTCTCGATCCGCAGGTGCGCCAGCGGGTGCGTCAGACGCTGAAGGCCTCGGCCCTGACCGTGAAGCCGGACTTCGAGGAAGCGCGCATCAAGCGCCGCGCCGCCGTCGAGATGGCCGGATCGCCGAACTACGACCCCGCCCGCGCCCGCACCCTTCTGGAAGAGTCCCGCGCCGCCGAACTGCGGGGCCGGGCCAAGCTGGAGGCCGACGCGGTCGATCTGCTGGCGACGCTCGAACCCGCCGACCGGCAGGCGCTGTCGGAAATCCTGACCCGCCGGGGCCGGATCACCGTGCGCGACCGGCCGGACGGTCCGCCTCCGCCGCAAGAGAAGTAGGGATCAGGCCGCCCGGGCCTGCGGCGCGCTGCCGGGGCGACGGATCGGCAGGTCGAAGCTGACGGTCGTGCCCTCGCCGGGCGCGCTCTGCATCACCAGTTCGCCGCCGTGCAGTTCGATCAGCGACTTGGTCAGGGCCAGGCCCAGGCCCGTGCCCTGGGTGGTCTTGGAGTGCTGGCCCTCGACCTGTTCGAACGGGCGGGCCAGGCGGGCCAGGTCTTCCGGCGCGATGCCGATGCCGGTGTCGGTCACCGCCACGCGCAGCCGCTCGTCGTCCAGCCGTGACAGGGCCACCACGATGTCGCCGCCCTCGGGCGTGAACTTCACCGCGTTCGAGATCAGGTTCAGCACCACCTGCTTCAGCCCGCGATGGTCGGCCTCGATGTCCGGCAGCTCGGGCGCGTCGACCAGCAGGTTCAGACCGGCGTCCTGGATCTTGCCGCGCATCAGCCGGGCCGCGTCCTCCACGACCTCCTTCACCGACACCTGCTCATAGTGCAGCGTCAGCTTGCCGGCCTCGATCTTGGCCATGTCGAGGATGTCGTTGATCAGACTGAGCAGGTGCTGGCCCGACTTCAGGATGTCGCCCGCATAGCCCTTGTACTTGGCGTCGCCCAGCGGGCCGAACAGCTCTCCGGCCATGATCTCCGAGAAGCCGTTGATGGCGTTCAGTGGGGTGCGCAGCTCGTGGCTCATATTGGCCAGGAACTCGGACTTGGCCTGGTTGGCGGCCTCGGCCCGGGTCATGGCGACCTCGTATTTGCGGGCCAGCAGGGACAGCTTCTCCTCGCGGTCCTCCAGCTCGGCGATGGTGGCGTGCAGGCGTTCGACCGCGCGCTGGCGCTCGGCCTCCTTCTGCTTGATGGCGGTGATGTCGGCGGCCGTGACCACCGAGCCGCCGTCCGAGGTGAAGCGCTCGACCAGCTGCAGCCAGCGGCCGTCGAACAGCTCGACCTCGCGCGCCCCGGCCCGGCCGCCCGCCGCCGGCTGATCCGACTTGATGGCCAGCGCGGCGATGCGGTTCAGGTCCTGCTTGTAGGCGCCCTTGCGGACCACCCCGTCCTCGAAGCCGAAGGCGTCCTGGAAGGCCTGGTTCGACAGGATCATCCGGCCCGACTTGTCGAACAGGACGAAGGCGTCCGACACGCTCTCGATACCGTCGCGCAGGCGGCTCTCGGCGGCCTGGGCCTGCGACTTGGCGCGGCGGGCCTCGGTGGTGTCCAGGGCCACGCCCAGGATGGAGGAGAAGCCGTCCTCGCCCCGCTCGCCACGGGCCTGGCCGCGCGCGTCGATCCAGCGGGTGCGGCCCTGTTCGTCCGGCACGGGGAAGCTGACCTCGAACGCGCCGTAGGTCTGGGCCTGCCGCAGGGCGTGCTGCACCGCCTCGCGATAGCGCGGATGGATGCGCTCCATGATCACGGTGTCGGCGACGGCGCCGCTGCGATCCAGGCCCAGCAGGCTGGCCATATAGTCCGAAATCATCACCTCGCCGGCGTCGACGTCCCAGTCCCAGACGCCGCAGTGCGCCGCCTCGACCGCGCCCCGGAAGCGGCGCTCGGAGGCCGCCCATTCACGGCTGATTCCCATCTGGCGCCGCTGCATGATGACGACGAGGACGAGGGTGAACAGACCAATGCCGATCGGCGGGCCCAGCACCCACAGGTCGTTCAGGGAGAAGCCTGTGATCGTCTGCGGAGCCGCCACGCCGCGAGCGACCAGAAGCACGTGGGCGGTGATCGCCAGCGCCAGCGCCAGGATGGCGATGCGCAGCCACGCGGGCGCGCCCCGCTCACGGTCGGAGGCGCGTCGTCCCTGCGGTGATATGCGGCGTTCCTCGCCCCGCAAGACGCTCTCCCGAACGATTCGACAACGAGCCCCGAATCTAGGCTGCGTCGCGGATTCGTGTCGAGCAGGGTTAACCCTGACTCAACATTCTTGAACGGGGTGAGTCGCGGGAGTCGCACTCCCGCGCGAAACGGGTCCTCAGGCGGCCTGGGTCGTGGGCGCGGCGGCCAGTTCGCCGCTCGGCGCCGCCAGCACGTCCGTGACGGTTCGCAGCACCGTGCGCGCCTCGCGCGCCAGCGCCCGCATCTCGGGCGGAGCATCGTCCGGGGCCTCGTCCACGGCGGCCAGAAGCCGCTCGGCCAGGGCCATCAGATTGGGCGCGGCGGCGATCAGCCGGGCCTGGAATTCGATCTGTTCGGGGTCGCGGTCGTACTCGGCGCCCGGCACGCGCCAGCCGCCCCAGTCGGCCTTGTCGGTGACGACCACGGGATAGGTGCCGGGGAAGGGGTGGTGCGGGGTGTCCTCCGCCGCCTGCCACTTGTTCCGGGCGCGCATCAGCCGCCAGTTCTGGCCGCTGACCTCGGCGGCCGGATCCTCGACGGGCATCATCAGCTCGTGGCCCAGGAACTCGCGGCCCAGGCCGACGTCATAGGTGACGCGGACCGGTTCCTCGAAGCCCTTGGCCCAGACGGGCTGGACCTTCTCGATCTGGGCCCATGCGCCGACGCATTCGACCCAGACCTTCTGGCCCTTCTGGAATTGCGCGCGCGCCATGGTTTGCTCCCGGAATACGAGTTGGCACCATGGCGGCCGCCGATGAACAGGCGGTTTGGCGAAAGGGTTAAGAGACTCCTGACGCCGCGGGCCGGTCTCAGTTGCGCGAGATGTCTTCCAGCGCCTCGCCCGCGTACTTTTCCTTCACCCGGGTCGACAGGTCGCCCAGCGAAACGACGCCGACCAGGCGGTTGTCCTTGTCCAGCACCGGCAGGCGGCGGATCTGGCGGCTGCCCATGGCGTCCAGCACGGTCTTCAGGTCGTCATCGGCCCGGGCGGTATAGGGATCGCGGGTGATGAACTCGACCACCGGCGCGGTGTTCGCGACGCCGCCGGCGACCGCGCGCACCACGATGTCGCGGTCGGTGATCGTGCCGATCAGGGTGTCGCCGTCAGCGACGGGCATGAAGCCGAAATCGCCCGCCTGCATGCGGCGCGCGACCTCCTGCAGGGTGTCGCCGGGACGGGCCACCTGCACGTCCTTGCTCATCAGATCGCGAACCTTCATCGGTCATCTCCTTGAATGGGGCGCCGACAGAACCCTTGCCCGGCGCGGCGGTTCCGCTTCCGCCCGAAGCGCGACCGGGCTACAGCCCCGTCCGAACGAGGAGAGCGGACCATGACGGCGGCGAACGAGGCGAAGGCCATTCTGGATCGACTGGGCGTCGACGCGTCCGTCTGGAGCGGTCATCTGCCGACCCGCTCGCCCATCGACGGCTCCACGGCGGGCTCGGTCGCCGAGACGCCGGACATCGGCGGCGTGATCGGGCGCTCGGTTCAGGCCTTCCACGCCTGGAAGCGCGTGCCCGCGCCGCGCCGGGGCGAGCTGGTTCGCCTGCTGGGCGAGGAGCTGCGCGCGTCCAAGGACGACCTGGCTCGCCTGGTCACCCTGGAAGCCGGCAAGATCGTTTCCGAGGGCCTGGGCGAGGTGCAGGAGATGATCGACATCTGCGACTTCGCCGTCGGCCTGTCGCGCCAGCTCTATGGCCTGACGCTCGCCAGCGAACGCCCTGGCCACCACATGCGCGAGACGTATCAGCCGCTGGGGCCGGTGGCGGTCATTTCGGCATTCAACTTCCCGGTCGCGGTCTGGGCGTGGAATGCCTGCCTGGCCATCGTCTGCGGCGATCCGGTGATCTGGAAGCCGTCGGAGAAGACGCCGCTGACGGCGCTGGCGACCCAGGCCATCTTCGATCGCGCGCTCACCCGCTTCGCCAAAGAAACGGGGAATGGGGCGCCGGAAGGCCTTTCCCAGGTCGTCATCGGCGGGCGCGAGGTGGGCGAGGCCCTGGCCGCTGATCCGCGCATCCCTCTGGTCTCGGCCACCGGCTCGACCCGAATGGGCAAGGCCGTGGCGCAGACCGTCGCCGCCCGTCTGGGCCGCTCGTTGCTGGAACTGGGCGGCAACAACGCCATGATCGTGACGCCGAGCGCCGACCTGGACATGGCCGTCCGCGCCGTCGCTTTCTCCGCCGTGGGCACTGCGGGCCAGCGCTGCACCACCCTGCGCCGCCTGCTGGTGCATGAGAGCGTGGCCGACGCCCTCGTGGCGCGCCTGAAGGCCGCCTATGAGACCCTGCCCATCGGCGATCCGCGCGAGGCGGGGACCTTGGTTGGTCCCCTCATCGACGTCGATGCGGTGAAGGCCTTCGAGGCCGCGCTGGAACAGGCTGTCCAGCAGGGCGGTCAGGTCGTCACCGGCGGCGGCCGCGTCGAGGCCGAGGGCGCTTACGTCAAACCCGCCATCGTGCGCATGCCCGCCCAGACGGCGGTGGTGCAGCACGAGACCTTCGCCCCGATCCTCTACGTCCTGACCTGGTCCGACTTCGACCAGGCGGTCGAGATGCAGAACGCCGTGCCGCAGGGCCTCAGCTCCTGCATCTTCACCGACAGCGTCCGCGAGGCCGAGCAATTCCTGTCGGCCTGGGGTTCGGATTGCGGCATCGCCAACGTCAACATCGGCCCCTCGGGCGCCGAGATCGGCGGCGCCTTCGGCGGCGAAAAGGACACCGGCGGCGGCCGCGAGTCCGGTTCGGATGCGTGGAAGGCTTACATGCGCCGGCAGACGCAGACGGTGAACTTCTCGTCGGCCCTGCCGCTGGCGCAGGGGGTCAAATTCGACGTGTGAGACGAGGGAGCAGGCAGCAGTGAGCAGGCAGCAGGAAGCCCGCTGACCCGTCGGCCGCAGGGTCGCCCTGCTGCCTACTGCCTGCTCACTGCTGCCTCGCCCGCGTATCCACCCGCGCCACCACCGACAGCCCCGGCCGCAGCCGGTCCAGCCCGTCCTGACCGGGGTCGAGCGCGATGCGTACCGGCACCCGCTGGGCGACCTTTGTGAAGTTGCCGGTGGCGTTGTCCGGACGGATGACGCTGAACTCCGACCCCGTCGCCGGAGCGATCTGCTCCACCTTGCCGGTCAGGGTGCGGCCGCCGAGCGCATCGACGGACAGCTCGACCGGCTGGCCGACGCGGATGTCGCGCAGCTGGTTCTCCTTGTAGTTCGCGGTCACCCAGATGCGGTCCGGGACCAGCGCCATCAGCTGGGTGCCGACGGCGACCTGCTGGCCCTGCCTCACGCTGATCTCACCCAGCCGCCCGTCGCGCGGGGCGACGATGCGGGTGTTGGCCAGGTCGATCTCGGCCAAATGCACCAGGGCTTGGGCGTTCTCTACGGACGCTTCCAATGAGCCCCGGCTGACGACGGCGGAGGTCACGCCGGTCTCGGCGATCCCTGTCGCGGCCTGGGCCGCCGCCAGCTGGGCCTGGGCGGCCTGAAGGGCGGTGCGGGTCACGTCCACCTGGGCCTGCGCCACCCAGCCGCCCTCGAACAGGGTTCGGGCGCGGTTGTGGTCAGCTTGGGCCTTGGCGACATTGGCGCGGGCGGCGGCGATGGAGGCGTTGCTCTGGGCCACCGAGCCGCGCGCCGAGGTCTGGGTCTGGGCCGAGTTGGCCAGGGCGGCCTGCGCGGCGTGCAGCTGGGCCCGCGCCTGCTCCAGCTTCTGGCGGTAGATGCGGTCGTCTATGGTGGCCAGAAGCTGGCCCGCCTTCACCGTCTGGAAGTCCTGCACCTCGACCGAGGTGACATAGCCCGTCACCTGCGGCGCGATCACCGTCACCTGGCCGCGCACATAGGCATTGTCCGTGTGCTGAACGCCGGAGGTGAAGGGCGGCAGTCGCCAGGCCCACAGCACCAGCAGCACGCCGACGATGGCGACCAGCGCCAGCAGGACGCTGATCAGCACCCGCTTCTTCGGCGGCTCGGCGGCCGGAGGCGGCGGCGGCGAGGGCGGCGCGGCGGGGGCTGCGGGTTCGGTCGTGGCGCCCGAGGGCGGAGGAGCGGCGGTGTCGGTCATGGTCGTTATGCGGATCGCGATGGAAGGGGGTCAGTCGACGGAGGCGACCGCGGCCGCGGCGTCGGCGCCGGAGGCCCGTCGCGCGGCGCGGCGGGCTTCGAGGCGGGGTCTGAAGTGATGGAAGGTCACCCACAGGCAGCCGAGCGCGGCGAAGGCCGAGATCAGCAGGAAGACGTCGTTGTAGGCCAGCACATGGGCCTGCTGGGTGATCTGCTGCTGCAGCAGGACCTGGCCCTCGGCGGTCCTCAGGGCGGGGTCGCCGATCACGGGGGCATAGGCGCCGGACAGCTGTTGCAGGCGCAGGATCACGTTCGGGTCGCCGAGGGTGATCGCCTCCGACAACTGGTTGGAGTGGAATTTCTCACGCACCGTCTCGAGGGTGCCGATCAGGGCCGAGCCCAGCAGGCCGCCGACGTTCTGGCCGATGCCGAAGATGACGATGAAGCTGACCAGATTCTGCGCGCCCTTCTGCAGCACCTGCACGATCCCCTGCATCATGGCCGGGCCGATGAAGAAGGAGGCGGCGAAGGCCAGCAGGGCCTGGCTGAAATACAGCTGGGCCGGGCGGGTCAGGGTGGTCGAATGGGCGTCGATGAAGGCCCCGATGGCGATCAGGCCCAGGGCGATGGCGATCGGCTTGTTCAGCTTGGCCATGTTCAGGGTGAAGGCGCTGGTCAGGGTGCCGGCGGCGGTGGCGACCAGAATGAGGAAGAACAGGCCGTGCATCTGGTCCTGACCGACGCCCAGCTGGGTCATCAGCCCGACCGCGCCCGCCGTCTGTTCCGACAGCACGATCCGCACCCCGACAATGGCCAGGGCCAGCCGGACGATGTCGGGGCCCGAGATCCACTTCAGATTTATCAGTGGCGTTTCGCGATTGTATTCGACGATCAGGGCGGCGGTCAGCAGCACGATGGAGCCGATCAGGGCCCAGCCGACCCAGGCGGCCTCTGTCCACCAGACGATCCGGCCCAGCCCCAGCACCCCGCACAGCAGGGCCATCCCCGGCGCGAACAGGGCGAAGGTGACGAAGTCCAGCTTGTCGAAGACCTTGAACTTCTCGGATGGCGGCAGGCGCAGGGCGAACACCGCCGCCAGCGACAGCAGCGACAGGCCCAACTCGAACATGTGGAAGCCGCGCCATTCGGACATCTCGACCAGCGGCGTCGTGAACAGCCGCACCGCCGGGATGGCCATGCTGGAGGCGCCGATGCCGATGATCAGCCCCTTCAGCCGGTGCGCCGGCGGGAAGGCCTGGATCAGATAGAGGATGCCCAGTGACGACATCGCCGCCGACGCCATCCCGGCGAAGGCGCGCACGATCAGGGTCGACTGATAGTCCTCGAAGAACAGATTGCCGATGCCGATCAGGGCGTAGGCGATCAGGAAGATCTGGGCGAACAGGCGCAGCCCGTACTGTTGCCGGAATTTGATCAGCAGCAGGTTCATGCAGGCGTTCGTCATCACGAACACGGTCGGCAGCCAGGCCGCCTCCACCACCGAGGCGCCGAGCGTCCCGGCCAGCTGCTGGGTGTTGGCGGTGACCATGGCCGAGCCGATGGAGCCGGTGGCCGTCACCAGCAGGCCGACGCCCGCATAGGCCAGCCGGAAGAGGGTCGAGTGAGCCGGGGTCGCCGCCGAGCCGGGCAGCATCGGCATCTCGTGCGGCTCCAGCGTCTTGACGTATTCCGCCCACGGAAGGTGGTAGTTGCGACGGCTCATTCCCGTGCTCTCACCGAGTCCAGCACAAGCTCCAGCGTTCGGCGGGCGATGGCGTTCCGCTCGGCCGGGGCGGCGTTGTGCAGGGCCGCGCCCAGCATGGCCGAGACGATGCGGATGTCGGCGGGCTTCAGGTCCGGCCGGACCAGCCCTGCGGCCTGCGAGACCTTCAGCGCCGGCGTCGCCGCCTTGACCAGGGCGGTGCGCAACGGGGTCAGGATTTCGGGAGAGGGGGCGGCCCGCACCACGCCGCCGAAGGCGGTGTTGCGCGTCAGGGTCTCGGACAGGGCGGTGACGAAATCCAGGAAGGCCTGGGGCTCCGTCGGCCTGGCGAAGCGGTCGCCCAGCGCGTCCACCTCGTCCAGCAGGACGGCCAGGGCGATCTCGGTGCGGTTGGCGAAGTTCCGGTACAGGGTCGCGCGGCCCACGCCCGCCCTTTCGGCGATGCGGTCCAGCGGCGTGTCGATGCCTTCCTCGGCGAACACCTCTCGCGCGGCGGCCAGCAACGCTTCGCGGCGTTCGGCGGCGTCTTTCCTGAGCGGCTTGTCCATGGCGAGGCGTAAGTGGACACGCGTGTCCACTTCGTCAAGGGGTGATCAGAGCGCGGCCTCCAGCGCCTCCGCCAGATCGCCCTTGCCGACGACGTGCACATCCTCCAGCCCCAGCCACCCGGCCATACGCTTCAGCTCGTCCGCCAGCCGCGCGGCGGTGTCCGGCGTCGCGTCCGGCTCGCGCCACGCCGCCTGCACCAGCAGGGTCCCGGCCTTGCGGTCGGACTTCAGATCGACCCGCGCCGTGATCGCCTCATCCTCCAGAAAAGGCAGGACATAATAGCCGTGCATCCGCTTGTGCTCGGGGGTGTAGATCTCCAGCCGAACCCGCACGCCGAACAGCCGCTCGGTGCGGTCGCGGGCCCAGATCAGGTTGTCGAACGGCGACAGCAGGGCCTGCCCGCTGACCTTCCGCGGCGTCTTCGCCCCGGGCGCCAAGTAGGCGATCTGCCGCCATCCCTTGACGTGCACCGGCGTCAACTCCCCCGCCTCGACCAGCTCCGCGATCCGCGCCTTCGTCTCGGCCACCGGCATCCGGAACCAGTCCCGCAGGTCGGCCTCGGTGGCGACGCCAAGACCCCGGGCGGCGATGCGGATCAGCTCGCGCTGGGCGTCCGGCTCGTCCGGTGTCGGCGCGTCGATGATCCGCGAGGGCAGGGCGCGCTCGGTCAGGTCATAGACCCGCTCGAACCCGCGCCGGGTCCTGGTTGTGATCATCCCGGCCCAGAACAGCCACTCGAGGGCGCGTTTGCCGTCCGACCACGACCACCAGCCCGGCTGGCCGCGCGGCCCCTCGGCGAAGTCGCCGCCGGTGACCGGCCCGCGCCGCTCGATCTCGGCCAGGACGCCGTCGATGTAGTTGCGCTTCTCGCGGCCGAAGCGGGCGATGCCGGTCCACATCGCCCCTTCCTGCGCCCGCTGCATCCGCCAGCGGAACAGGGGCTGGAGTTCCATGGGCATCAGCGACGCCTCATGGCCCCAGTACTCGAACAGGCTGCGCCGCGGCCCCCAGGCCTCCGCCTCCAGCGCCTCGCGCGGATAGTCGCCGAGCCGCGAAAAGGCGGGCAGGTAGTGGGTTCGCGTCACTACATTGACGCTGTCGATCTGCACCACGCCCAATCGACGGACGACGTCGCGGACATGGCTTCGGCCGGGCGCCGCGGGGCGGGTCCGGCCGAAGCCCTGGGCGGCCAGGGCGATGCGGCGGGCGGTCTTGAGGCTGATCGTTTCGGTCACGCGGTCAGCCTAGCCGAAACCTCCCGCCACGCCATGGCGACAGTGGCGGAAAGCGGCTACGGCGCCGCCCGCGCGGGCAGGCCCGCCGCGCCGCGCACCAGCTGCACGAACTCGGCGCGGTCGCCGTACGGGTCCTCGCCGCGCGCGCCCTGGGCCTGTTCCAGCACCTGGTCCCAGCCGTAGTCGGCGCTGATCCAGGGATCGCCGCGCAGCTTCTGGCCGAAGGCGGCGACGGCCAGGGCCCAGCGGGTGTTTTCCGGCGGCTGGGTCGAGCCGGCGGGCAGGCCGCTGTTGGACACCACGCGCTGGATCAGACGCGAGTCCCGCTCGCCCGGCAGCTTGTAGCGGACCTGGACGAACCCGACCTCGCCCGTCGGATCGCCGCCGCTGACGCCGAGCCGGTTCTGGTCATAGCGGCGCTCGGGCATCTGGCTGGGTCCGCCCACAGGGGTGATTTCGTACAGGGCGGTCACCGAGGCGCCGGAGCCGACCTCGCCCGCATCGACGCGGTCGTTGTTGAAGTCGGCCTCGTTCAGGAGCCGAGTCTCGTAGCCGATCAGCCGGTACTCGGCGACACGGGCCGGGTTGAACTCGACCTGGATCTTCACGTCGTCGGCGATGGGGAAGGCGCCCCGGTCGAACATCGGACCGAACAGCCGGCGCGCCTCGTTCAGGTCGTCCACATAGGCCGCCGTTCCGTTGCCGGCCTGGGCGATCGTCTGCATCCGCTCGTCCTGATAGTTGCCCCGGCCGAAGCCGTAGACGGACAGGTAGATGCCGGTCCCGCGCTTGGCGGCGACATAGTCTTCGAGCCTCTGGTTGTCGGTCACCCCGACGTTGAAGTCGCCGTCGGTGAACATCAGGATGCGGTTGACCTTGTCGGCGCCGAAGGCCGCCTCGGCCTGCTGATAGGCGTTGACCATCCCCTGCGCTCCGGCGGTGGAGCCGCCGGCGTCCAGGGCCGCGACGGCGCAGCGCAGCTTCAGCTTCTGGTCGCCCGGGGTCGGACCCACGGCGGTGCCGACAGCGGAGGCGTAGTAGGTCACCGCCACCCGATCCTCGGGCCGCAGCCGGTCGATGATCAGGTTCATCGCCTGTTGCGCCAGCGCCAACTTGTCCGGCGACTGCATCGAGCCGGAGACATCGACCATGAAGGTCAGGTTCAGCGGCCGCCGCTCGCCGGCGGGCAGCTCGTAGCCCTGCAAGCCGACATGGACGATCTGCCGCCCCGGCGACCAGGGCGAGGCCGCGACCACGGTGGTGATAGCGAACGGCTGGCTCGCGGCGGTCGGGCGGTCATAGCCATAGTCGAAATAATTGATCAGTTCCTCGACCCGGACGGCGTCTTGCGGCGGGGCGCGGCCCTCGTCGATGAAGCGGCGCACGTTGGAATAGCCGGCCGTGTCCACGTCGATCGAGAAGGTCGAGACCGGCGCGTGCGCGACCCGGCGCACCGGGTTGGGCGTGGCGTCGGGATAGCGTTCCGTATCGGGCTGCGGGGGCTGGCCCGGAACGACCGAGTTCGACAGAGCGGGGGCGGTGGCGAGGTAGTCCACCACGCCCGACTGGCCTGTGCTCTGCAACTGCTCGCCAGTGACGGTGATCAGCGGGGTCGGCGAGTTGGTCGGCTCTCGTCGAATGCGGCTCCCGCTGACGACGACCTCCTGCGCGCCGGGCACGGGCGTTCCGGGCGCCGGCGCGGGCAGGCGCACCTGGGGCCGGGGCGGCGGCGGGGCCGGTACGGGCCGAACCGGCTGCCGCAGGGTGATGCCGACCTCCCCGCAGGCGGCGACCGAAACCTCGCCGTCGCGGGCAAGGTTGCCTTGTGGCGCGGGAGAAAGGGGAGCGGGCGCGGCGCCCATGGTCATCAGGGCGCTCATCCCCACGACGACGGCGGATCTCAGTGGACGGTCGATCATCACGCATCTCCCTTGCTGCTGCCTCAACTGGCGGGTCAGCATCAGGCCGAACTGTGGCGGCCGATCCTGACGAAGCCTGACGGTACGGGGTGGCGATTCCGCCCGCCACCCCCCACTATGGAGCTTCACGACAAAGGGGATGACGATGGCCGAAGCGACCGGCGGTATCGAGCTGGGCCATGTGGCGGCGCTGCTGGCGGCGGGCGTCGTCGCCGTGCCCCTGTTCCGGCGCCTGCAGCTGGGGTCGGTGCTCGGTTATCTGGCCGCCGGCCTGGCCATCGGGCCCTTCGGCGTCGGCCTGTTCCACGAGCCGGAGACCATCCTGCACGTCGCCGAGTTCGGGGTGGTCATCTTCCTGTTCATTATCGGGCTGGAGATGCGGCCGTCCCGATTGTGGAACCTGCGCAAGGACATCTTCGGCCTGGGCGCCGCCCAGGTGATGGCGGCGGGCGTGCTGCTGACCCTGACGGGCATGGCGGCGGGGCTCAGTATCGCCGTGTCCTTCGTCGCCTCGATGGGCTTCGTGCTCAGCTCCACCGCCGTGATCATGCAGATGCTGGATGAGCGGGGCGAGCTATCGGCGCCCCAGGGCCAAAGGGCCGTCTCCATCCTGCTGCTGGAAGACCTGGCCATCGTGCCGCTGCTGGCGGTGGTCGCGGTCATGGCCTCGGTCATGGGGCTGGCGGGCGAGGCGGCGCCGCCGCTGTGGCGCACGCTCGGCCTGGCCATCGGCGCGGTGGCCGTCGTCTTCCTGGCGGGCAAATTCCTGATGAACCCGGTGTTCCGCCTACTGGCCCGCTACGGTGGGCGCGAGGTGATGACCGCCGCCGCCCTGCTGGTCGTCGTGGGCGCCGCCTGGCTGATGGACCTGGGCGGTCTGTCGATGGCCATGGGCGCCTTCCTGGCGGGCGTGCTGCTGTCCGAGTCGACCTTCCGCCATCAGCTCGAGGCGGACGTGGAGCCGTTCCGCGCCATCCTGCTGGGCCTGTTCTTCCTCAGCGTCGGCATGTCGCTGGACCTCGGCGTCGTGCTGGCCGACTGGCGCGTGGTGGTCGGGGGCGTCATCGCCTTCATGGCGGTGAAGGCCGTGGCCATCTACGGCGTCGCCCGCATCTTCAAGGCCAGCGAGCGCGAGGCCGTCGAGCGCGCGGTCCTGTTCGCCCAGGGCGGGGAGTTCGCCTTCGTCCTGTACGGCGCCGCCGTCGCGACCGGCGTGTTCGACGGCCGGATCGCCGGCATCGCCACCGCCGTGGTCATCCTGTCGATGGTGCTGACGCCGCTGACGACCCTGGTGGTCGGCCGCCTGATGCCCGCCTCGACCCTCGACCCGGAAGCCGCCGACGGCGTCGACAAGGCGCGGAACCTGCGCGAGCGGGTGCTGATCATCGGCTTCGGCCGCTTCGCCCAGGTCGTGTCCCAGCCCCTGCTGGCGCGCGACGTCGACGTCTCCATCATCGACACCGACGTCGAGATGATCCAGGCCGCCGGCAATTTCGGCTTCAAGGTCTACTACGGCGACGGGACCCGGCTGGACGTGCTGCGGGCCTCGGGCGCCGCCAACGCCGAGACCATCCTGGTCTGCGTCGACAAGCCGGGGGATGCGGACAAGATCGTCGAACTGGTCAAGGCCGAGTTCCCGCTGACCAAGCTGTTCGTGCGCGCCTACGACCGGGGCCACGCCATCCGCCTGGTGCAGGCGGGGGTCGAGTACCAGCTGCGCGAGACGTTCGAGAGCGCCCTGGTGTTCGGCTATCAGGTGCTGATCGACCTGGGCTTCACCCACCAGCAGGCGGAGGAGACCATCGAGGACGTTCGCCGCCGCGACGAGGAGCGGCTGTCGATCCAGATGGTCGAGGGCATCCAGGGCGGGCGCTCGCTGATGCGCGGCAACATCCGCACCACCAAGCCGGAGCCCTACGTCAAACCCCGCCGCGAAGGCCAGGCCCTCAACGAGGAAGCGGCCGAGGCGCTGGAGGAAGAAGACGAGCGCGAGAAGTCGGGCGCCTGATCAGAAGAATTTGGGGATCGGTCCGACCTGCGGCGTCTGATCGGGCAGGTCCACGAACGCCTCGTCCGCGTAACACCAGCCCCAGCCCTCGGGCGGGTCATAGCCCTCGATGATCGGGTGATGGGTGGCGCGATGGTGCGCGGTGGCGTGGCGGCTGGGGCTGTCGTCGCAGCAGCCGACATGGCCGCAGCTGCGGCACAGGCGCAGATGGACCCACCAGCCGCCGGTTTTCAGGCATTCCTCGCAGCCCTTCGACTGCGGCGTGACCCGGTTGATGGTGGCCAGATGCCCGCAACCCGCCATGGCTCTTCTCCCCGCTGACGGCGCAGGTTCGCCCGGCGCGCGGGGCTCGCGCAAGCCATCTCCCGCGGGTCGGTTCGCCTTATCGCCCCGGATGACGTAAAAGCCGCCGCCTCATTCACCGCAGGCCCGCCGCTTGTCCGATCCGCTCGCCCTTTCCCGCCGCCTGTCCGTCGCGCCGATGATGGACTGGACCGATCGGCACTGCCGCGCCTTTCACCGGGCGCTGAGCACGCGCGCGCTGCTGTACACCGAGATGGTCACGGCCCCGGCGGTGGTGCACGGCGACCGGGACAAGCTGCTGGGCTTTGACGCGGTCGAGCATCCGGTGGCGCTGCAGCTGGGCGGATCGGATCCCGCCCTGCTGGCCGAGGCCGCCCGCATCGGTCAGGCCTACGGCTATGACGAGATCAATCTGAACGTCGGCTGCCCCTCGGACCGGGTCCAGTCCGGCAAGTTCGGCGCCTGCCTGATGCGCGAGCCCGAGCTGGTCGCCGACTGCATGGCGGCCATCAAGGAAGCGGTGTCCGTGCCCGCCACCGTCAAATGCCGCATCGGGGTGGATGACCAGGATCCCGAGACCTCGCTGTTCGCCACCGTGGACACCAGCGCGGCGGTGGGGATCGACACCTTCATCGTCCACGCCCGCAAGGCCTGGCTGAAGGGGCTGTCGCCCAAGGAGAACCGGGACGTGCCGCCGCTGGACTACGCCCTGGTCCGCCGGCTGAAGCGCGAGCGTCCGCATCTGTCGATCACCATCAATGGCGGCATCGCCGATCTGGATGAGGCCGAGGCCCATCTGGACGACGCCGACGGGGTGAAGCTGGACGGGGTCATGCTGGGCCGCGCCGCCTATCACGAGCCCGCCCTGCTGGGGCAGGCCGACCGCCGCCTGTTCGGCGCCGCGACGCCGGACGTGGACGCCTTCGAGGCTCTGGACCGCTACCGCCCCTATCTGCTGGCGCGGCTGGAGGAGGGGGTGCATCTGGCGCACATGACCCGCCACATGCTGGGCGTCATGCATGGCCGGCCCGGGGCCCGCGCCTTCCGCCGCATCCTGACCGTCGAGGGGGTCAAGCCCGGCGCCGGGATCGAGGTCGTCGACCGCGCCGCCGAAGCCGTGCGCAAGGCGGAATCCCGCCTTGAGACCCGCGAGGACGCCGCCTGACGGGTATTCACCTGAGGCGCGAAAGTCACAGCCACGCTTTTGTGGAATCCGGGCCGGTTAACGCGGGAACTTGCGTGAGTCAGCCCGCATTGGCGTGCTGGAGGTGCTGTCATGCCCAAGCGTTCCCCGCCCGCCCAACCGGACCTGAGACTCGTCCAGGCCGAGGCCGAAATCTACGATCTGATGCGCACGCCCGAGACCACCGCGGACCGTGTTCGCCGCCTCCAGATGGAAGCCCGCGCCCTGGCCGTCGAACAGGTCGAGGCGTTGGAGGCCGTCCTGATCCAGGCGGCGGCCATGGCGCGTGAGATCGCTGAGGGCGGCGACGCCTATCCGGTCGGCGCCCGCGAACTGGCCGGTCGGCTGGCCAGCGACCTGCCGCTGAAATCCGAGACCCTGAAGGCGATCGTCAGCCGGACGCTCTGACCCGCCGCGATCCCCCCTCGCGGATGCGGTTGGCCAGACGGAAGACGATGACGGCCAGGGCGATCAGAGCCAGCGGGATCAGGATGGGCGCCAGGAAGGCGATGACCACGGTCACGACCGTCAGCACGTCCTCGATCAGGGAGACCAGCGGATTGCCCAACCCGCCGGTGGTCGCGGTGGACCCGACCCGCACGCCTGTTTGGGCCGCGTTGAAGGCCAGGGCCGCGGGCGCGCCGACGATGACCCCGGCGATGGCCGCCGCCGTGGGATCCACCGCCCAGAAGACACTGCCCGCCGCCACCGCTCCGGCGACCGGGCGGGTGACATAGCCGACCGCGTTCAGCGCATGGTCAATGGCCGGGACCTTGTCGCCGGCGAACTCGGCCACCGCCGCCGTCGCCAGCGCCGCCACGGCGGGCCAGGACGCCAGCCAGTCCATCTGGTCGATCAGGCGCAGGCCGAACAGTTCGAACTTCGCCGCCAGCGCCAGCATCAGCAGCGGGAGGAAGGTGCGCAACCCCGTCGCCGACGCCAGCCCCAAGCCCAGCAGCGCCGGCAGGACCCAAGTCTGCAGCGGTCCCGCGGCGACGCCCAGGGCGGTCAGGTCCAGTTCGGGCATTGTTTCTCCCTCCGGCCGCTCCAGGCCGGTCGAACACGATAATGCGCGGGAACGGTCGCCGCTCCCTCCGGTTTGAAGGGCCAGCCGAAGGAGACACGCCATGGACGACCGCTTCGAACCCCGCGCCGAAAAGATCGCCGATCAGGAGCGGAAGATTCAGGCCGAGATCGACGCCAAGGGATCGGGTGACGACAAGGGTGAGGGCGCGGTCCAGGCCGGCGCCCGGAAGTATCCCGAGCCGCCTTTCCCCAAGCAGCATCAGCGCAAGCCGGGCGAGGAGTCGAAGCTCGACCCGGCCCCGATGTATGAGGCGCCGTTCTGGAAGGGCTCGGGCAAGCTGGAGGGGATGGCGGCGCTGGTCACCGGCGGCGACAGCGGCATCGGCCGCGCGGTCGCGGTGCTGTTCGCGCGCGAGGGCTGCGACGTCGCCATCTGCCATCTGGACGAAGAGAAGGACGCCGACGACACCAAGGCCGCCATCGAGGCCGAGGGCCGCAAGGCCATCGTGCTGAAGGGCGATGTCTCCGACCCGGCCTTCTCGGCGGCAGCGGTGAAGGCGGCGCTGGACACCTTTGGCCGGCTGGATGTGGTCGTGCCCAACGCCGCCTTCCAGGAGCATGTCGAGACGCTGGAGGACCTGACGTTCGAGCATTTCGACCGGACGCTGAAGACCAACCTCTACGGCTACTTCAACCTGGTGAAGGCGGCGGTTCCGCATCTGAAGCCGGGCGCGGCCATCGTCATGACGGGGTCCGTCACCGGCCTGATGGGGAACAAGGACCTGCTGGACTATTCGATGACCAAGGGTGGCATCCACGCCTTCGCCCGCTCGCTGGGCACGCACCTGGCGCCCAGGGCCATTCGGGTGAACGTGGTCGCGCCGGGGCCGGTCTGGACGCCGCTGAACCCCGCCGACAAGGACGCCGAGGCGACCTCGAAATTCGGGTCGCAGACGGTGATGAAGCGCCCCGCCCAGCCGGAGGAGATCGCGCCCGCCTTCGTCTTCCTCGCCTCGCCCCAGATGTCGAGCTACATCACCGGCGAGGTGCTGCCGATCATCGGGGGCTATGGCGGCGGTTGAGCCCTAGCGGCCCTTGGCGGGCGCGGCCAGAGCGGCGGCGTCCTTGTCGGGCCAGGCCTCCTCGGTGACCTGCTCGCAGGTGCCGATGAAGCGATCCAACTGGGCCCGCAGATTGGCCAGGTTGACGCCGCCGGTCATCTCGACCGCCCGTTCGACGACGTAGTCTTCGCCGTCGGCCATGTCCGCCACGAAATTATGGATCAGCTCCCCCTCCAACTGCCGGGCGCGCGCCGCGTCGTCGATCTCGAACAGGGCGTTGAAGACCATCCCCTTGCAGCGCAGGGCCGAGCCCCGGCCGCTGCAATCGCGGCCGGCGATCAGGACCTTCAGCCAGCCGTCGAAGGTGGCGTAGATCTCCAAGGTTCCGTCGTCGGGGCGCGCCACCTCATCCACCACGCCGCGTTCGGCGGAGATCAGGGTCCGGCCCTCGGTCTCGCCCCAGTCGCTCCACACCTGGGCGGCGGCCACACCCGGCGCGGCCATGATGAAGACGGCCGCGATGGCGGCCAGGTGACGCATGCGCATGTGAGAACTCCCCCAGTCCGGCCAGTGCAGCACAGGCCTCGGCGCAAGGCCAGACGGGCGGGCTCAGGCCAGGACGTCGTCGTATTCAGGGTGGCGGCGGTGCCACAGCACCGCATAGCTGCAGCGCGGCTGAAGCTTCAGTCCCTCGGCCCGGGCGTGGCTGGCCAAGGCCTGCATGAACCGCCCGGCCGCGCCGCCGCCGCGCAGGGCCGGATCGGCCTCGACGTGCAGGATCACCCGCGTCTCGCCCTGGACGGCGTAATCGGCGAACACGGTGCGCGTTTCGCCCTCCGCGTCGGCGAACCCCTGTTCGAAACGCTGCTCGGCGCGGACATCGCGGAAATTGGTCATGACGCTTTCCTGACTTGTGTCGGCGGACCGACGAAGAGCCAATCCGTTCGGATCGACGCCGTTCCCCGTCGCGGTAAAATCGTCAGCTTTCGTGGCCCCGGCGCCTCAGGGCGCGCGGTCGCCGGACAGGGCCAGGGCGCCCAGCACGCTGCGGATCGCGAACCAGATCCCCAGCAGGACCATCGCTCCCCAGAACAGGAAGACGAACGGGATGCCGATGTAGAGCGTGGTCAGCGCCAGGCTGATCCCCCAGGCGGCGGAGAACAGGACGGTCCAGATGAAGGCCGACCAGAACAGGCGGATCTGGGCGTCCAGATGCTCACGGATCAGGCCCGACGACCGCTCACGCTGGGTGTAGGCGATGATGATGCCGACGACGGCGGTCAGCCCGCTGGTCAGCGGGGTCAGGGCGAACAGGATCCAGGCCGCCAGCGCCGGTCCCTTGCCCTCAGCCCCCTCGGCCCGCGCCGGGGTTCGCTCTTCGGGGGTCACTTGGGACATGGACGCGCCTCTTTCAGATCCACCAGCTCCGGGGATTGGAAATGGCTCGGCCCGATTTCAGGTTCCAGACGCCGGTGGCGCCGCGCAGCACGACCCACAGCGCCAGGAAGAAGATCAGCGAGATGCCGAGGGCGAAAATGCCCGCCGGAACCAGCACCACGCCGATCAGGCCGACGATGAAGGCGGCCCACAGGGTGCGCTGCTGATAGATGAAGTGCGACCGCGACAGGGCGTCCGCGGGGCCGGCGCGACCGGTCACGGCGACCAGGGCGATGACGGCGGACACGCCGAGGGTCGGTACGGCCAGCAGGATCAGGGCGTAGACGGCGTACAGGCTCATCCCGCCGCTGGGCAGGTCCTGGATCGGCGGATCGCGGTCGCGCGACCGGCCGGTGAAGTCGGGCGAGGCCTCGAAGATCGAATCGGCGGAGGCGGGGCGGCGCTCGGGCGCCGGCGGCGTCACAGGGGCGGCCATGACCGGCTCCTCACGGACGGAGGTGTCGAACAGGTCGGGTTCGGCCTCGGGCTCGGGCGCGGCCTCGAGCACAGGCTCTGGCGCGACCTCGGGCTCCGGCTCAGGTGCGATCTCCGGCTCGGGCGTCAGCTCGCGCGGACGGCCCTGCAGCGAGGCCGCCGAGGAGAAGCCGACATGATCGTCGTGATCATCCGGGTGCTGGGGATCGCCGGGTTCGGCCATCGGGGGTCCTTTGAGTCCGTGCTCAGGTATGACGACCCCGCTCGCGGGGCGCAACCGTTCAGCGGCCCAGGGTCAGTTCGCAGCCCGGCACGGCGTCGCCGCCCAAGGCGCCCGGCTTTTCGATCCGCACCGTGCAGCGGCGGACCCGCGCGTCCTCCAGCATGGCCAGGGCCAGCCGTTCGGCGAAGGTCTCGACCAGGCCCACATGGCCCTCGGCCACGATGGCGCGGGCGGCCTCGGCCACGGTCTCATAGTTGATGGTGTCGCCCAGCCGCTCGATCGGCGCGGGCGTCAGGTCCAGGGTCACGTCGATGACCAGCCGCTGCAGCCGCCCCTGCTCGTGGTCATAGACGCCGATGCCGGCGGCGACTTCCAGCCCGCGCACGAAGACGGTCAGGCTCTCGCGGACCGGCGCGCCGTTGGCGGGGAAGGGCAGGGGAGAGGATGCGGCCACGGGCTACTCCACGATGTCCGGGGTTTGCCAGGCCAGGTGCTGGCCCCCGTCGACGGCGATCATCTGGCCCGTCACCAGGTCGGCTTCAACCAGCCAGCGCACGGCCGAGGCCACCGCCTCGGGACTGCCCGGCTTTTGCAGCGGCACGGAGGCGCCTTCGGCGGCGAAGTCCTCGGCGCTCTGGTGGATGGACGGCAGGGTCGGGCCCGGCCCGACGCCGTTGACGCGGATGCGCGGGGCCAGGGCCTGCGCCATCGTCCGCGTCGCCCACCACAGGCCGTTGCGCGACAGGGCGTAGGAGAAGAAGCGGGGATCGGGCTTCAGGACGCGTTGGTCCAGCAGGTTGACGATGCAGCCGCCGTCCGGCGCCTGGGCCGCGAAGGCCTCGGACAGGACGATAGGGGCCCGCAGATTGGTCTCGATGTGGGCGTCCCAGGTCGGACGCTCCAGCGCCCCGACCCGGTCATCCTCGAAGACGGAGGCGTTGTTGACCAGCACGGCCAGAGGTCCGAGGGCCTCGACGGCGGCGGGGATGATCCCACGCACCTCGGCCTCGACGGACAGGTCGCCCTGAACGGTGGCCGCCCGGCGGCCCAGCGCGCGCGCCTCTTCGGCCACGGCCTCCGCCGCGTCCTTCGAGCCGCGATAGTGGATCACGATGTCGAAGCCGGCGCGCGCCAGCTCCAGACCGATCGCCCGGCCGATCCGCTTGCCGCCGCCAGTGACCAGCGCGGCGCCGCGATCAGCGGCGGGCTTAGTCAACCCGGCCGAACTCGATGAAGTTGATGACGCCGAGAACGACGACGAAACCGACGATGATGTAGAGGGCCAGCATGGGAAGCTCCTTGATGCGACCGGCAATAAAGCGACCGGCCCCGCTGTTCAAGAACGCACGACGCCGTATCGTCGCCGCATGACGACGTGGCGCGCCCGCATCGAGCCCTTCACCCGGCCTCTGTTCTTCGCCTGCTCCCGGCTGACGCGAGGCATGACCCTGGGCGTGCGGGGCGTGGCGGTGGACGCGGAGGGCCGGGTCCTGCTGGTCAAGCACACCTATGTCCACGGCTGGTGGCTGCCCGGCGGCGGGGTTGAGCGCGGCCAGACCGCCGAGGACGCCCTGATCCGCGAGATGCGCGAGGAGGCGGGTCTGATCGTCGAGGGGCGGCCCGTCCTGATCAGCGCCCACTCCAACGAGCGCTACTTCCGGGGCGACCATGTGCTGGTCTACCGCATCGACCGCTTCACGATGACCGACCGCACCAGCCACGGTGAGATCGCCGAAGTGGGCTGGTTCCACCCGGCGGCCCTGCCCGACGACGCGCACCGGGCGACACGGGCGCGTCTGGCGGAAATCTTCGACGGTGCGGATGCTCCCGCAAGCTGGTAGCCAGACCGTATGAACCCTGTCCTGTTTTCCATGATCGCCGTCGTCCTCGCGGGCGGAGCGACCGCGCTTCAGGCGCCGACCAACGCCAAGATGATGGGCGCCGTCGGGTCGCCGGTGAACGCGGCCTTCGTCTCCTTCGCCGTCGGCACGGCCGCGCTGGGCATCCTGGCGATGATCCTGCAGACCAAGCCGGACATGGCCGCCGCGCGGGCCCTGCCCTGGTACGCCTGGGTCGGCGGGCTGTACGGGGCCATCTTCGTGGTGGCTGCGGCTTGGGGCGTGCCCCGCCTGGGCGTCGCCCTGACCATCACCCTGATGGTGGCGGGCCAGCTCCTGATCGGCCTGATCCTCGACCATTTCGGCGCCTTCGGCACGACCCCGCACCCGGTCAGCCTGGGCCGCATGGCCGGCGTGGCCCTGGTCATCTGCGGCGTGCTGATGGTGCGCCGCTTCTGAGCAGCTTGGCCGCACTGGCCGTTCCCGCATTCCGTTGATAAACCAGAGGTCTCAAGTCACGGGTGGGGCCTATGAAGCGTTTTGTGGTGTTGATGGCGGCCGCCTTGCTGGTCGCCGGTCCGGCGTTCGCCCAGGACATTGCGCGGGCCCCCACGCCGTCCTGGGCGCTGACCGTCCCGCTGGAGCCAGCGCCCGCCGCCACCGCCGACGCCCCGGTCCGGGTCCTGTTGATGGATCAGCAGATCCATTTCGACCAGGCCGGCGAGCATCACTACTCGATCATCCGCACGGTGATCCAGAACAGCCAGGGTCTGGCCCAGGCCAACACCATCAGCGTCGGCTGGACGCCGCCGCGTCAGACGGTGGAGGTCCACACCGCGCGGATCATCCGCAACGGCCAGGTCATCGACCTGCTGGAGACGCAGTCGTTCGAGACCCTGCGCCGCGAGCGCAATCTGGAATCCGCCATGCTGGACGGTCGTCTGACGGCCACGCTGCAGCCGCGCGACCTGCGCGTCGGCGACATTCTGGAAACCTCCTTCACTGTCCACGATAACGGCGGGGTGCTGGGCGCCCACCGCGAGACGCTGGAAAGCGCCGTCGTCCCCCAGACCGTCGACCGCTACCGTCTGCGCGCCACCTGGCCGGCGGACATGACCATCCGCGCCCGCGTAGGCGAGCCGTGGACCAGCCTTCAGCCGCGCCGGACCCGCGACGGCTACGAGATCGAGATCGACGAACGCAACCTGCCGCCCCTGCGCCTGCCCGGCGACCTGCCGATCCGGCTGCAACTGCTGCGGACGCTGGAGCTGACCGACTTCGCCGACTGGGGCGCCTTGTCGGCCGTCATGGCGCCGCTCTACGAACGGGCCGCCGTGCTGGAGCCGGACTCGCCCCTGCTGGCCGAGATCGAGCGCATCCGTCAGGCCAACTCGACCGTCGAGGGCCAGATCGCCGCCGCCATCCGGCTGGTGCAGGACGACGTCCGCTATCTGGCGCTGTCGATGGG
>Ga0209676_1001117_pt1 | contig 29720 bp, 23 predicted proteins | sample AraplaCvi_mLB_r2_FD_184282 | JGI IMG/M metagenome (GOLD analysis project Ga0209676, IMG submission 184282) | Arabidopsis root microbial communities from North Carolina, USA - plate scrape MF_Cvi_mLB_r2 (SPAdes) (version 2) | ecosystem: Host-associated > Plants > Roots > Endosphere | place: USA... | reverse complement strand
ATCAGCGAACCGCCGAAGCCGAACACCGTCGCCATCACCAGCAGGCCGGTGAACTGCTGCGGGTTCACCTTGAAGATCGACATGACGATGCTCAAAAGCACCAGCACGGCGAAGTTGGTCGCGAGGAAAAGGAATACGCGCTTGAACATGATGGGAACCTTTTGCGCCTGACGGGCGCGACATGCAGGAAAAATGTGGCACGCTGCCGTTGAATTCAAGTGAAATCCGCCACCGGCCCTTTGCCTGACGAGCCCTTGTGAGACATCCTCCCGCGCCATCGGGCTATCGCGGCCGGTTCGCGCCCTCCCCGACCGGCGATCTCCATTTCGGCTCCCTGCTCGCCGCCTTCGGCAGCTGGCTGCTGGCGCGCCATGCCGGCGGCCGCTGGCTGGTGCGCGTGGAGGATCTTGATCCTCCTCGCGAAGTCGCCGGCGCCGCCCGTCGGCAGCTCGACGCGCTGCATGCGTTCGGGCTGGAAACGGACGAGGAGATCGCCTGGCAGAGCCGGCGTTCGCCGCTGTACGAAGCCGCGCTGGAAGAACTCCTGCGCGAAGGCCGCGCGTTCCATTGCCATTGCAGCAGAACCGACCTTTCCACCGTGTCAGGGATTCATCGCGCCTGCGTTGCGCGGCGAACACGACCCGATCCCGCCGTGCGCCTTCGCGTGGAAGACGGCAGCGTGGTGGCGTTCGACGACGCGATCCGCGGCCGCGTCGAACAGGATGTCTCGCGCGAAGTCGGCGACTTCGTGCTGCGACGCGCGGACGGGTTCTGGGCGTACCAGCTCGCGGTGGTCGTGGACGATGCGGACCAGGGCATCACCGATGTCGTGCGCGGCGCGGACCTGCTCGACTCCACGCCGCGACAGATCCTCCTGCAACGCGCGCTCGGCCTGCCGACACCCCGCTACGCGCACCTGCCGCTGGTGCTCGGGCCGGACGGGCGCAAGCTGTCGAAGTCGGACGCGGCGCAGCCGGTGGATCCGGCCGATCCGCTCGCCACGCTGCGCGCGGCATGGCTCCGGCTCGGGCAGTCGCCCGATGCGCTGGCGCAGGCGCGCGACGTCCCCGACCTGCTTGCCCGCGCGAAGGCGGCGTTCGATCCCGCGTGCATTCCACGGCACGACACAGGACCGCACGAAATGTAATGAGCGGCCCGCACGATGGCCGCCTGCTTGCCCCAAGTTTCCCCCTAGAATCGAATCGGGCCGCGCGCGCCGTGCGGTTCCGCACAGGAGATCCCCCCATGCAGTCTCGCGTCGCCCTCGTCACCGGTGGTACCGGCGGTATCGGCAGTTCGATCGTCCAGCGCCTGGCGGCGATGGGGCATCGCGTGGCCACCAATTACCGCGACGAGGCGCGTGCCCTCGCCTGGCAATCGAAGATGCGCGAACGCGGCGTCGACGTGGTGCTGGCGCGCGGCGACGTGTCCTCGCCCGAGGAAGCGCAGACGCTGGTGGCGGACATCGAGCGCGACCTCGGCCCGATCGAGGTGCTGGTGAACAACGCCGGCATCACCCGCGATTCCACCTTCCACCGCATGACGCCGATGCAGTGGAACGAAGTGATCGGCACCAACCTCAATTCCTGCTTCAACGTGACGCGGCCGGTCATCGAGGGCATGCGCGAGCGCAAGTGGGGCCGCATCGTGCAGATCAGCTCAATCAACGGCCTGAAGGGACAGTACGGCCAGGCGAACTACGCCGCGGCGAAGGCAGGCATGCACGGCTTCACGATTTCGCTGGCACGCGAGAACGCCCGCTTCGGCATCACCGTCAACACCGTCTCGCCGGGCTACGTGGCCACCGACATGGTGATGGCCGTGCCGGAGGACGTCCGCGCGAAGATCGTCGCGGAGATCCCCACCGGCCGCCTGGGCTCGCCGGACGAAATCGCCTATGCGGTGTCGTTCCTCGTCGCGGAGGAAGCGGCCTGGATCACCGGCTCGAACCTGGACATCAACGGCGGCCACCACATGGGCTGGTGAGGCGCGATGGCACCGGGCGACGCCCGTCCGGTGTCTTTCAGCCCGCGTTGCCCATGGCGACGACGTCGTCCCCATTCACCCCGGCCGCTCCCGCCGTTCGAGCCGGGCGGCAGTTGCAAGGCCCGCCGCGCTGCGCCATGCTGCGAAGCATCACGATTTAGAGCCGAAGCTCCATGGCCTCGATGCGCGTCATCAAGAAGTATCCGAACCGCCGGCTCTACGACACCGAGATTTCGAGTTACATCACCATCGAGGACGTTCGACAGCTCATCGTCGACGGCGAGGAGTTCGAGGTGCGCGACGCCCGTAGCGGCGACGACCTCACCCGCCAGGTGCTGCTCCAGATCATCGCCGAGCACGAGCAGGACGGCGAGCCGGTCCTGTCGACCCAGCTGCTGAGCCAGATCATCCGCTTCTACGGCGACTCGCTGCAGGGCTTCATGGGCAGCTACCTGGAGCGTTCGATGCAGGTCTTCCTCGACCAGCAGCAGCAGTTCCGCAACCAGATGGGCGGCATCCTCGGCCAGACCCCGTGGGCGCTGATGAACCAGCTCACCGAGCGCAACCTGCAGATGTGGAACGAGTTCCAGCGCAACCTGTCCGGCAACGTCGGCCAGAGCACCACCCCGCCGCCGAACAAGGCCAAGGGCGGCGAGCAGAAGCGCTAAGGCGTCCACGATCCGGATAAAGACAAAGGCCCGCGAGAGCGGGCCTTTTGCGTTGCGGGCGTCACGCGGCGGGGGGCGCCGGGGTGTCTGGGATCACCGCGCGGCCGTCGCCGCCTTCGCCCCCGGTCCGCAGAACTGCGCCCGGAACTGCTCCGCCTGCGGCATCAGCGACTGCAGCACCTGGATGCGGTTGGCCGGGTCCGGATGGGTCGAGGCGAATTCAGGCGGACGTTCGCCGCCACCGAGTTCCGACATGCGCTCCCACAGCGGGATCGCCGCGTTCGGGTCGTAGCACGCGGCCGCGGCGAGCATCAGGCCGACCTTGTCCGCCTGCGTCTCGTGGTTGCGCCCGTACGGGAGGATGAAGCCGTACTGCGCGCCCGCGCCCAGCGCCGCCATCACCGCCTGCTGCTGTTGCGGGTCCATGCCGCCGATCGCCATGCCCGCGGCCATCTGCCCCATCTGCACCAGCTTCTGCTGGGCCATGCGCTGGCTGCCGTGACGCAGCAGCGCGTGGGCGATTTCATGCCCCATCACCACCGCCATCGCGTCGGCGTTCTGCGCGATGGGGATCAACCCGGTGTAGACCGCCATCTTTCCGCCCGGCAGACAGAACGCGTTGGCCTGGTCGGACTGGATCACCGCGACGTCCCACTGGAACTGCTGGAAATCGGTCGGTACCTGCTGCTGGTTCTGCGCGGCCAGCGTGGAGGTCACCTCCGGCACGCGCTGGATCAGCCGCTGCGCGATCTGCCGGATCTGCACGCTGGCCTGCGAATCGGCCGGGAGCAGCGCGCCCTGCGCGTTCGCATCGCCCAGCACCTGCTGGAACGCCTGCGCGCCCAGCTGCACTTCCTCGTCGGCGGTCGTCCCGTAATGGGCCTTCTCGCCCGTGTACGGATCCACGCGCGCATTGCCGAACCACTGCCACGCCGCGTAACCGGCGAACAGGATCAGGATCCACCAGCGGATCCCGCCGAAGCCGCGTCGCGGGCGGCCCTGCTGCCGTGCACCGCCAAATGGGTCTGTCCTCATCGTCTGCATCTCCTCGAAACCATCCCTGGCCAAGTGTGTCGCCGCGTCGCGGCAGGATCGATGCTCAGATGTCGCGCACCACCCGGAACCCTATCCGCGCGGTCGTGTTGTTCGCGTCACTGCCCTGTCTCCAGGCCGAACGCAGTTCTTCCGGCGCGCTGGCCCAGGAGGCGCCCCTCACCACCCTGGAACGGCAACCGGGGTTGATCCAGGCCTCGCCACCGCGCGGTGCGCGGCGGAACGTGTCGTGCCAGCAGTCGGCGACCCATTCGCTCACGTTGCCGGCCATGTCGTGCAGCCCCCACCGGTTGGGCTTGTAGCTCGCCACCGCTGCCGGTCCCCAGGCGCCGTCGCCGTAACCGGGGAACGCGTTCTGCCAGCGGCGGCCGCTGGGCGAGACGTCCAGCGCACCGGTGAAATTTCCCGTGCGCGTCGGCGGCAGACCGTCGCCCCATGGGTAGCGGCCGCGGCCGCCGGCCCGCAGCGCGTATTCGAACTCCGCCTCGCTGGGCAGCCTGTAGCGCTGGCCGGTCTGCGCCGACAGCCACTCCGCGTACGCCATCGCGTCCTTGGCGCTGACGTGGATCACGGGCATGTCGTCGCTTGCGGGCCGTCCCGTGTAATCCGATTCCCAGTCGACATTGCCGCGGCGCACGAGGTTGCCGCTGCGCTCGTCGTAGGCGGTCGAATAACCGCGGCGGCTGGCGCGATCGCGATGCCTGGTCGCCTGCATGAACTGGCGGAACTGCCCGACGGTGACCTCCGTGCGCGACATCGCCACGCCGCGCTCGAAACGGATGTTGCGCGCCGGCCGCTCGGACTCGTTGCCTTCGCCGTCTTCCGAACCCATGCGGAACGCGCCATGGGGAATGACGACCATCTGCGGCCCACGCGCACCGCTACGCATGCCATCGGTAAACACCTGCCCCGGACGGAACAGGCCGTAATGCGTCGCCAGATCGATGCGTTCGCGCAGCTCGCGCGTCGCCGGATCGCCCGTCGGCGCGATGCGCAGCATCACGGCAAGATGACGCCGGGCTTCGTCGATGCCACCCTGCCGCATCAGCGCCGCAAGACCCGCGTCGCGCAACGCGTTGATGCGCACGATGCGCTGCATCACCAGCCGGCTGCGCGCATCCTCCACGCTCGTGGAGGGCGGACGCACCTTGGCGGCCACATCGAGCTCGCGTTCGGCCGTCGTGTAATCGTCGCCATCGGCGGCCGTCTCGGCGCGCCGGATCAGCGCGCTCTCGACCGCAGCGATGCCCTGGTTGGCGCGCATGTCGCCTGGACGCAGTTTCAGCGCTTCACGGAAATGCGTCAGCGCCTGGCCGGGTTCGCCGGCCACGCCGAGGCGTCCGGCGTTGAGTGCGTCCTCGCCCAGGCGATTGGCTTCCTGCGCCTCGTCGGCGCGGTCGAGGCGCGCGAGGTAATCGACGATGTCGACATTGCCCGGCGCCACGGCGCGCGCGACCGCGGCGATCTCGTGGGCGCGACGCAGCGACAGCGGATCGCGGTCGAGCTGCTTCAGGGCCTCGTCGCCGTTGGCGATGAGGCGTTTGAGCGAACGGTCGAACCCGGCGTTGGCCGCCGCGTCCTCGGGATCGAACCGGCGTAGCGCGTAATACAGCGGAATCGCGTCCTCGGCTCCGCCGAACAGCCGTCCGCGCGACAGCGCCTGCGAGGCTTTCTCCTTGAGTTCGGCGACATTGTCGTCCGTCACCTGCACCGCCGGGATGCGCCATGCCGGCACGGGCGATACCGCCTGGTCGGCGCTGATGGTGACGATCGGCGTGTGCGCCGCCGCGGCGTCGCGCTTGGGCGAGGACGCATCGCGTGAGCATCCTGCCGCCAGCGCCATCACGGCGATTCCGGCGGCCAAAAACACTGCGCGCAAACGTCCTCCTCGCCTCCGGGGCAGATTGTGCGGGGGCCCGGCCTTCACGGCCTGCGAATGCCGGGAGCCCCGAAAGTAGGCTATTGTCGCCCGCCCCGGCAACCGCCGACCACCCGCCCCGCATCGCAGACATGCCCGTCGCCTGGATCAACGACCCCGCCCAACTGCGGGACCGCTTCGCCACAAAGCCCAAGCGCATCGGCCTGGACACCGAATTCATCCGCGAACGCACCTACTGGCCGCAGCTGGCGCTGGTGCAGATCGCGCTGGGCGACGCGGAGGAAGAGGACATCCTGCTGATCGATCCGCTGGTGCCCGGCATGCTGGCGGCGCTGACGCCGATCCTGGCCGATGAATCCATCGTCAAGATCATGCACAGCCCCAGCGAGGACCTGGTCGCCTTCAAGCACGCGTGCAACGTCGTGCCCAAGCCGCTGTTCGACACACAGCTGGCCGCGGCGCTGACCGGCGTCGGGGGCGGTCTGGGTTACCAGAAACTGGTGGAACAGCTCACCGGCATCGCGCTGCCCAAGGGTGAAACGCGTTCGGACTGGCTGCGCCGCCCGCTCTCGCCGTCGCAGCTGGAATACGCGGCCGACGACGTGCGCCACCTGTTCGAACTGCACGACCAGCTGGACCATCGCCTGGGCGAACTCGGTCGTCGCGAATGGCTCGCCGAAGACGCGGCGCGCACCATCCACAACGCCGAGAACGAAGGCCCCGAGCGCTGGCCGCACGCCTCGATGCGCAGCGCGCAGTTCCTCGATCGCGACGCACAGCTGCGCCTGCTGCGCCTGCTGCGCTGGCGCGACGTGTACGCGCGCGACAACGACCGCCCGCGCAGCTGGATCCTCGACAACGAACTGGCCGTCACCCTTGCGCGCACGCCGCCGATCGATCGCGCCGGCCTGCAGCGCACGCTCGACGCCGTGCCCAAATCGCCGCGCCGCCTTACCGATGCGGTCTGGTCCGCGCTGACCACGCCGCTGTCCGACGAGGCCGATGCACCCGACGCCGTGCAGTCCGAACAGCGCGACAAGCAGCGCCTCCGCAAATTGCAGGACGCGGTGGCCGCGCGCAGCGCCGAACTGGGCCTGCCCGACGGCGTGCTCGCCTCGCGCCGCTGGCTGGAAGTGCTGATGGACCAGGGCGAATGGCCCGATGCGCTGGCCGGCTGGCGCCGCCGGGCGCTGGAGCCCGGACTGGCACCACTGCTAGCGCAGGCCTCCTGAGCCGCTACATCGCGGCCATCTGCGCGAACCGACGCGAGCGCTCGTTCGCGAGCAATCCTTCGCCATCCTCGTACACGCGCGACGCCGGGCCGACGATGAACGGATCCGGCTCGCCGATCACGCCGCGTTCCTTCGCCTTGTAGTCGAACGAATCCAGCACCACGCGCATCGCGTTCACGCGCGCACGCTTCTTGTCGTCGGAACGGATCACCGTCCACGGCGCATCGGGCGTATCGGTGGAGACGAACATCGCCTCCTTCGCGCGCGTGTATTCGTCCCATTTGTCGAGCGAAGCCAGGTCGACCGGCGAGAGCTTCCACTGCTTCAGCGGATCCTTCCTGCGCTGCGCGAAACGGCGATGCTGTTCGGCGCGGCTCACAGAGAACCATAACTTGAACAGCCGCACGCCGCTGCGCACGAGCATGCGTTCGAAGTTCGGGCACTGGTGGATGAACTCCAGGTATTCGTCGGTCGAACAGAAGCCCATCACTCGCTCGACGCCCGCGCGGTTGTACCAGGAACGGTCGAACAGCACGATCTCGCCCGCCGCCGGCAGGTGTTCCACGTAACGCTGGAAGTACCATTGCGAGCGCTGCGTCTCGCTGGGTTTCTCGAGCGCGACCACGCGCGCGCCGCGCGGATTCAGGTGCTCCATGAAGCGCTTGATCGCCCCGCCCTTGCCGGCCGCGTCGCGACCTTCGAACAGGATGACCACGCGCTGCCCGCTTTCCTTCACCCACGCCTGCCACTTGAGCAGTTCGATCTGGAGCCGACGTTTCTCGCGCTCGTATCGCGCCCGCGACATGCGGCCGCCCTGCGAGGCATCCGGCGCGCGCACAACGGTTTCGCCGACGGGCGTCTGGTCGTTCTCCAGCTCGGCGGTTGCGCTGTGTTCCTGCATGGTCATGGCGATTCCTGGGAGGGTGGGAAGCCCCCACTCTCCCGCCCCGTCCGCGCAGCCCGCTTGAGCCGGATCAATCGCCAGCCGCCCCGTCGATAAGCCGTTGTCTCAGGCCGTCGCGCCCATTGCCGTGCCGGGGGCTGGCGCGCCGCAGGATCGCCCGCTAGAATTTGCCCTTCGTGGGGCGGTAGCTCAGCTGGGAGAGCGTCGCGTTCGCAATGCGAAGGTCGGGAGTTCGATCCTCCTCCGCTCCACCATTAATCCTAGCCAAAACAGCGCCTTACACCTTGCGGTGTGATGCGCTGTTTTGCTTTGGGGTGCAGTGTTTGCCACACTCAATGTGGGAGATTTGTGGCGACGGCGAGCACTATGTCCTGCGCGTTGCCGTGAGCTGTTAACTCGTGCAAAAGCATGCTTTGCCTCGCCCAGCTGGATGACGTCCACAAGTCGCCCCAACAGCTTTCTGGTAAGCGGTTCCTTGACGCACCTCGAACCTCGGACCCGGCGAGGAAGTCTGGACACCGGAATGTTGGCCGGGCGGGCGTGAAATGCGCGCTCTCGGAATGCCAAGAACGAGGGCGTGCCTAGGCTGTGGGTACCGTTGTGAGCGCCGGCAAGATGCCTCGCATAGAGCGCAACGTCACGGGGGGAGCAAATGGACAAGTACCAGCTCAGTGAGCGCGACATCTGCACCAAGTTCATTACACCTGCCATTCACCAGGCCGGATGGCAACAGCACCAATTTCGGGAAGAGGTGAATCTCACTGACGGTCGCGTGACGGTGCGCGGCAGGCTGGCATCTCGCATCAAGAACCCTGACGCCAAGGGGGGGCCAAAGCGGGCTGACTTCGTGCTTTACGGCCGCCCCAATGTTCCGATAGCCGTCGTGGAAGCCAAGCAGGCCAAGTTTTCCGTCGGCCATGGCATGCAGCAAGCACTGGCCTACGCCGAAATGCTCGACGCCCCATTTGCCATCAGCAGCAACGGTGATGGGTTTCTGCTGCACGACCGCACCGGCCTGACACAGCCCACTGAGCGCGAACTCACGCTCACCGAGTTCCCGACACTGGAAGATCTTTGGCCGCTCTACCAGGAATGGAAAGGCTTGGCCAAAGCCTCTGCCGTCAAACTTATTGAGCAGCCGTTCTATTCCGACGGCAGTGGCAAGGAGCCGCGCTACTACCAGCGCGTCGCCATCAACCGTGCCATCGAGGCCATCGCTAAAGGGCAGCAACGTGTGCTGCTGGTCATGGCCACCGGCACCGGCAAAACCTACACCGCCTTCCAGATCATCTGGCGGCTATGGAAGGGCAAGGCCAAGAAACGCATTCTGTTTCTCGCAGACCGCAACATCCTCGTCGATCAGACCATGCAACAGGACTTCGCTCCCTTCGGCGAAGTGATGCACAAGGTCACGAATCGCGAGGTGAAGAGAAACTACGAGGTCTATCTGGCGCTCTATCAGGCCGTGACCGGTCGTGAGGAGTGGAAGCAAATTTTCCGCCAGTTTCCCGCCGACTTCTTCGACCTGGTGGTTATCGACGAATGCCATCGTGGCAGCGCCGCTGACGATTCCGCATGGCGCGACGTTCTGGACTACTTCAACAGCGCCACCCACCTGGGCCTGACCGCCACGCCCAAGGAAACCAAGGAGGTGAGCAACATCAACTACTTCGGTGACCCGGTCTATACGTATTCGCTAAAACAGGGCATCGAAGATGGATTCCTTGCGCCCTACAAAGTCATTCGCATCGCCACTGATGTTGATGCTGTCGGCTACACCCCAGAAAAGGACAAGGTCGACAAGCTGGGCCAAACGGTAGAACAGCGCCAGTACAACACCAAAGACTTCGACCGCAATCTGGTGTTGGAAAAGCGCACCAAGCTCGTAGCCAGCAAGGTATGGGAATACCTCAAGGCCACCGACCCGATGGCCAAAACCATTGTGTTTTGCGACGACCAAGACCACGCCGAACGCATGCGGCAAGAGCTGGTCAAGCTCATCCCGGCCGCGGCCAGCAACCGTCGTTACGTGATGCGGATCACCGGCGACGACAACGAAGGCAAGGCCCAGCTTTCGTACTTCATCGACAACGACGAGCCTTATCCGGTCATCGCCACCACCTCCAAGTTGCTCACCACCGGCGTGGATGCCAAAACCTGCAAGCTGATCGTGTTGGACCAGAACATCAATTCGATGACCGAGTTCAAGCAGATCATCGGCCGTGGCACCCGTTTGCGCGAGGACTACCAGAAGCTCTACTTCACCATCATGGATTTCAAAGGTGCGACACGCCTGTTCGCCGACCCTGATTTCGACGGCGAACCCGTGGTGATCTACGAACCCATGCCAGACGAGCCCGTTGTTCCGCCCGAAATCCCCCCGCCTGACATCCACAACCCTCCGGGTGTTGGCGAACCCCAGCCGCCCCCGTATGGCCCCGGCACAATGGGCGACGATGGCATAGGCGGAAATACGGGCGATGGCAGTATAGAAGGCCGCGTCAAGTACGTGATCGCCGATGTGAACGTGCGCATCGCGGTCGAGCGTTCGCAATACCTCGATGCCGACGGCAAGCTCATCACCGAGGACTACCGCGTTCTGCTCAGGGACGACATTAGAAGGGCGCTACAAGCCGAATTCGGTAGCCTCACCGACTTCCTGCGCCGCTGGAACACAGCCGAACGTAAGCAAGCCGTGCTCAAAGAACTAGCCGATCACGGTGTGCCGCTCGAAATCCTGCAGCAGGCGGTGGCCAATGGCAGCGAGCTGGATGTGTTCGACTTGATCGCCCACGTCGCCTTCGACCAGAAACCGCTCACTCGCCGCGAGCGCGCCAACAACGTCAAGAAGCGTGATGTTTTCGGCAAGTACGGCGAGCAGGCCCGCGCGGTACTCGAAGTCCTCCTCGATAAGTTCGCCGACCATGGCGTGCAGGACATTGAGGACGCCAAGGTGCTTGAACTACCGCCGTTTGACCAGTTTGGCAGCAAGACCCAGATCCGGCGGGGCATCTTCGGCAGCGTCGAGCAATATATCCAGGCTGTGCAGGAGCTCGAACAAGCGCTCTACGACCAGAACGACTTGAAGTTGGCTTGATTCTGCATCAGGCCATGAAGATTGAGAACAACAAGATGAATCTCAGCAGCACTATCAAATCCATTCAAGACATCATGCGCAAGGACGACGGCGTCGACGGCGATGCCCAGCGCCTGGCTCAGCTCACCTGGATGCTCTTCCTTAAAGTGTTCGACCAGCGCGAGGAGGAATGGGAGGACGACAACGCTGCCTACCAGTCACCCCTGCCCGAGCGCTTCCGCTGGCGCAACTGGGCTGCGTACAAGACCGATGCAGAGGGCAAGAAGAAGCCGCAGATCGCGGGCAGCGAGCTGATCCCCTTCGTCAATAACGAACTCTTCCCAGCGCTAAAAGATCAGATCGACGCCGACCGCAGCCCTCAGCACAAGGTCATCCGCGAAGTCTTCCGCGATGCCAACAACTACATGAAGTCCGGCCCGCAGATGCTAGCCGTGATCGAGAAGTTGGAAGACGCCATCAACTTCCACGACTTCAAGACCCGCGCCAGCCTCGGCGACGTCTACGAGCAGATGCTCAACGACCTGCGCGCCGCGGGCAATGCGGGCGAGTTCTACACTCCGCGCGCTATCACTGCCTTCATGGCAACCCAAGTCAACCCGCGTCTGGACAAGCGCGAAACCGTAATGGACCCGGCCTGCGGTACCGGCGGTTTCTTGACGGCCGCGATTGACCACTTCCGCAACCAGCTCACCGCCAAGTCCAGCGCGGAGGACAACCGCGCGATTGAAGAGCTGATCCATGGCATCGAAAAGAAGCAGCTGCCCCACCTACTTTGCACCACCAACATGCTTCTGCACGGCATAGATGTTCCCAGCCAGATCGAGCACAGAAACACGCTTGGCGTCGGCTGGAACGAGTGGAGTGCCAACGATAAAGTCGATTGCATAATCACCAACCCGCCGTTTGGTGGTTATGAAGACGATGGTGTGGGCAGCGACTACCCCGCCGATCTACGCACGCGCGAGACAGCCGACATGTTCATGGCGCTCATCATCAAGAAGCTGCTGAAGGAAAACGGCCGCGCCGCCGTGGTGCTACCTGATGGCTTCTTGTTTGGCGATGGCATCAAAGGAACGCTTAAAAGGCTGCTCCTGCGCGACTGCAAGCTGCACACCATTATCCGCCTGCCCAAGGGAGTGTTCGCTCCCTACACCACCATCAAAACCAACCTGCTGTTCTTCACCAAAGGCAGCACGGTGGACGACGGCACCGAGCACTTCCATACCGATACCATCTGGTTCTACGAACATCCCTACCCATCGGGCTACAAGAGCTATTCCAAAACAAAGCCGATCCGACTGGAGGAGTTCAAGCCCGAGCAGGACTGGTGGGGTAGCGAGGCAAACGACTTTGCCGACCGTGTAGAAAGTGAGTTTGCCTGGAAGGTGGACTTCAAAACCAAGCGCGAACAAGCCGAAGCCACTGCACAACCGTACTGGCAACGCGCCGAAGAACTCAACAACCAGGCCTCCGCGCACGAAGCTCAGGCCCGCGACCTGCGTAACGGCCTGGTCGGCAGCACCGATGCCGCCTACCGCGAAAGAACTGACGCGCAGATTGCCGAGCTGCGCTCGCAGGCCGAAGCGCTGCGCCTGCAAGGGCGAGATGCACAAGCGGCGGGCGACCGCCTCTACTGGCCTATCTTCAACCTCGATCTGAAGAACCCCAACGCTCCGGAAGAAGAAACCCACGATCCAGACCTGCTGCTGGAGAAGTACAAGAAGCTGTTGGGCGAAATTGAAGAGATCGAAAACCAGCTCAAAGGTGAACTGGGTGCCGCACTCGCGCATCACTTTGCGAGTGAGGTCGACTGATGGACGCGCGGCAGTTTTTGACGGACTTTGGACACATTGCCAATGCGTCGGGGGGCGTAGAGAAGTTACGGGAGCTGATTCTTCACCTCGCCGTATCAGGGGACCTGATCGCGACCGAGTTTCCCATCGATGCGCACCCTCTGCTACAAGACATTGAACAGCAGAAGAGAGAGCACCCTGAGAAGAAGAAGGTGATACCCAAGCAGGCTGCGGTATCACGCGTGACCGTCAAAGCCCCTGCGCATTGGGCTGTCTGTCGCTTGGGCGATCTAGCTCTGACCATTACCGGTGGTGGAACGCCATCAAAGGACTACCCGGCATACTGGGGCGGCGATATTCCGTGGGCAAGCGTCAAGGACATGAAAGAACTTAAGTTCTTAGACGACACGGAAGACCACATCACAGAAGAAGGGCTAAGGAACAGTTCGTCAAACTTGATTCCGCCCGGCCGAATCATCGTTTGCACGCGCATGGGACTTGGCAAGATCGCGGTCAATCGTGTCGCGCTGGCCATCAATCAGGATCTCAAAGCACTAGAGCTCCCGAAGGAGGTTAACTCCGACTTCTTTCTCATCCTCTACAAAACTCGCGAGGTGTCGGGAACAGGAACCACCGTCACTGGCATCAAGCAAGATCAACTGCTGGCTCTTCCGGCTGCGTTGCCGCCACTCGAAGAACAATCCCGCATCGTCGCCAAGGTCGATGAGTTGATGGTCTTGTGCGACAAGCTGGAGGCACAGCAGCAAGCCCGTCGCAAGCTGCAGGACACCCTGCGCCAGTCGACCCTGCAAGCCGTCGCCAACAGCCAAAGCCCGCGCGAACTGCAATCCACCTGGATGCGCCTGGGTGACAACTTCGGACATTTGTTTAGTGAGCCAGAGGATGTGGATGCGTTCAAGGGCCTCATTCTTGATTTGGCAGCGTCCGGCAAGTTGCTGAACGTTGAACATCGCCAAGCTGCAACTGGTACCGACCTCCTCGATGCTATTGCAATGAAACGGATCGAGTGGTCAAGGACTTCAGAGGGTCAGGAGCAGAAGGAAGCTTTAGCGATGCTGAGGAAGCTTCGCACTCAGCAAGTACCTACCCCCGAGGCGAGTCTGCCAGAGCATTGGACTTGGGCATCACTCCTGCAGATATCGCAAGCGGTTGTTGATTGCCACAACAAGACCGCGCCCTATGTCAGCGAAGGTATTCACCTCATTCGAACGACCGACATCCGCAATGGCCGAATGGATCTATCTCGGACAAAGAAAATTTCTGAAGAAACCTACGCCTACTGGGCAAGGCGCATGCCGCCGAAAGGCGGCGATATCTTTTTCACTCGCGAAGCCCCCATGGGCGAGGCAGCAATCGTTCCCGAGGGCGAAAGAGTATGCCTCGGTCAACGCTCAATGCTAATTCGCCTCTTTCCAGAGCTCGTCAATAACCGTTTTCTTCTGTATGTGATCCAAAGTCCGAGCTTTCAGAACCGGATGATCGAAGCAGCCATTGGCATGACAGTTAAGCACCTTCGAGTCGGCGGCGTCGAAGACTTAGTTGTCCCTGTCCCACCCAAGATGGAGCAGGATCGAATAGTTGCCGTAGTCGATGGATTATTCAGGATGTGCGATCACTACTCCAATCAGCTCTCCCGAAAGCGGCGCACCGCGATTAATTTTGCTACTAGCGCAGTTGCCGACCTCACTGGCATCGCCATCGAAGAAGTAGAGGAGCCCATGAAAGCCCCGCAAACCGACCTGATCGCCCCGTTACGCTTGGGCACGGCGCCCGACATCAAGGCCCAAGCGCCGCTGGCCACCATTCTTGCCCGCCATCGCGATGAAATGAACGCCAAGGATCTGTGGCAGCGCTTCGGCGGCGAGATCGATGCCTTTTACGCGCAGCTGAAAACCGAGGTCACCCATGGCTGGATTCTGGAACCGGCTCCCGCCGAAGTGCGCGAGAAGCCGGGCGATGCGGTGAGCGTCTGACATGCAGCTGCAGCGCATCCGCATCCCGGTCTTTCGAAATCTGCGCGATCTCGACATCGTTTTCGAAACGTACTTGCCACCCGTAGTCAGCGCGCCAGCGGATGTGACACCCAAGTCCATTCGCACTCACGCCCTGATCGGCCAGAACGGCACTGGAAAATCCAACCTGATCGAGGCGCTGATCACCATTTTTCGCGATGTCGATCTGGACCGCGAAGCGGCCTTCAATTACGCGCTGGAATACCGCATCCGCGGCCATGTGGTGCGCATCGAGGCGGACACCAGCAAGCAGAAACGCCCTTATGTGTGGGTAGATGACAAGGCCGAATCGCAGGGCTATTTGCTGAAGAACCGCGAGCTGCTGCCTGGTCACATTTTTTCCTACTACTCGGGCCGCAATGAGCGCATCGAGGCCTTGTTCCAGGAGCATCAGCGCCGCTTCAACCAGCGTCAGGAGATCACCACCGACGAAGTTCTGTCCGAACAACTACTGGAGAACTTCACCGCGTCGGATGCCGATATCCGCGCGATTGAAGACGCCAAGAGCCGCCGCGAGGCGCGGCTCAGACAGGCGGGCGACGACCGCCTGCGGCGACTGTTCTACTGCCGTGGTGGCCACAGTCAGTTGGTGCTGCTTGCCTGTTTATTGTCCGATGACCCGGTTTTCCACAAGGTCCTGAAGAACCTGCACATCGAATCGCTGGAGTCTGCGCTGTTTGTGCTGAAGGAACCGCACCGCCTGCGCGAGAAGCGCCGCAGCGGCAAGTTCGACGAGCGGGAACTGAACGAGGGCGACCCGCGCTTCTGGTACGCACGTGGCAACGTGGTGAGCGAGTTCCTCGACAAGCTCTGGCAGGTGTCTTGGGCACCCATCGAGCAGGAAGCCACTAAGCAGATCGACTTCCGTGGCCGAACCGAAAAGCAAAAGCAGTTGTATCTGTACGTGCCGAACCAAGACAAGCTCAGGCAACTTGGCGATCTGGTGGGCAGCACCGACAGCTTTTTCCGCTACGCCGAAGGCGCCTACATCGGTGACCTGATCGACGAAGTGCGTATCACAGTCAAGAAGCGTGATGAGCACGGCGGCAAGGTGAGCTTTACGCACCTATCGGAAGGCGAGCTGCAGATGCTTACCGTGCTGGGACTGATGCGCATCACCCGTGAAGACCACTGTCTGTTCTTGCTCGATGAGCCCGACACTCACCTGAACCCCATCTGGAAGCTGCGCTATTTCGACGATATCGAAGGCGTTTTGACGTCGGACGACGGCGCGCTGGTGCAGGGGGAATCGCAGATCCTCATCACCACCCACGACCCGATGATGGTGGGCAGCCTTAAGCGCGAGCAGGTACACATCCTGCGCCGCGATGGTGACCGCACGGTGGTGGATGTACCTGACGAGCACCCGCAGGGCATGGGGGTAACCGGACTACTCAAGAGTGAGCTGTTCGGTTTGTCGTCGACACTGGATATCGAAACCGAGCACCGCTTGTTCCGCCGTAATGAGCTGTTTGTGAAATCACCGCGCACGGCAGCGGAAGATGCCGAGCTTTCCCGGCTTTCTGCCGAGTTGGCCGACCTGGGTTTTTCCACCGCCGATTTCCGCGACCCGGATTACGCGCTGTTCGTGCGCAAGATGGCGCAACACCGTCGCTTCCGCAAACCCGTTCTGACACCCGAGGAGCAGGCCGAGCAAGACACGATTGCCGATTCCATCATCGATGAAATCCTGCGTGAGGAGGACGGCCAGTGATCTGGATCGACCTGGAGAACAAACGACCCACCGATACCGATATTCCGAACTGGGCACCTTGGACGCAGGAGAAGTGGGATGCCTGGCTTACGAAGTCCACCCAACTGGTGGCCGAATTGGCAGCCCTCGAAGCGGCGGGGAAACGTGATGAACGCAATGCGCTGATTGATGCTAACAGCACGCACTGGGGAGCTTTGAAGGGCTGGTTGTTGGCCTTATCGGCGGGGAAGTGCTGGTTCTCAGAAGTTCGCGAGCTTTACTCACACTACGACGTGGAGCACTTCCGCCCCAAGAAGGAAGCCAAGGCACTGGATGCCAGCCTACGTGATGGTTATTGGTGGCTGGCGTTCGACTACATGAATTTCCGCGTATGCGGCAATGTCGGAAACCGCAAGAAAGGTGGCTGGTTCCCGCTCAAGGATGGATCGCTATGCTCCACGCACGCCCAGCAGTGTGAAGAGTCCGAGACGCGCTATCTACTTGATCCGATTGATGACGATGACGTTGCGCTGATTGCTTTTGACGAAGAGGGCAAGGTCATCCCCATGCCTGGTTCCTCCGCTTGGGAGCAAGAACGTGTCATCGAGACAGTAAAGCGGCTCAAACTGAATGAGCACGCACCGTTGGCAGAGGCTCGCCGCAAGGTGTGGCAACAGGTGGACCGATTGATCGACGACTTTGCAAAGGCGAAGGCCCGTTGCAGCGCAGGCAATAACCCGGCAGCCAAGGCGAAGTTGATTGAGGTTCGTGCGCGCGCACGCGAAATGACCAGTCCAACGGCTGAGCTATCGGCAGTCGCACGTTGGTGCTTGCTGCTGCGCAACGATCCGCAGCTTTCCAGACTGGTCGGGTGAGGAAGATCAGGCCCATGGCCTCTGCCCACAGCATCAACTACTGCTGTGAGTAGATGGCAAGGCGGTACCCAAGACGCCAACCAAGGAATGGTCTAGTCATTCAGTCGTCCCACCTGCCAAACACAGTCTTCAACCGGTCAACGGTGTGGCGCCATTTTGGCGTCGTCGGCTGGCATACGCTGTTCTGATTGCCGAATAGGCCCAGTTCATTGAAGGCTCGCTCCGTACTGACCGAGTCAAGCCAATCCACTGTGACGGCGTACTCCGCATTCTCGGGATCGTCGGCCCATTGCGCGAAGCGCTCACTATCCTGCAGTACCTCCAAAGCAGGACGGTGTCCCTCAGCAGTGGTCAAGGTCAAGTCCTGCATCGGTTGACTTGCTTCCCTTACTCGCCCTACCCCGACGTAGCCCGTTTTCGGGATCTTCACCCACACTCTGTCTCCCGGTGACAGCAGCTTCAGCGTCTGCGAGTACCAACTTCCCCCGCCTGCACTGATGAACCCATATCGACGCGCATCATCCCAAGAGCGGTCACCTCCATACGAAACATAGAATTCGCCATTCCAAGGCTCCCTATCGCTCGCGGTACGCGCTCCGGGGCTGATTGATGCGTTGACTTGGGTCTTGCCGGGGTCGATCAACCAGGCTCGACTCAGGAGTTGCTCGGTGCCGTTCTGGAACACCTGAAAGAAAATGACATTGATCGCGATGTCGCGAGCGTTTAGGTAATTGATGATCCGCTCAGTGGAGTCGTCAAGGCGGGCAGCCACCAGGATGATCTGGTGTGTTTGGTTCAGTGAGTCCTCGTCCAGTTCAGCACCGAACCGATTGCGGAAATCCTGTGACAGATCCCTTCCCTTGGAAAAGCGCTGATAAATTTGCGCGATGCGATCGGGGGTGAGCTGATCCACCCATGAGGCGTAGTCTAGTGCCTGCGCCACAACCTCGCGCGGAGTCCGGTCCCGCTTTAGCTCAACCAAGACCAGCGAGGCATCCGGGGCAATCGCCAATAGGTCTATACGGCCACCGAATCCAGTGTGCTCCTGACGACCGATCATCATCCATTCTCCGGACAGGATATCCGGTCGCTTAAGGATCATCTCCTCCAGCAGGTTCTCGCTGGGTAGCCGCACATTGGCAAGTGGGCTGGGATTCTCAGCGACGGTCCAAATGGCATGTTGCACTGGCATAGTGATCGTACGACACCGGTTGTGCCCGTTACTGTATCGCGAGGAACACCACGTTGCCCACGCCAGAGCCTCACTCGCTCCCGGGGCTGATGAGATGCTGAGTGCCTGGGTAGCTGCTTCCGCTTCGAGATTGTTCGCAGCACGTACCAAGCAGGCTGCTCATCCTAGAGCCCTGGCGAGGAGGCATCGCGGGTCGGGTGGTTTCGCCAGCCGTTACTCCCAGAGGCGGCCATAGGGGCCATGGGCGCCTCGTTGCACAGGCCTGACCACTCTCACCCTACTAGCTCGTTGTCGTGTCACACGTCGACTGCGAACTTGCGCTGCATTTCATGGCAACAGAATTCGGGCCAGACTTGTGCGCTAGCGATACCAACCCCAAGAAGATTGGATGGGTACTTCGTATCGCTGAGTTCGGCGTTCGTTTGTGACTCACATATCGCGACGAAGATGCAAGCATCTATGCCGCTCGCGCGATCAAACTTGCTTGACAAGGCGCATACGCCGCGTCAGTCTGCTTAGCAATGCGCATTGGTAAGGCACCATTGGTTGTGGTTCACCGGAAGTCGTAGCGAAGGCTTCCGCTTGAGACCTTTGTGATGCTGAGTCCAAGCGCCCAAGGTGGGTAAGCGGACAAAACCTTGGGTAGGAAAGGATGCCGCGTAAGCGGCAATCGCCCAGTTGCCAAAAAGCTTCAGGCTAGCCCCCGGGAAGAATGAGACCGGGTTTTCAAGTGCGACGCCGCTGGGAGAGCAGCCAAGAATGGGGCACAACCCCGCCAGCGTGCTACACCTCAGCGTGTGCAACCCGATAGGCTGCTTGCCTATCACCAAGGGCCAAAGATAGCCATGGCTTCCGCGGACTCATTCGACTCTGCGCCGTTTGGCGCGGGATCGATGGAGTTCGCCTATGCACATCAAGACCAACAGTCTCCTCCGCGTCGAGGACCTGGCCGCATTGCTTCATAAGTCGGCATCCTCGGTGCGCAGCGATGCGTGCCGCAATCCACAAGCACTACCACCTCTTTGCCGGCTCCCCGGAAACAAGCGTCTTCTTTGGCGCCAAGAAGACGTGAGCCAATGGCTGGAGTATCACGTCGTTGGCCAGTCGCGCGCGTCGACTTTGTCGCAACCGGCCGAATCACCCCGACGAGGGCGACCAACAAAGGCTGAGCAGCGTCGACTCAGGCAATTGAGCCAGCCGAGGTAAGCCATGGGTAAGGAATCGACTGCAACCCTGATTCAACTAAAGAGCGTTCGGAAGGAACGCAACTTTACGATCGTCCCCAATGCACTCTTTGGCGACCGCCGTCTCGACTGGGGCGCGCTGGCGCTATTGCTAGATCTGCTGCATTTGCCGCCTGACTATCCGATCTGCCAGCGGTGGCTTTCTAATCGCCGGCCATCTGGCGAAACGGCCACTCGATCTATGACGCGGGCCCTCCAAGCACTGGGCTATCTACGGTGTTCGGCTGAGAGAGACGATCGTGGACGGGTGGCCAGATGGACATGGGAAGTTTGCGAATGGCCAGTCCCGGAATGGTCGGACGCCTATACGCTCCGCAATAGGAAGCGGAACACAAAGCGAAAGAGCGCACCAGAACGTGATTTTCCACATCTGGACTCTTCCAGTTCTGGGAAAACGCGCGCAAAGCTAAATACTGCAGTACCTATAAGAACTACTTCGAACGAAAGTACTACTACTGCAGTGGAATCACACACCACACTCATCTGGCCCGATCGCCTCGATCAGAGTGAGGTAGTAGTCGTCTCAAACCTCATCAAGAATCTTGGCTCAAACGAGCAGCAGCAAGTTCTAGACGAGATGCAGGGCACTTTCGACGACGGGAAGCAAATCCTCTGCCTCGCATCTTGGACGGAGGCCTTGGTCCAGGCATCAATCAACGGGACATTCCGCCCTAGTCGCGGTGTGCGAGTCAGAAAGAAGCGGGAGGCTCGTGCGCAAATCGCTGTTGAGCAAGCTGCGCGCCGCGCGATCGCAGCGCAGGTAAAAGCCACATTTGAGGATCCAGATGAGATCGCCAAACGCCGGGTAAAGCTTGCCCAAGTCAGGGCCGAGCTTGGGGGCCTAAGGTAAACGCGCCTCATGCTGCCCGCGCGTGTCCCCGCTGAGCTTCGCGGCTGCCGCAAGGCTGCGCCCGTTGTGGAGTTTTGTGGATGCCTCAAGTCCCACGCCCGCTGCGGACCTTTGCGGCTGCCGCAAGTCCTTCGCCCGAGTGTGGACCCTTGCGGCTGCCGCAAGTCCTTCGCCCGAGCCTGGATCCTTGCGGCTGCCGTGAGTCCTTACCCCGAGTGTGGACCCTTGCGGCTGCCGCAAGTCCTTCGCCCGAGCCTGGATCCTTGCGGCTGCCGTGAGTCCTTACCCCGAGTGTGGACCTTGCGGCTGCGGCAAGTCCTTCGTCCGAGTGGACCTTTGCGGCTGCCGCAAGTCCTTCGCCCGAGTGTCGACCTTTGCGGCTGCCGCAAGTCCTTCTCCCGAGTGTGGACACTTGCGGCCGCCGCAAGTCCTTACCACGAGTGTCGACCTTTGCGGCTGCCGCAAAGTCCTTCGCCCGAGTGTCGACCTTTGCGGCTGCCGCAAAGTCCTTCGCCCGAGCGTCGACCTTTGCGGCTGCCACAAGTCCTTCTCCTGAGTGTGGACCTTTGCGGCTGCCGCAAGTCCTTACCCCGAGTGTGGACCTTGCGGCTGCCGCAAGGCTGCGCCTGTTGTGCAGTTTTGTGGATGCCGCAAGTCCCTCGCCGCTGCGGACCTTTGCGGCTGCCGCAAGTCCCCAGTGGGGACCTTTTCCGCTACCGCCAGTCCGCCACCTGCTACGGGCGTTGCGGCTAACACGTGCCAAACGTCGCCCGCGGTCAATCACCTAGACGCCCCAGCAACCAACTTCATGTAGTGGAACATAAAGGATGCGATGCAGCTCGGTCGTCTAGCAGTTGAAATTGCGCGACCTGAAAGGCTATCGGCTGCATTGCGCCAAGCTATCTCCCGCATCGCAAATGCATCACACACATTGGATGACCCCATGCCATCGATTCCTCCCGTACGTGTTTCCGACAAACTTGCAGAAAAGATCAATTACGCCTCCAAGCAACGCGGCCTCACCGTGGCGGCTTGGCAGCGCGAGGCCTTCCTTGCCTACTTGAACGACGAGGCCAAGGGCGAGCAGCTGGATAGCCTCGAGGCACGCCTGGTCTCCACTCTCAACCGCGTTGGGCGTGACACCCGGCTGGCCCGGAACGACTCGCAGATGGTTATCGCCATGCTCGACACGTTCGTCCGGCTGTATCTCCTGCACACACCCGCGATTCCGCGGGAAGCGGTAAAGGCATCCGCGGCGGCCGCCGATGAGCGGCACGAAAAATACGTGCGCAACTTCATCGCCACTCTCCAAGGAGATACAGGACTCATAGAGCGTCTGGCTGCCGCATTTGAGGAGAATGGCGATGACGACCCCCAAAACCACTGAGCTCAGCTTTGCAGCACTCTAGACGCCACGCCGTTGCGCCCTCCTGCGAAGGTATTTGGCCGCCCCTTCGAGGCGACCTTTGCGGCTGCCGCAAGTCCACAGCCAATCTGGGTTTCCTCAACCGAAAACTATTTGCGGCTGTCGCAAGTGTCTGGTCAACGGCGTGCTCCTCGAGGAGCATTCGGCACACCGCGAAGACCTTTGCGGCTGCCGCAAATGTCTGGCCCCAGCGGCGTGCTCCTTGAGGAGCATTCGGAATGCCCGACCGCGGCGACCTTTGCGGCTGCTACAACTCCACAGTCAAGTCCAGGACTGTTCCGGCCGAAAACTATTTGCGGCTGCCGCAAGTACTTCTCACCAAGCAAAGGAAAACATGGTGCTCACAATCACCGTTACAGACCAAACGACGATCGACCTCATTAGGCTCTACCGCCAGTACGTACGGGAGGAAGATCAGACAGATGGGACGGTCAGAGATCTTGCCGAAGGTCTCGTGATCACATTCCTTGACGAACACCACCAGTTCCGAGAGTGGCGCAACGCGAACGCGATGAACACACGCGCTAGCTAAGAAGAGCCGTTACACGTTAAGTATGTGCCGAGTGGAAATGCCCTCGCGACGCGCCACTCAGACTCAAAGAGAAGATAGCGGACAACGATTGTTCCGCGACCGCTTCGCCGCCCAGCTCGAGCTGGGGGTTTTTCCACGTGGCTACCCATGGAGTGGGAACGCCTGATGAGGATTACAAAAGAAGGGCATCGCCGTCGCAATGACCCTCGCTCACTACCGACATCTCCCTCCTCAGGAGCTATTGCTATGCCTCACGGATCACCGCGTGACATCGATATCATCGACGCAGAATTCCGCGTCGTCGGCCGCTCGCGCTGGGCAGCCTGGATGGCCCAGTTCCCCTCTAAACACGACCGCTTTGCATTCACATGCACCGCGACAGCGCCGTTCGCATTATTGGGCGGTCTGTTGCTCGGATTCTTTGACCTTGCATTCTTCGGTGCAGTGCTGCTGTGCGCCGTCGGGTGCCTCGCCAGTACCGAGTGGAAACGTTACGGCGTTGTCGGGCTTGTGCTAGCGGTGCTTCTCGCGACGGCTGGCTGTCGGCCGCTGGGGACGAGTGATTCAGCGAGCGCCGCATGGGCAACCGAGAAGACCAAGGCTCCGAAAGAAGTGCAGGCGAGCATTCGGGAGGCCACTAAGTACCGTGACCCACGACAGAGCCTTACCGTTAAGGGAATTGACGTTCTCAACGGCGGGGTGGCTACGAACAGCGCGAAGGAGCTGAAGCATGAAGTCCGCTGAATCCACGAATTGCGATCGGACCTGGCGCCGCCACTGGCACATGGCACTGGCGGGAGGCTCGCTGACTGTTGTCCTTCTCTTGTTCTCGGCCGCAGCTTCGGCGCAGCAAATTCAGCCAAGCATGGGCATGTTTGATGACATTGCCGCGTTTTATATGCAGCAGGCCAAGGCGATGCAAGCGGTCCTAGAGCCATATGCCCTGCGCCTATTCGGCTTGCTGTCGGTGATTAGCCTTGCTCTGTTCTTCATCAGGCAGCTTCTGAGCGGCGATGGAAACTCCGCGACGCTCGTGACGCGTTTCAGCCTAGAGATCGTCAAGATCGGCGTCTTCTTCTACATCGTTACCCATGGCCCTCAGCATCTCCTCCGACTCATTGGATACTTCGTTCAGAGCGGCGCAGCAGTGACAGGTTTAGGCGAACTGTCAGCATCCGGAATCGTTGTGCTTGGATTCGATGCATGCTTCCGCACATTCGATGCAATCGGCGCAATGGGATGGGGTGATACTGCGGCCTTTGGCTTGCCGCTTGCATTAGCCGGCATGGGAATACTCTCGTGCTTCGCGCTAGTAGGAATTCTCTACCTCGTCCGTGTGATCGAACTCTATATGGTGATGTACGGCGGCGTGCTTCTGCTGGGTTTCGGTGGCATTTCCTTCACACGCGACATCCCCAAGAATTACCTAAGCTACATGCTCAGCGCGGGTGCTCAATTGTTCATGCTCAATGTGGTGATTGGATTTGGCATGCAGCTTGTCTCGAGCTGGCCTGCATCGCTCACCCTGGATGCGACGCCCGATGCAGTGCTGCGACAGGTCTTGCAGCTCCTTGTCGGCTCGGCCGTCTTCGCTGCGCTAGCTTGGTCAATCCCGAAGGTTGCGGCGAGTCTCGTCAATGGCGCTGTATCGCTCGGCGCGGCAGATGCAATTGCTCCGGCTGCAGCAGCAGGAGGAGCTACGGCGATTGGCGCGGCCGTGGCGACCGGCAGCGCGACAGGTTTCGCGGCCGCCGCACAAGGCGCAGCTCAGGCCACGTCTAGCGGTGTTTCGCTAGCCAAGGAGAGCGGATCGTCCGGCATTGGGGCCGCGTTAAAGGGGCTGGGACACGCGGTCGGTGCTAGTGCGTCAGAAGCAGGCCGAGCTGCACAGGCGGGCCTAGGGCTCAAGCCCCCATCTATCCATTCAACCGACAGTCGCGGCCGGCAGGTCGAGAACCTTGGCACCCGCGCCGCGAACAACCTCCAGCAGCGAGCTCAGCAAGTTCGTGAGATGAAGGCAGCCGCACCAGCGTCAACTAGCCACAGCGGTTCCGCGCAGTCGAACGTCGAGCTGGTTTCCCGCTCCGAAGGAGGCGGTGCGGACTCTATCAAGCGGCGAGAACCCGGCATCCCAGACGTGGGCGGGAACACCGATCAACCAGAGTTCGAGCGCGAGTTCCGCGCTGATCGCGCCCCCGGGCACCCACGGCGCTTGGCGCCTCCGCAGCTTCCGCCGGACACGCCACCGCCTAGCTCGGTTTCCATCCGCTTCGACTCAGATGACTAACAGGGAACAGTCCTATGGAAATGAACAAGAACATCGCTCTGGCGATTGCGGTTTCCCTCGCCGGCCTCGCCATCACGCACGCACCGCCAGCAGTGGCGCAGTGGGCGGTCTTCGACCCTACGAACTATGTGCAGAATTACATGACGCAGCTGCGCGCCTTGCAGAGCAATGTGAATGAGGTCAGGCAGCTTCAGGCGCAGCTTCAGCAGTACGACAACATGCTTCGAAATACCAAGAGCCTCGAGGTCCGCGACCTAGGCACCGCGATCGACGCCCTCAGCCGGCTCGATCGCGTGCTCGGCGAGGGGCGATCGCTAGCGATAACTGCTAGCGACTACGAGAAGTCCTTCAGGACGCGGTTTCCCGGCTACCGGGCGGAAAAGAACTTCAGTGAGGCGCTCCGTGAATGGAGCGATACGTCGCGCGATTCGGTCCTTGGCGCCCTACGCGTAGCTAATATGCAGACGCGAGAGGCCATGAACGAGGAACAGGCTTTAGCGTCGCTGCGCTCGGCGGTCGCAACGGCCGATGGCCAAAAGGCCGCGGTGGATGCCGGTAATCAAATCGCCCTGGCCCAGATCACCCAGCTTCAGCAGCTTCGCGAACTAATGGTGGCGCAGATGCAGGCGACCGGCACCTATTTGGCCGCGAAACAGCAATCCGAGGCATCCAGAGAGGCTTCCATCCGGGAAGCGACCAGGTATCAAGATCCGCGTCGGGGCTGGACGGCAAAGCCGATTCGAGTAGGAGATTGAACTCCGCCACAGGCGCCGTCGCGTCAGGGCAGCGCCTAACCTTGGATTGTCACTATGCTGTACGCGGCTAAGAGGAAGTTTAATGGCACGTCAGATATCAGCAGAAGCCGCAGCCGCTTCGGCCATCGCGTCGGTCGAGTTGGCAGGGCTCACAGTCACCGCTGAGGATCGCGAACTTCTCCGGCGGGTTATCGCAGGCGAGCTCACAGCCGATGAAGCGATGAAGCAAGTAATTCAGGAAAGCAAGTACCCGACAGAACAACCCACGTAAGAAGTGGCTCGCGCCTATCTATGATGCCTAGGTGGGCGCCCTACCGCTGCGCTCCTGCTGCCGAACTCACAAGTACGGCCAAGCCTCGAAGTCGTGCTCCTCGAGAGTGAGCAGCTCGGGAGCAATTCCCGACCCGGCCAGCTTTTCAGAGAATGCCGCGAAAGCCTGCCGAATGCGAGGTGTACTCGTCTCCATGATTGCGATCGTTGCGATGTCTGGGCGCAGACGAAGAATAGTTGACGCGAACTGTTCAGAAACTTTGCTCGTGAAAAGTCGAGCCGATGCTTTCACCTCACACATTCGGACCAACCCGTCACTAACGACCGTGAGATCGATGTCCGTGTCCGGGCGCTCGGGGGACGTGGACCTCTCGAAGAACACATTCATTGGCCCATCGAACCAAAATGACTTGCTCCAGCGTGACTGCAACTTCCATAAGGCCCAGAACAAAGGCCATATCCCATGCAGCCGTAGGGCGTCTCGCAGGAAGTCATTTGGATGGAATGACCACGGCCTGTCCACCGGCGCTGGCTCGGCGCTTCCGCACACGGCGCACACCATCACTGGGCGAAGCTCTCCGATCGCAATCCATGAGCGATGGTGACAGGTTCTGCAGAGATGCTCGTACCCCTGATGCATTACACCCCGTGCACAAAGATCCTGTAGCGCCCTAGCCAAAGTCGACTCTTCGGCCATGCGCTGCGCATCTTCATCTTCCTGCCTTTCCAACGACGGGTGCATGGCACGGTACGCTGATAGCAGCCTGTCGTGCGAAGCTTTAAGACGAACCCAGGTGGTCGACTGAGGCCTTGCACGGTCCTCGTCTGCAAGCTTCAGAACTAGGCTGGCCAAATCTCTCAGATCAGACTCGCTGCCAGCATCAAGCTGACGGTGGCCAAATCTCCCCCTTACCTTGGCAACCGTGTGGTCGATTCGAGCGTCGTTCCTTTTTTCTACAGCTCCTAGCGCGGTCAATTGATCTCTCCAGAATGCATGCCCCAGATACTGCTGGGCGCGATTCAGCCCTCCCAGAAGCTGGTACACACCCCAGAAGTAGTTGCCATTATTAGAGCGACTGACATGCGAACAGAGCTGGCTCGGCATTTCGCGCTGGTGCCTGTAGAACGGATCCCAATCTCGGCCACGTACGAGGCCATGTGCGACGGCGTCGTGGTCGCTTGGGATCGTTATCGAAGGCAGTGCGGCCCCGCTCTCCGTGAAAAGTGAAATATGTCCATGACTATTGACACGCGGCACGATGTAGTCGCCGACGGGGCTCGAAATCTGGTAGCGAGGTACAAATGCTGGAAGAACGCGCAACCGTCGTGGCAGATGCCACTTCGGGTTATCGCCGAACTTGCAAAGGTCATCCCCCCTCTCTAGGTCGATATCGACTGCCCAACGCCCAAACCCTGGAGAGTTTATTGCCGCCGGAGCGAAGCGAAGATGCTCCGGCGCCGGCGGTATCAATCGAAGCTCGTCACCCGAGAATGAGGTGGTGCCCCACCATTTACTTGCCGATCCTAGTGAGCGCATGCTGGGGCTTAGGTAAGCATGCTCCATCTGTCGTGAGTCAGGAACGTATGCCTCGGATGAACCCAGTTTCTCTGTAGAGAACGATACCCACTGCTGTCCTTTCCGCAGTTCCTGACAGAATCCCTCTAGTTCCGCCTCTGAGCGGCTGACCGACCTAACGGTGACCGCCGGAGAGCTATTCCCCTGATGAGAAACGTCGTTCCTGGCCTTGAGGAAATCTCGCAAGCAGCCAATGAACCGCTCGTCCTCCAAGCAGGAGCTTGGAACTCGCAAATCTACCGTCTGGCCATCGCGCCAGTGAGGGTATAAATGCCTCGCGTTCCAGTAGAACAGTCGATCATCGAAGGAGTCTCCGACCACGAGATTCAGACTTGACGCCAGTTTGAAATCTTCGATCTGAACCCGGTTGCAGAAGATGGACGCAAGCTGAGACATCGACTTAACGCCCTTTCTGTTCGCCATCTCTTCGAGAAGAGCGATGGTGGACGGTATCGTCTCCGTCGGCGGACGTATGAATTGAGATCGAGGCTGCGCGTCTTCGTCCGCAACGACAGTTAAGAGCGCGGCGAGAGGCGCAAGGGCTGGCGGTATCCTTTGAAGGTGCGAAGAGTAGTAACCGAAGCTGTCGAGGAGAAATGCATCCTTATGCGTCCACCAGCCATCGACTATTCTGATTGAATGTTGTTGTGCGAAGGGATCGGCAGATACGGCCAGCGGGATCACCGTTGATGCCTCCAGCGGGTTCAACGGCAGCTCTGGTGCATACCTAGTATTACTCCCGCCCCCATCACGCACCCCGTGGCGCATCAGATAGCTAGGACCGATTCTTTCATGCAAGTCGTCCAAGCATTCTGCAGAGAGGTCGGTGTACGAATAGATCACGTCAGGATCGCACTTTGTCAGCCACGCGAGGTAGGCCTCTTCTGGCTTTCCATCGATGCACGGGACTATAAGTGAGAAGCGACCGCCCCAGAGCGAGAACGACTTCCTGAAGATCGCGTCGAGGACAACATTCGAGTCTTCCGAGCGCTCAACGAGGTACGCGATTCGAATAGTTCTGGCCCTAGACCACGCTTGCCGCTGCACCGGACTCATGTTTTTCGCGCTCCTTCTGCCCAACCGAGGTTCGTTACCCCAACTTCTTCGCAAGGTCCTCGGCACGTGGATGGTAGTAGCGCATCAACATCCGAGGATCCTTATGTCCGGTCACTTTGGCCAACTCGTGCAACTGATATACGCCTGCCATTCTTGATGCGGCTTCATGGCGCAGGTCATGAAAACGCAGGTTGGTTAGGAATGTTGCATCGGGCTCGACGCCCTTTTCGCGACATTCTTGTACATATTTTTTGCGGGCCCGATGAACGGCGCGTTCAAAAGCCCGCGTTACTGCGTCCTCACGAACATCAAAGATTCGCCCTCGGCAAAGACGCGCGACCAGTGTTCCCACAGCTCCCGACTGCATGCCCCTAAGTTCTGCAACTGCTGCTGTCGACAAGGGGACATCTCTTGAACTGCCGTTCTTCGTGGCTGGGAGGTGGGCGACTCGTCGTTCCAGATCCACGTTCTCCCAGCGTAAACCCACCAGCTCGCCGCGGCGCATCGCGGTCTCTACGGCAATTCGAATAATCGGAGCGAGCACTGGCGATTCCGTCGCGGCGATTACCCAATCGAGCTCGGATCGCACTTGCTCTATGCCCCCCGCTCCGATCAGGCGCCTAGAGCGAGCGTTATTGGGCGCAGGTTTTCTAACAAGCTCGACGGGGTTCGCGATGCTCTCCATGCCCCACTCCCGCTTCGCCATGTTGAACACGTGAGACAGGATGGAGAGTCGGCGCAGCACAGTTGCAGGCTGATAGGAACGCAGCCAGGCGTCCCGTAACGCAGCCACATCTGAGCTACGAACTCCCGCCACAGTGCGACTTGCGAGCTCAGTGCTGCGCCACACCCCGATCACCGAGCGTTCCTGCACACGCCCCTTCTTTGTAGGAACAACTTCCGCCTCGTACCGAGCTAGCAGCTCATGAACGGTTGTCGATTCCGCCTCACCCCTGCTTAACCAGACTCCCCGAGCCATCTCGGACTCAATCATCGACGCCCAGGCCTCAGCTTCGGCCTTGGATTCGAATGTTTTGCTTGTCGCCGGATACCCACGGCGCCGAATTTGAGCCTCCCATTGATAGGGCCCACGTTTCCGCAAAGTCGCCATCTGCACCTCCTGACTGTGGCAGGATTGTGGCGTTAATCCCTAGAAATGGCCACAAGCATTGATTTGCATAGCGATGCATTTGCGTTCGCAATGCGAAGGTCGGGAGTTCGATCCTCCTCCGCTCCACCACTCATCCAGCCAGAACAGCGCGTTACGCCTCAGGCGTTTCGCGCTGTTTTGCTTTGGCGGACAGGGTTTGCCGCACGGC
>Ga0209676_1001116_pt1 | contig 29731 bp, 23 predicted proteins | sample AraplaCvi_mLB_r2_FD_184282 | JGI IMG/M metagenome (GOLD analysis project Ga0209676, IMG submission 184282) | Arabidopsis root microbial communities from North Carolina, USA - plate scrape MF_Cvi_mLB_r2 (SPAdes) (version 2) | ecosystem: Host-associated > Plants > Roots > Endosphere | place: USA... | reverse complement strand
TAAATGTTACGACAGAAACCATCCGAAGAGATTTAGATTTGTTGCATAAAGAAGGCAAGTTAACGAAAATACATGGTGGAGCTCTTAAGAAAAATGATCATACCGTGGAATTATTTTTTAATAAACGTCGCAATGAAAACATTGATAAAAAACGTAGTATAGCCATGGCAGCAAGTAAATTGGTAGAGGATAATGATATTATTGCCATTGAAGTTGGAACAACTACGCTGCAAATATTGGACTATCTTTATGACAAAAAAAACCTCACCATTTTGACAAACTCCATACCTGCTGCTAATAAAATTATTGAACTAAAAGAGCAGTATGAGTCATTTGATTGCAAACTTATAGTAGCTGGTGGAATGTTAAATACAAATTCATTAGCGTTGTCTGGTGATATGACGTTAAACTTACTTGATCATTTTACGGTTAATAAATTATTTGCTTCTTGTGATGGAATCTCATTAGAAAAGGAATTAACATGTACGTATATTGAGGATGCTCAAATATTTAATCGCTTAAAGAAAAATGCAAGACAAGTTGTCATGCTGGTAGATGAATCTAAATTCAACTTAATGAAGTTTTATAAAAGTGGGAGTTTTGATGATATCGATCTATTATTTACGAATGCTAAACTCGATGCAGAATGGCAAAGTGCTTTAACAGCAAAAGGTGTTGAAATAATAACCGTACGATAAGTAAATGAGGTTAGTTCAAGTTGTAATGGAATGTCGTACATGGCCGAGACTAGTAAAAAGTAGGTACAAGAAAAAAACTTGCACCTACTTTTTTTATGTTGTCGCAATTTCCGCAACTTCTGCACTCACATGAACGGGTGGTTTACGATCTTTCCACGGAGCAGATTCTTCTAATTGTTTTCCGAGCTGTAGAAGGGTTAGCTCATCTGCGAAGCGACCTGTAAATTGCAGCCCGATTGGTAAGCCTGATGCACTCATCGCAAGTGGCAATGATAACGACGGTTGACCTGTTGCGTTAAACAAATTGGTAAACGGCGCGTATGTGAAAATTTGCTCTGTCCATTCAGTCGCCGAGATATTTGGATTATCCGCATTTAGCTCACCAATTTTCGCTGGTAATGTACCGATTGTTGGGCTTAAAAGCACATCATAATCTTCAAAGAATGTCGCTACTTGACGTGATACAAGTGCATTCGTATTAATGGCATCTAAAAGTGCGCTAGCTTTTAAGTTTTTGCCATATTCATAGCATTGCCAAATGGCTGCTTCAATATTATCACGTGAAGGTGTTTTACCTGTTAATTCCGCTGCACCCATAATCATTTTATAAATATTCGCTGTCCAAATATTTACTGTTGCGCGTGAAAATGGTGCTTGGTCGTAAACTGGTCGAGCTTCGACTACTTCATGCCCTAACTCTTCTAATAATTTTACGGCCTTATGTACGGCCTCGATACATTCCGGATCAACGAATGCACCAGAATTTGCTTCTGTTGTCCAGGCGATCTTCAGTGGACGTACCTTGTGCTGAATTGCTTTACTGTAAGGCATTTCTGGGCTTTGAATAATCGAATAACATCCTAAGTCTGGCCCAGCTACTTGGTCCAATAATGTAGCAGTATCACGAATGGTTTTTGTCAGCGCAAATTCAATTGCTAGCCCATTTAATGCCTCACTATTATAAGGTCCCATTGGCACGCGACCACGTGAAGGCTTTAAGCCAACAACACCACTGCATGATGCAGGAATACGAATGGATCCGCCCCCATCATTACCATGCGCGATTGGGACGATACCACTTGCGACAGAAGCGGCTGCACCGCCACTTGAACCACCAGGGCTATGGTCTAGATCCCAAGGGTTACGTGTTGGCCCATAAATGACAGCTTCCGTTGCGGCATTATAGCCAAACTCGGGTGTTGTGGTTGTACCGCTTAACACAAAACCAGCGTTTTTAAATCGTTTCATTAATTCACTATCGACAGAAATCACAGCATTTTCTGCAATACGACTGCCCATACTATGTGGCACACCTTCCGCATGGAGTACAACTTCTTTAATTAAAAATGGGACACCTGCAAATGGTTGATTATCATTTAAATTTAAAGTAGAAATCGCGTTGTCAGCCTGTTCCTCTAACACGCTGACAACGGCATTAATCGAAGGGTTAACTTTTTCAATACCTTGTAGTGCTAATTTTGTAAGTTCTTTTGGTGTCACTTGCTTTGTTTTTACTAACTCTGCTAATCCAATACCGTCATATGATGCATATTCCTGTAAATTCATCTGATCACCTCAATATAGTTTTGACTTACAAATTCATCTTAGATTGAAATGAAAAAAATTGATATTACCCAAAAGGATAATTCTTCTTTAGCGAGAATATATGAGTTTAATGGAGAAAAGGAGGGATTGATATTGTATGAGCAAAAAGAGGTGGGAAATTTATTAGAAGCAACGATTAGGATCTCGAATATGAATATGCAGCAAACAAGTAGAGACTTTAAATTGAATATGTTGCAAGTATTGAGTGAATGTTTTCAATTTGAGCATACGCTATTTTGGGAAGTGGCAGATGGGGAGTTAAATGAACAGCCTGTCTGTTTCAATGTTGAGACATATACGATACAAAACTATTTGCATGAATATAAATATTATGATCCTTTACATCCAGTGAACATGCAAAACCAACCCGATATTCAATTAATGCAACGAAATGAAGCAATATCGAAGAAGAAAAAGCGGTATTATGTTGAGCGCTTTTTGCAATTAAATGATTTTATAGATGAAATGGTTATGTATCTGTACAATCAGCAAAAGCCAACAGCAGCTATTGGCTTTTTGCGAAAAGAAGGGGAAAAACCTTTTACAGAGCAGGATAGTCAAAAGCTATCTTATATTAAGCGGATGATTGAAAATGCTTATTTATTACATCAATATGTTCAGCCAAGCGAGTCATGGCAAATTACACAACGTGAAAAAGAGCTGTTAATATATTTATGTAAGGGATTTAAAAATGGGGAAATTGCCAGTTGTTTATATGTCAGTGAAAATACAGTAAAGAAGCATCTGCAAAATTTGTATCGGAAATTTAAAGTAACTTCACGAACACAGCTTGCATTAAAATATGCAGAAAGCTTACGAGCATAAAAATATGATGTAGGCAATCGATAAAAACCGAGAATGAGATTTTAGGAACATGAGAATTTCATCGTGTTATTAATAGTAATTATCTAGGTAAAATAGAAAAGGCTGAACTATTTACAGTTCAGCCTTAAATTGAATTTTAATTGCCTTTCTTTGAAGAAGTTTACCTTGAATTTAATATATCTAAGCCTTTTATAGCTACTAGATAAAAATCAATATGTTTCTTTGGGTGTGAAATGTCCTTTGTCTTTTAACTCATAGTCAAAAAATTGAAGAATGAGTTCATTTGTCTTTTCAATACAGTAATATTGATCAATGTCTGCCTTCCCACCTTGCAGAATATTTGCAAGTATAGGAGAGAAAAGTGGTAAATCGGTCAAGCTTAAATGTTTTGCCCCTTTAAAATGAGTAGTATATGCATCTTTGAAGTGTTCATTGTTGAGCTTGTTCGCTAAGTAAGTAGAGTTGCTTTCGAGTTGTTCCCAAACATCGTCAGAATAGATGTTAAGAAGTGGGATCGTATAGTCTTCATCACGCGCTACAAAATCATTCATTTCTCTATTGTAAACAAGCTCACTAAAGAACGGTGCGTCAATATTTACAACTGCATCTACATCATCACGTTCTTTACCTACCCAAACACTTGCTGCACCGCCCATTGAATGCCCGAATACACCAATTTTCTCTATATCGATATGTTGATATGTTGATAAATAGGGTCATTGTCACTTTTAGCTTTTGAAAGTATTGTATCAATGACAAAATTCATATCGTCTGTTCGAAGTTTCATCCATTTTTGAATGAGTCCATAGACTTCTTCCTTCGTGTAAATGCCTTCTTTATTAACATTGCTGATTTCACTGTTATAATCTTTATTGATTAAAGCCTTCGTTCCATCATTTGAAACGGTATAAAAAGAGTGATATGGATGATCGATTGAAGCGACTACATAACCGTGACTTGCAAGTTCCGTATAGGTCGACGTATTACTTGTCTTAATACCGTTTGCTCCATGTGAAAACACTAATAGAGGGTATGTTTCATCTGCGTTTTTGGGATACCAAAATTCCACATTAACAAATCTGTTGTCCCCCTTGTCAGTAAATTGCTCAATACGATTCTTGTCAATATATGTGTAAGTAGCGGTTGCGACTTGATATTGACCAGTCACTTTTGGTGATTTATGTTGCGGAAAAATAATTGCAGGTGTAAATGCAAATACCAATGCCAATATCGTAATCATGGCTTTCCACATAATAGATGAAGTTTTGTATTTTTGGTTATTTGTTTTGTTATGGATAAGAGAAATCGTTCCCTTTACTGCCAAAATGAAAAGTACGATTGTAGGCATTATCCATCGGAAATTCCACGCAATTACCGATGAAAGTGTGAGTATTATAAAGGCAATAAATACAGCAATCCTCATCCAACTCTTCATTTTTTTGTGGTTTTGCTTCGTGACAATACAGTAAAATGCAAAAGTAATCTCGAAAATCAAAATGATCAATAATAATAAAGTTCCCATAATCGTTACTCCTTTCTTTCGATTAATTTTTCATGAACTCATCATAAGAAATCGCCGAAAGGAAGTATATAGAAAAACGGTAAGTTGTATCCACAAGCCATTAAGATGCAAAAAAGGGGCGGGGACATAAGAATATTTCAAGGCAAAACTAAAAAATTACACATTAGAAAAGCGCAAGAAATCAACTTTTCTAAAATTGATATCTCGCGCTTTTTAAAGTTTTGACCAGTTATGTCCCAGCCTCATAATAATCTGCTTGCAGACAACAGCTGCTTTATGATTTTATTGACTACTCAAATGCATCTTTCTTAAATGCTTTTAGTTTTTCGTTGATTTTTTGGGCCTCTTTTTTATCCTTTTGCCATGACAGCAAACGAACTAGAAGATAGATTACGGCAATTTGTAGTGCCAAAATGAAGCAATCTAATACACTATTCACAATACCAAAAATGCTACTAAGGGTAATCAATAGAATTTCTAAAGTTAAAAAGTGAATGGTTATTCTTATACGCATTTGCTTCTCGCTTATATCATTAGGAGAATACAAAATAAGTCCGATTAAGGCACTTAAAAATGAAAATGCCATAATGATATAAATCGAATTCAAATCAAAGGCCATATTGGGATAATAGATTTGTCGCAAAATAGTAATAATAATGATGATGGATGCGAAGATAATCAAGAAATCTTTAACAATCTTTTGTACAAATGCGCTAGTCCTCATTTTTTATCCCTCCTTCTATATTCCAAGCATATTTTTAAGGACAGGCACATACTGCCTTGATACAACAGCACGTTCCCCATTATCAAGTATCGCTTCAAATCGGCCACTTATGGACGGATTAATAGAAGAAATTTTGGCTATGTTCAAAATTGTTGATTTGGATGCACGAAAACAGTTCTTGCGCTGCAATAACTCCTCAAGCTCATAAAGCTTTTGTTTTACCTCAAAAACGTTTTCTTTGCAGTACAGAAAAACCTTGCCGTCAACTGCCTCGAAATAATAGATATCACTAAGTTTAATACGATGAACTTTATCATTTTGATATCCGAGCACAATGAGGTTTTCCGTTTTTAACTTATTTACGATTTCGTATATTTCATCATCCACTTCATGACACCTGATGAGGATTTCTTCTTTCATTTCTTTGCTTATTTCTTCTATTCTAATTTTCATATTATCACCCGCGAAAATTCAAATTATTTCAGGTCGATTAAGGATTTTTGTTGTTCGTGCTTATATAGTACAAATAGGATCTGGATAATACTTGCATCTTTTAGGTTACTTTATTATAACACCCAGATTATTAGAATTTATACTAAGATATTAGTGAAAGTCTATTCATTTCGTAAAATCAATTTTAGGAGAAAAGGCAGCGATACAGGGAATTGTAGTGCAGCACAAAACAATGCTAAAGTTCAAACGGTTAGAGAACTTGTTGGTCAAAAAGGGATCATAGTTGTGTTTAATCGATGCTCATAATAATTTCTGAGCTTATTTGACTAACTTACAAGGTAGGATACTGAAAAGGGGGGAGTACTTGCTGAAGTCCAAAATTTAAAATCAAAGCTTTAAATTTCAGAGAACCAAATTTGTGTTTGTTGAGCATAGATGATTAAACGGAAGAATAAAGATGGAAACAATTTTTTTGGATACTCCCTCACTTTTGGGGGCAGGGAATGGACCATATCACAAGTAAGAGTGGTTTTTAAAGAGGCAGCGACAAAAATCTTTAATGGGCTGCAGTTTTGAGATTTGTCGAGAACTTTTGATTGTTTATCGACCAACTTTATCGATTTATCACCCAACTTTTTTAATTTATCACCCAACTTTTGAAAAATATCGACATCTACCTTCATGCAACACTTTCTGACCGTACTGTTATGACATAAGCATATTTTTTTACGCAAAATTTAAAAACTTAACATCAAAAAACGCGATAAATCAACGTTTCTAAATTGATTTATCGTGCTTTTTAAGGTTTTGACCAGTTTTGTCCCAGCCATTTGAATTGTATTTCTACATATAAATAATGTCTATTAATCCTGTAACAACTAGGTACAGCGCACATGACATATGATTACCACAAGATAGAAATCTTTATGTGCTCGTTTTTTCATAAGGAATTGTATAAGTATACTGAGTAAAATAATTAGACCCAGCCTAGCAATTATCGTTGTAGCGTATAGTTCACTCATGAATAATTGCTCATTTCATTTTTTATGCTGATTTCTTTTGTTTTTGGTCTAAAAGATGACAAAAGATAGTTAGTAGACTTGCACAGACTGCAACTATTCCACCGACCCATGTTACATTCATTAAATTTCCTTGATGGTATACAATTCCTCCTAATGCAGAACCAAAAGCTATGCCTACGTTGCTTGCCACTGGCATAAGTGAAGCAGCGAGTCCTGTAGCATTTGGCTGATAAATTCCGGCGAGGTCTATTAAATATAGCTGAGTAGACGTTGTTAAGAGGATGGACATTAACGACATTAGGCCAATGTTTACCAGTCCTAAAATAAAATGATTTGTAGTCCAAAATAAACTTGTTAGAACAACTGCCTGCACGAGAAAAACAAACCGAAGGCGACCGATTGGATTGTGGCTGGCAATTTTACCGGCGAGGATATTGCTGAAAATCGAGATAAATCCGTAACCAAATAAGATTAAACTAATTGAATTATTTGGTGCGCCCATTCCCTTTAAGATAGGAACAAGGTACGTAAAGACGGCATAAGTTGCACCAAATCCGAGCGCTGGAATGAAAAAAGCCATCAAAATTCTAGGCTTGGTCAGTAAAGAAAACTGATCCCGTATCGAACTACGTACTTGGCTGAGATTATTAGGTAAGACAAAGAAGGACGCCAAAAACGCCAGTACTCCTAGGAAAGTGGTTAACATGAAAGTGGCATTCCAGCCGTACCATTCGGCGATTACAATACCAATTGGCACTCCAACGACACATTTGCAAGTGTGAAACCCAAAAACGAATGATATCGCAAGTCCGCGTTTTTTAATCGGCATAGTTTCACTTGCAACAATCATAGCTAGGGAGATTAATACTCCTGTTACAATCGCTGTCAAAATCCGAAGGGTAAGGAGCATGATGTAGCTCGTCGAAATAACACACAAAGCATTTAGGACGATGAAAGATCCTATCAAAAACAACATCCATTTACGCTTTGGAAAATGACTTGTTGCTGACATCACTAGTGGTGTGGCGATGGCAAACGTAATGGCAAACGCAGAAACGAGTGTGCCTGCTTTCGCATTTGTCATATGTAGGCTTGAAGAAATATCAGTTAAAATTCCGACAATCACAAATTCACTTGTCCCGAGAACAAATGTTAATAAAGAAAGTGTTAAAATGAGCAACCAATGTCGCTTGGATAATTTTGTGGGGTGCATAAATACCTCTTTTCTAAGATGAATGTAAATGTGTCAAATAGTAGATACACAACCTGAACATCATACCATAAAATTTTTTGTGAGAAAAATCCTTTCTTAATCAATGGATTGCCGAATCGACAAGGCTGCAGAGTTAAATAAGAGCATGTTCGATTAATCTTTTTTAATACATGCTCTTTAGATTTGTTCGCACCTCAACGTTAATCTCGCTTTTATTGAATTAAACTTTATAACAAAGCTACATCTGAAAATAAACTAAACTATTTCTCAATGACAACGAGAAATAGTTTTTTTATGATAATAAGTTGGTTTTTGTGTTGTTTTATTTTGTTTATATGTTTATTTTTACAACTTGTTAATAAAAATACAACATCTGATTAATAATTTGGCTTTACAATGTGAAACAGGAGGTGACACTGAATGCAAATAAAATTTTCAAAGGCTGCGTTCTTTTTATTACCGGTTGGAATACCTCTTACACTCTTTTGGATTATTCCGAATTTGTTTAGTTTAGGTATTAGTTTTACAGACTGGGATTTCATGACAAATGATTTTAATTTTGTTGGTTTAGATAACTATTTCAATTTATTTACCCAGTCAGCTTTTAAGCAGGCATTGCTAAACACGCTGTATTTTGGATTTGGGACAGTTATTCCAACGATTGTATTAGGATTAATTTTTGCTTTGTTCTTTAGAAAAAATTTCAGAGGCTCTGCCATTTACAAATTGATGATTTTTTCGCCATGGGTAACACCAACAGTAGCCGTATCGATTGTATGGTCACTTCTATATGAACCGGAATTAGGTGTTATCAATAAGGTGCTAGGTTTGGTAGGCATACCTGGTTTGGATTGGCTGAAGAGCAGTGAAACCGCGATGCTAGCCGTCATTATTGTAACGGTTTGGAAACTAGTTGGATGGACAATGATTTTCTATATTGGAGCGCTCGAGAAGGTACCTGATAGCTTATATGAAGCGGCAAGTATTGATGGAGCTAATGCATGGCAGAAGTTTCGACATGTCACACTTCCGATGGTTTCACCAACAACTTTTTTCTTAATTGTTGTAAATACGATTGTATCGCTGCAAGCATATGATCAAATTAAAATCTTAACACAAGGTGGACCGAGTGGTTCGACAAGAACATTACTCTATTTATTCTTCCAACAAGCGTTTGAACAATTTGATATGGGATCCGCGACAGCCATCGCGTTTATCATATTAATTATTACAATCCTATTATCGTTTATAAACAAGATAATAGGTGACAAGTGGGTGAATTATTAAGACATGAGTAATCATAAAAAGACACCGAAAATTTTAAAGCATCTCTTTTTAGCTTTATCGAGCATCTTGTTTGTCTTTCCTTTTATTTGGATGATCCTTAGTTCGTTTAAAACATCCAGTGAAGTACTACAAGGTGGTTTTTGGCCAAAAGAATTTCATTGGGAAAATTATCAAGAAGTATTAGGAGTCATTCCTTTTCACACGTATATATTTAATAGTTTCTATACTTCATTGATTATTACGATCTATGTTCTTATTTCGTCGGCACTCTTTGCTTATATGTTGGCATTTTATAAATTTAAAGGGAAAGAATTAACGTTTGGCGTTGTCATGGCAACATATATGATTCCAGGCGCTGTATCGTATGTTCCTGTGTATGTGATGTTAGCGAAAATGGGAATGTTAAATACTCATTTTGGATACATTATTTCTTTATCAGTTAGTGTATTTGGGATTTTTTATTTTAGACAAGCGTTCCTTAAAGTTGGTCATGAAATCGTAGAAGCAGCCAAGATAGATGGAGCAAGTGATTGGAAGATTCTTTGGAAGATTGTCTTCCCGATGACAAGATCATCATTTGTGACACTAGGTTTAGTGACATTTATCGAAAACTATAATAACTATATTTGGCCAGCGCTAGTATTAAAAGATAATGATAAAAAATTAATTACTAATGGGATTGCTGATTTTTTCATTAATAGCTCATTAGGCAGGGATTGGTCACACATTATGGTTGCAAGTACAATCGCTACAGTCCCACTTTTACTTGTATTTTTAGTATTACAAAAATGGTTCCTCTCAGGTGTTTCTGATTCTGGAATAAAGGGTTAACTAATTTTAAAGGAGGCAGTTCATGTTGAAGAAATTATTAGCGCTTTTGATGGTTGTATCATTATTTGTTGGTGTACTTGCAGGTTGTTCTGGAGGAGAAGGAAATACAGTTAAGGTAACGAAAGAAGGGGATAAAATCGTTGTCCCATTCATAAACGGAGTTGGGGGATCACTTGCTGATCGTTTAGATAAAATTGTGATGGATTTCAATCAAAGTCAGGACAAGTACGTTGTAAAAACGACAAAAGCAGGTAACTATGATGAGTCTTATCAAAAGCTTCAAAGTGGATTTGCGGCAAACAATCAAGAAGCCATTGCTTTACTAGGTTCAGACGTTATTCAAAACTATATTAACAAAGAGCTAGTTGTCCCAATCGATAAATTAATAAATGATGATAAAGAATTAAAAATAGAAGATTATGGTAAAGGTTTTGTTAGTCAAGCAACAGTTGATGGGAAATTATATGGAATTCCTTTATATGGCACAACACAGATTCTTTATTATAATAAAAAAGTATTAGAGGAAAATGGTTTTACTACAGATGACTTAAAGACATGGGAAGGAGTAGAAAAGGTAGCCAAAAAAGTATCAAAGCGTGATGCAAATGGAGACGTTCAATACGCAGGGTGGATGCCAATTTGGGGTACGACGAACTTAATTGATTCTGTTCGAAGTGCTGGAGGAAATGTATTAAGTGAAGACGGAAAGAAAGTTTTAATTAACGATGAAACATGGGTAAAGGTATGGGACAAATACCGTACGTGGCTTCATGAAGATAAAATCATGAACATTCATACAGGTGGTACTGGATGGGAATATTGGGATAACACAATTATTGATTTTGTTGAAGGTAGAACATTAGGATATACAGGTTCATCTGGTGACCAAGGATTTGTCTATAAATCGTTAGGTGAGGGAATGGATGAGGCCGAAAGACTGGCTACATTTGGAGCAGTTCCACAACCAGGCTGGGGTGACCATAAGCCAGCACCTAAATTAGAAGCTTATTTTTTAACATTAACTAGAAATACCGATCCAGAAGTAGCTAAAGGTGCATATGAGTTTATGAAATTTGCGACAAGTACTGAGAAAACTGCAGAATGGTCAATGGAAACAGGCTACATCCCTGTTCAAAACAATGTTACTGATTATAAGCCTTATGCTGATTTCGTGAAAAAACAACCACAGGCGTTAGTTCCGTTAGAGCAAGCAAATAAAAATGGAGTTTCGCCATTTATTGATCCAACAGGCGGAAAAATCTACGATGCATTAGATATAGCGAAAGATAAAGTAGAAATCGAAGGAATCTCTGCTAAGGAAGCATTAGATGAAGCTGCGAAAATTGCTCAGGAAGAATTAGATAAAGTGAAGAAGTAAATTTTTTAAAAGAGGGGTGGAGGTGCTTCTCTCTTGAATGAAAGAAGTACCTTCATTATTTCATGAATGGGTCTTATATAATAGGTTTTATGTTTAGGGAGGCGAAGAAGATGAAGAAAGGAATCATTTTCGATAAGGATGGAACATTAATACAGCTCGATACTGTTTGGTACAAAATTGTTGATTGTGTGCTTAATGATGTATTTCAAAAGTTTCCGAATGAAAAGAATAAACGAGATGAGTATATGCAGATTATTGGAATGGACAATAATGATTTTGAGAGTACGAGTTTACTTGCTAGTCAAACGAATTCTTTTATTGCCGCTGCATGGTATTCAATTTTGGGAGAAAAAAATATTAAAAAAGGGGAATTTATACACGATGTTTGTGCTTCATTCAAAAAGCATTCTACATCAGATGACCTTGTATTTACAGAAGTAAAAGGTGCACAGGAAACATTAAAGTATTTAAAAGATCATGATTATATTATCGGTATTGTGACAGCAGACGATGTTGATGCAGCCATTCATTCGCTTAAAATGACGAAGCTATATGACTATATAGATTTTTTAGGTGCAGATGATGGCATCAATAAACCTAAACCTAATAGTGAATATTATCATATTTTCAAAGATAAATTCCTACTGAATGATGATGAAGTTTTAATGGTAGGTGACACGTTAACTGACATTCGATTTGCACGAAATAGCCGTATTGAAGTAGCCGGGGTACTTTCTGGTGCATGCAATAAGGAAGATTTAGAAGGAAAAGCAGACTATATTATAGATAGTGTTAAAGATATTCAAAAGATTTTATAGCACATTGTAGAGAGGTCTATCTGTCGGAAAACAATGACTACTTTAATTGGGAAAAAATGGGTAATATTGTTGTGCTTAGAGATTTTAGCGTGGTTGTCAACATTTTTTATGTTGTATGCAAGATACGGCTTGAAGTCAAAATTATGGTTCCGGATTAGTTCAATCGCATTTGCAATTACCGGAGTGATACCGCAAGTGATTATGGGAATAATTAATTATTGGTTTACAAAGGAATTGGATTTATTTACATTCATTATTGTTTTAATAATTGGATATGGTATGACTTTCGGTAAAAAACAGGTGAAAAAGCTAGACAAATGGGCTGAGGCTAAATTTTCTAGGTAAGTAAGCTTGAAATAGTTTTATAGGAATATATTAGATTTACTCAGGGAAGATTCGAGAAATTTTATTAGAGATGGTGAAACGGATGAAATTAGGATTAGAGACGGAAACCTATCATTTACTTTTTCAAAATGGCCGAATGGATATTTTTGATTTTATTAGAAAAACAGCGGATCACGGTTTGGATGGGGTAATGATTAATGTCATTGCTTATCCAGGCGATAAATATTTACATCCTAAGTGGGGTGCTCTTGGCGGTGCTGAAGCTGATCATTTAGAGAAGGTGCGTAAAGAAATTGAAAAATATGGATTGTACGCAGAGATTGACGCGAGAGGAACAGAACCAGAGCATTTATCAGAGGTTATCGAAGTAGCACATAAAATTGGAGCAGATGTGATTCGGACGTATTGCTGTCCAGGCAAATATGATAAAGAATTACTAGATCAGGCCCCAAACAATATAAAAAAAGTGGTGCCACTTCTAAAAAAATATCGAATTAAATTAGCTATTGAAAACCATGAGGAAGAAATAGCTGACGAAATTATACAAATTGTCAATGAAGTAAACAGCTATTGGGTAGGAGCTCATTATGATTTTGGAAATTCAATGATGGCATGGGAAGACCCAGTGGAAGCAGCAAGAAAGCTTGCTCCGTATACGTATACAACCCACTTTAAAGATCATATTATCATCGAAGCAAAAGATGGTTATAAAGTGTGCGGTGTTCCGGCAGGACAAGGAAATATCGATTTAGACGAAATCTTTAAAATTATGGTGGAGCATTCCCCATTAACAAGAATTAATATTGAAATGTGCTATCCGTATGTAGCTCAATTTAAAAGGGAAAAAGGTACAGGTGGTGTTTTTGAAGTAGGAGAAGGTGCGTTTAAAGTGGAGAATCCTCCATTTGATCGAAATGTGATCGAGCCAGAAAATTATTACTATCCTGCTGATGAACATTTAGAAGTACTGATTGAAAAACAAATTCAAGGTGCTGAACAATCGATTAAACATGCAGTAGAGCTTAGAGATAAGTATTGTAGATAACGTCAATTTTATTAGAATATTGGCCAAGCGTAGGGTTGATTTCGCCTTGACGTAATGACATATGTTTTATTAAATGACATACTCAATTTTCGGCGATGATTCTGAAAAAATTACAATATTAGGAGGCAATGATGGCTCAGCTATTATTCGAACATATTTATAAAAAATATGATAATGATACAACGATCGTAAAAGATTTTAACCTAGAAGTAAATGATGGAGAATTTATCGTTTTTGTAGGACCTTCAGGGTGTGGGAAATCGACAACATTACGTATGATCGCAGGTCTTGAAGAGATTACAGATGGGGACTTTTATATTGATGGAAAGCGTATGAATGATGTTGCACCTAAAGATCGAGATATCGCAATGGTCTTCCAAAATTACGCTCTTTATCCACATATGACGGTTTTCGATAATATGGCATTCGGTTTAAAACTTAGAAAGTATAGCAAAAAAGAGATTGAAGAACGTGTAAAACATGCAGCGGAAATCCTTGGGCTTGAGAATTATTTAGACCGAAAACCTAAAGCACTTTCAGGTGGACAACGTCAGCGTGTGGCATTAGGACGTGCGATCGTTCGGAATGCAAAAGTCTTTTTAATGGATGAACCGTTGTCAAACTTAGATGCCAAGCTACGTGTTCAAATGCGTGCTGAAATTTCGAAATTGCACCACCAATTGCAAACAACAACGATATATGTTACCCATGATCAAATCGAAGCGATGACGATGGCTTCACGTATTGTTGTGTTAAAGGACGGCATCATCCAACAAGTGGGTACACCTAAAGAAGTTTATGATCAACCTGCAAACGTATTTGTAGGAGGTTTTATAGGCTCTCCTGGAATGAATTTCTTTAAAGGAACATTAACAGAAAGTGCTTTTATAGTTGGCGATTGGAAGCTTCAGGTACCAGAAGAGAAGCTAGAGTTCTTTAGAAATAACGGATATATGAATAAAGAAATGATCTTAGGTATACGACCAGAAGACTTCAATAATGGTCAAACATCTTTAGACGTATCCAATCAAACGAAAGTAACGGTCAATATTGAAGTATCAGAATTAATGGGGTCAGAAACGTATCTCTATTCGAAAAATGACGGTCAATCCTTCGTTGCACGTGTTGACTCCTCAACAGACGTGCATAGCCAATCAAAGATAGACCTTATGGTGAATATGCAGAAAGCTCATTATTTTGATGCTCAAACTGAAAAAAGAATAATTTTATAGATTATTCATTATGGAAGTAGATTTCTTTAGAAGAATATAAAAAAGAGGCTAAACAAAACTGGGCAAAACCTAAAAAGCGCGAGAAATCAATTTAGAAACGTTGATTTCTAGCGCTTTTTTGATGTTAAATTCTTTAATTTTGTGTAAAAAAATATGTTTATGTCATAAGCAAAGCAAATGCATGAAGGTAGATGTCGATATTTTTTGAAAGTTGGGTGATAAATTAAAAAAGTTGGGTGATAAATCGATAAAGTTGGTCGATAAACGATCAAAAGTTCTCGATAAATCTGAAAACTGTTTCGTTAAACTCTCAATGCGAACAGAGATACTGTATTTTTTAATATGTTCCGATAAATCGATGAAACATTCCGATAAAATCTGAAATTGTTCCGATAAATCGCGAAATTGTTCCGATAAAACACGAAATTATTCCGATAAATCTCTCATCCGCGCTTTGTCGCTGCCGTTACGCTATCGCTCCACTTTCGTCGCAGAGAACTTGTCGCTGCCGTTGCGCTTCGCTCCACTTTCGAGACAGAAAAATGAGCTCCCCACCAGGTATTCTATTGAAAGGCTGAAAGTAAATGACTTTAGAAAAATTCCTTTGATCAAGTGAAGCGGCGCAAACCATCAGTGCAGTCAGATAGTGTTGCATGAAGGTAGATGTCGATATTTTTCGAAAGTTGGGTGATAAATTAAAAAAGTTGGGTGATAAATCGAAAAAGTTAGTCTACAAACAATCAAAAGTTCTCAAGGTAGTAAATCTCCGGAAATATACTGCTATTAACAGAGAAATAGAGTAAAGAAAATAGAATGACTTAGTCAAACAAGAAAAAAGAGAAATCGAACAGCATCGATTTCTCTTTTTTCTTTAATAGCAGCTAGTTTTATCCTAGCCTCTTTCTTGTGTTGAAAAATAAAATGGTCAAGGAAATCTTTGTGAATGTTGGGGCGCTTTAGATGAAGGTGATTTCAGTTCCAGGCTACTCGCTTTTCCATGGGCGAGCATCGAGCCGCATCCTCCGCTTACGTTGTTGCTGTCGCTTCGCTTTCGCACAGATAAAACAGATTGTTGCTGTCGCTTCGCTTTCGCACAGATAAAACATTGCTGAAGTTTCGTTATATCACTATAAATTAGAGTGATATGCCAGAAGATACATGCTATGTGAAGTAGGTTGATTGGAGTGGAGACTGAGCGACTCCTTGGGGATTAGCGTCACAGATGAGACCCTGGAGCGAGCAACGCGAGTGAAGCGGCTCATCGGACGCCCCCAGGAAGCTCTGCTCTGCGCGAAAGCGAAGCGTCAGCGGCCAAAGCGCTCAGTCGGAACGGAAATCAACCCCTCGTTTTGCCGAAGAGCCATACTGTATTTAAAATGAACCTTAATATTATTGAGATAATAGTTTTCAAAAACATAAAAAGAGAAAGGTTCTCACTACATCATTACTTTTGTGCAAAATGATTTTATTGAATTAGACCTCTACGTAATGCTTCGGCAACTCCTTGGACACGATTGAAAGCATCGAGTTTGCGAATGGCAGAACGAACATAATCTTGGACAGTAAACTCACTAATACCAATAGATGCTGCCATCTCCTTTGTACTTTCTCCCCAGGACATTTTTTGCAAAACCTCTAACTCTCTTTTACTCAGTTTCTTAGGATTGTTTGAGTAATCGTCTTTGCCGAAAATTTGCCCTAAATGCTCACCGTACATGCCTAAAGAATACATAAGACTATCCTTAACAGTAAAAGTATCTGTACTGCCCATACAAGCATATCCAACTACATGTGAATTGTCACTGAGCGGAACAACAAGCATTTCTGTTGAGACACCATTCGTATATTTTACAGGAATCTCTCGAATTAATTTTGTATCGATATGCTTCGGTTTGCGTTCTTGAATAGCAGCATAAATCGGTGGCATGTTTCGTACATCTTCTCGCCAATCCCTTAAGGAAGAAATCCCTTGCTTGTCTATTCGTAATATACCTTCTCCAACCTTGCTGAGTGTTGAATAGAAATATAGACCTACACGTGAAAATTGGAAAATATCCATGAAACCTCTAACGGCAAGAACTTGCTTATCATCAAGAGAAGTAGCAGAAGAGATCGATTGTATTTGATTTTTAATCGTTGTACTAATAAGCATAAAGACATACCTCCTCTCGCTAAAACTATTAGAATATTCTCATAATATCAAAAATACTGCAGTTTGAAAATGATTAAATTCCTTTTTCCATGTTATTAATGAGGTTTATGTATATATAATGCTGAAATTGTTAATTTGAAACCCCCTATTTTTAGGGATATGTAAAAGGAGAAGTGCAAGTTATGATGAAAATGTAAACCCTTACATTGCGAGGGAGCACGGTGTAAGGGCAGGTATGATGTACATCATTTCCACAGTGTTGACTATTACTTTGAAAAGTAGGTGAGAGAAATGAATAATTCTTTTTCGGAATTTCATTTAAGAACCGCTATCTCAAGTGGAGAAGGTTCAAGGAAGCAACTTTTACAAATGATTCATGGGTTAGGTGGCAAAAGAGTTTTATTAGTAACAGATAAAGGGCTAGTTCAAGCAGGAATTGCTGATGAAATTATTAATTTGTTTCAGGGTTCAGATAGATTTATAGAATTGGTTGGTATTTTTGATGCTGTTGAACAAGATGCCAAAGCCCAAAATATTACGAAGGCTGTTCAATTTTTTAAAGATCAGCAGGCAGATACGTTGGTTGCGCTTGGCGGAGGAAGCGTGCTAGATGCTGTGAAAGGGATTAAGTGGTTGCTTGGGAAAGAAAGTGATGATATGGAGAGGGTACTGCTTAATAGTGTAAGAGAGTTTCCTCCAGAAGCAAAGCCAAGTAGCGTTCCACACATAGCCATCCCAACTACTGCTGGAACAGGCGCAGAAGTATCGCCAATGGCAGTTATTTTCAATGAAAAATTAGGTGCGAAATTTGTTGTAAGAACACCTTATTTAAATGCAGATATTGCTATTTTAGATCCAGAGTTAACGGTTGGATTGCCTCCTCGGATAACGGCATTTACAGGAATGGATGCATTAACACATGCAATTGAGGGGTACTTTTCAACAACTGCCACACCATTCACAGATTCGTATGCATTGCATGCGGCTCAAATAATTGCAGAAAATCTACCGAAAGTAGTGAAAGATGGGGCCAATGTAAAAGCACGTGAAAATATGCTAATAGCCAGTGCGATGGCAATTACTGCTTTTGGCTTTGGTAATAATGGCGTGCCTGTACATAATATGGCGCATGTCTTTGGAGCAAAATTTAGAATTCCACATGGATTAGCAAATGCTGTTCTTTTACCGAATGTAATGGCTGCCATTCCTTCACTCTATTTGCCAAAAATTAAAGGCTTCGCAAAAGCGTTAGGAATCGAAAATTCATCATCAGATGATTTGGAATGTTTAAGGGAAGTTATTCAGTTCATTCGAGATTTACGCGATGAAATAGAGATGCCAGAAACATTTTCTGAATTCGACATCCAACCTTCCGCGCTAGAGTCAATTGTTCAAGAAGTCCAAAACGATTCAGCTGCAGGAAAGTTTCTGATCCCAGCAGAAATTATTTTGAAGGTAACCAATGAAGTTTCAGCTGTAACATCGCGTAAAGTTGAACAATGATTAGGGAAAAGAGGTGAAGAACATATGCTGGACCCTCAGGCAAAAGTATTTTTAGATACTTTGAAAGGAAGACCGTCAAACTCGACGTTAACGGTTGAAGAAAATCGGGCAAAAAACAAAGAACTTCGCAAACTGGCAGGCCCTACTGAATCTGTAGCAGAGGTGCGTGACTATATGATTCCAGTAGAAGGTGGCGAAATTGGACTGAGGATTTATAAGCCAGAAGGTGAAGGTTTATTTCCTATTTTTATCTACATTCATGGTGGGGGATGGGTTTTAGGAGATCTTGAAACAGTAGATGTGCCCTGTCGGAATATCGTAAATAAAGCAAACTGTATCGTAGTATCTGTAGACTATCGTTTAGCTCCCGAGCATAAATTTCCAACGCCATTAATGGATTGCTATGCAGCGGCAAAATGGGTGTTTGAACATGCACATGAATTAAATGGAGATTCTGAAAAAATAGCTGTTGGCGGAGATAGTGCAGGTGGGAATTTGGCAGCAGCAGTTACAATGATGGCGCGAAAAAGTGGAGAATTTAATTTTGTGTCACAAGTATTAATTTATCCAGTGGTGGATTTCTCTTTTAATACCGATTCGTATGAAGAAAATGGAAAAGATTACTTTTTAACCTATGAGAGTATGGTGTGGTTTTCACAAGCATACTTGGAGAAAGAAACGGATAAAGGAAATATTTATGCAGCACCGTTACTTGCAGAAGATTTGACCAAATTACCTCCAGCGTTAGTCATCACAGCAGAATATGATCCTTTACGTGATGAAGGATTAGCATATGCAGAGCGACTAAAATCCGCAGGTGTTCCAGTAACATCGACATGTTATAAAGGCATGATACACGGATTCTTTTGGATGAGTGGAATTTTAGAACAAGGAAAAGAAGCGGTAAATGAGGTTGCTACCTATCTAGCAAACAATTTCAATAAATTAAACGTTTCGGAAAAGAGGGGATTACATGACCAATACAACTAAGGGAGTAAATGTAGACGCAATTGTTATTGGAGCGGGCTTTGCAGGATTATATATGGTTCACCGTTTAAGAGAAGCGGGATTCTCAGTGCAGGCTTTTGAAGCAGCACCAGATGTAGGTGGCGTTTGGTATGCCAATAGATATCCTGGAGCGAGATGTGACTCAGAAAGTATTATTTATAACTACACATTCTCAGAGGAATTAATTCAGGAATGGACATGGACTTCTAGATTCCCGGAGCAAGCAGAAATTTTAAAATATTTGAGCTTTGTAGCAGATCGCTTGGATTTACGTCGTAGTATTCAGTTTAACACACGCATTGCAGCAGCACATTATGATGAAAAGCAAAAAAAGTGGCTTATTTATACGGATGAGGGAGAGAAATTAACTGCAAAGTATTTTATCACGGGTGTAGGTTGTTTATCTGCCTCGAATATTCCAAACTTTAAAGGCTTAAATAGCTTTCAGGGGCAAGCGTATCATACAGGACATTGGCCACATGAAAAGGTAGATTTTGCAGGGAAACGAGTTGGTTTAATTGGGACAGGTTCAAGTGGAATCCAAGCTACGCCAGTGATTGCACAAGAAGCAGAACATCTTACTGTTTTCCAACGAACGCCAGCATATAGTACGCCTGCAAGAAACTATCCGTATGACCCAGAATTTCTGAAACAGGTGAAGGAAAACTACGCTGACATTCGTCAAAAAATTCGCTGGTCTAAAATGGGATATCTTCATACGATTGTTAATGATCGTTCCGCTCTTGAAGATTCACCGGAACAACGTAATGAAGAATATGAAAAGATTTGGGAACGAGGTGGCTTAGGGTTTAGTCAAACGTATAATGATCTTTTAGTCGATGAGGCTGCCAATGAAACAGCAAGTGAATTTATTCGCTTAAAAATTGCTGAAACAGTGAAAGATCCAAAAGTAGCTGGAAAATTACAACCAAGTTATTACTACTCGGCTAAACGACCAGTACTGGATACAAATTATTATGAAACATTTAATCGTGAGAATGTCACTCTAATTGATGTGAAATCTTCTCCAATTGTAGAAGTGACACCAAAAGGCTTAAAAACTTCTGAGCAGGAACATGAATTAGATATTCTTGTTTTTGCGACAGGTTATGATGCAATGACAGGTCCGTTATTTAAAATTGATATTCGTGGTAAAAACGGTGTATCACTGAAAGAAAAATGGGAAGATGGTACTCAAACAAGAACTTATTTAGGGCTTACAACTGCAGGATTCCCGAATATGTTTATGATTACTGGACCTGAAAGCCCATCCGTACTTTCCAATGTGCCTATATCAATTGAGCAACATGTAGAGTGGATTGGTGATTGCATGGAGCATATGCGTGAGCAAGGGATTGAAACGATTGAAGCGAAAGTGGAAGCGGAAGAAGCTTGGAGTAAGCATTGCTTTGAGTTAGCACAAAATACGCTTATGACAAAAGTTGACTCATGGTACACAGGAGCAAATATAGAAGGGAAATCTCGAGGATTCCTCATTTATGTAGGCGGTGTAGGTGAATATCGCAAGATTTGTGATGAAGTAGCTGCTAAAAACTACGAGAGTTTTAACCTAACTCTCAAAACAGAAAAGATACCACTTTCGTAAAATGGTGTACGTTTTTTATGACGTCTATTATGAGCAGAGGATGTGTTAGCTATGTATATTAATGGGAAGTGGATTACGACAGATACGTTGTTTGATGTTCATAATCCAGCAACTGGAGAAAAAGTGGATTCGGTATATTTTGTAGGTGAAAAAGAAACAGAGGACGCAATTAAGGCAGCAGAAAAGGCCTTTAAAGAATGGTCTTCACTTGCCGCAGAGCAACGAAGCTCATATTTATGGAAAATAGTCGAAAAGCTCAAAGAACAAAGAGAAGCATTTGCTCAAATCATTACGAAAGAAATGGGGAAAACCATTCATCATGCGAGGCAAGAGGTTGCTTCAAGTATAGCTTTCTTTCAATGGTATGCCGAAGAGGCTCGTAGAATTTATGGTGATATTGTTCCTGCATCAGCCGCTAATAAACGTATTCAAGTAATTAAGCAACCTGTAGGGGTAGTTGGAGCGATTACACCTTGGAATTTTCCGTTGTCGATGGCTGCGAGAAAACTGGGACCTGCTTTAGCAACGGGCTGCACGATTGTTTTGAAACCGTCTAAAGAAGCGCCGTTATCGTCTATTGCACTTTTTAAAATCTTTGATGAAATTGACCTTCCTGAAGGGGTAGCGAATTTAGTGATGGGTAGTTCCGGCCCTATTGCAAATACATTGATGAAAAGTAAAGCCGTTAAAAAAATTTCATTTACAGGATCTACAGAAGTAGGAAAAGTGTTAATTGGCCAATCCGCAGAAACGGTAAAACGTGTATCGATGGAGTTAGGTGGACACGCTCCGTTTATCGTTTTTGATGATGCAGATCTTGAATTAGCGGTTGATGGACTGATAAAAAGTAAATTCGGTTCTAATGGCCAACAATGTGTTTGTCCAAATCGTATTTATGTACAAGAAAAAATTTATGATGAATTTTCGGAAAAGTTAAATAAAAGAGTTCGAAATATTCAGGTTGGTAACGGATTAGATGAAGGAAATGACATGGGACCTTTAATCAATGCGGAAGCACTTGAAAAAGTTCACGAACAAGTTGAAAATGCGGTGGGGTTAGGTGCTAGCATTTTAAATGGCGGAAGAAAATTATCGGATGGTCAGTATGCTCAAGGATATTTTTATGATCCAACAGTTTTAGCTAATGTTACAGATGACATGCTAATCGTAAAAGAAGAGACATTTGGGCCTGTTATTCCATTGATTAAATTCCAAACAGAGGAAGAAGTAATTCAACGAGCAAACGATATTGAATATGGATTAGCTTCGTATTTTTATACTACGGATTTATCCCGCAACTATAGGGTTTCTGAACAATTGGACTATGGGATGGTTGGGGTGAATGATGCATTACCATTCGCAGTTCAGGCACCATTTGGTGGTGTAAAAGAAAGTGGAATGGGCCGAGAAGGTGGCAAGTACGGCTTAGAGGATTATTTAGATATCAAGATGATTTCTGTGCAAATTTAGGATTACTACTAAAATCTGTTCTTGAAAGTAGGTTGAAAAGCACATTCTTTTGTGGGAGGTCACGTCCTCCCGTAGCGGAATGTGCAGTCAAGTACATATTTTGGTGAAGAGCCCAAATTTCAAAATAATAGCTTTATATAAATTTATTCCACGAAATCAAAAAGTGGAATTACCACCTTTTTTTCCGTGACACAAAGTTTTTACTAACCATGTAGGAGGAGTGCTTATGCGGTGGATTGTACTCGGTATTCTGTTTTTGGGGTTTTTAATTAACTTTGCTGATAAAAGTGTAGTTGGTCTGGCCTCGGTACCCATAATGGATGAATTAGGATTGTCCTATGCGCAATGGGGCATCATTGGCAGTAGCTTTTTTTGGATTTTTCCTATTGCTGCCATTGTAATTGGTGCACTGACAGATAAATTCGGCTCTAAAAAAATGATTACCATTATGCTATTAGTATGGTCTGTGCTTCAATTTGGAGGCTATGTGATTGTTGGATTTTCTACACTTCTGTTGTATCGCATTTTACTTGGTATGGCTGAAGGCGGCTATGCACCTGCCTCTTTACGTCTACTATTCTCTTATTTTCCAACTGAAATGCGAGCGAGGGTTACGACTATTTTTACATCAGGTGCAACAATTGGAGCTTATGCTGTTGCACCGATAGTTGTGTTTTTAATTCAAGCATTTGGTTGGAGACATACATTTGCCATGATGGGGGTAGCTAGTCTCGTATTACTTATTTTATGGGTGTTTGTTGTGCCTAAAAAGAGTCCAACACTTTATGAAGAAGTAGAAGTAGTAGAAACACCAAAAAACAAAGTGACGTGGGCAGAATTATACCCAGTATTATTGTCTAGAACATGCTTATTTACACTCTTTGCAACGTTTGGTTATTTCTGTTTATCTAGTTGGATGCAAATTTGGATGCCTTTATACTTTACACAAGTTGTTAAATTGTCTGAAATGAATATGGCATACTCTACGTTGATGATTGGTGGATCATCTGTATTTATCGCTTTCTTAATGGCATGGATTTCTGACAAAGTGTTTAAGAAAACTAAGAGTATTCGTAGAGCACGTGTTGGTGTAACTGGGGCTGGAATGTTAGTAGGTTCTTTATTCTTCGCTTCACTTTATTTTATTCATACTCCAATATGGTCGGTTATTGCAATTAGTTTAGCGTATGGCTTAGGATACCTTATACTTTCAACATCACATATTATCATGAGTCATCAACTGCCAGAACGTACTTCAACTTTATCAGGTATTATCGTGGCCTTCCAAAATGTAGCTGCGGCAATAAGCCCAATTTTAACAGGTTTTATTATTGAAATGGTTGGGAAAGACCATTTAGCACAAGGATTTAACTATTCATTTTTAATGGTTGCAGGAATTATTTTTATTGTAGCTATCTTGTTTATTGCTTTAGTTCATCCAGATCGAAAAAAAGCAGACGTGCAAGAAGCTGTAAATTAAAAATTTGCAAGATACGAGGAGTGGGGATATGGAATTTACAGAAAAAGTTGTGTTGATTACAGGTGCAGCTGGAGGTATTGGTAAAGAAACTGCTAAACTATTCGCTTCTCACGGAGCAAAGCTAGTATTGGTTGATTTGGATAAGAAAGCGTTAGATGCACTTGTCGATGAATTGCAGCTAGAAGATTATTTAATCCAAGAAGCAGATGTTACAAACGAACAGCAAGTAGCAAATTTTGTGCAAAATACAAAAGCTAAATTCGGAAAAATTGATGTATTTTTTAATAATGCAGGCATAGAAGGAAAAGACTCTTCTATTATCGAAACAACTGCTGAAGATTTAGAGAAAGTGCTAAATGTAAATATTAAAGGTGTTTTCTTTGGCTTAAAACATGTGTTGGCGCTGATGGTGGAACAAGGATATGGCAGTGTGATCAATTCAGCGTCTATTACAGGGCTTCGAGGTGCTAGAGGACTTGCACCATATTCAGCATCCAAACATGCAGTTATCAGCTTATCAAAATCAGCAGCATTAGAAGTTGTAGATGCTGGAGTTCGTGTAAACGCTATTTGTCCTGGCTATGTAGATACACGTATGATGCTTGCCATTGAAGAAGGTAAAGCGTCTGGACAAGCACAGCAATTAAGAGCAAAGACAATGGAGAATGTCCCAATGAAACGTTATGCGAAGCCAGAAGAAATAGCTAATCTCGTATTATTTTTAGCTTCAGATGCGTCCTCCTATATTACGGGAAGTCAATACGTGATTGATGGCGGTCTTCTAGCATAATAATGGCTCATCACCAACTTTTGGTGATGAGCCATTATTAAACTCTGAGAAATATTTTTTCTTAACAGTCAACTGTGTCATTATTTTCTATACATATTTGAATTTGACAACTATAAGATTCTGTATTAAAGAAATCGTTATATAACTCCACTTCCATGAAGCTTTTTACCTTTAAATTATGCTCTTTTACATATTTAATTATTTTATTTCTACGCTCATGTTCATTTTCTTTACTATAAGCTATCGTTAAATACTTTCCTTTTGGTAATATTTTTATATTTTGTTCAGCTTCTAAAGTGGAATTTCCTTGAAGTCTACTAAAAACATACATTGGTACTACATTCGACTCTGCCTTAACGTTGTAGAGGATTCCTCTTTCAAGTGACATTTTTCCGCCTTTATCTTGAATGATTTTCTCTAAGTCTGAATAGTATAGTAATTCCTGCAAACTTCCTACTTCATCACAAGGGGCTACAACTACAGCACGCTGTTCAAGGAACTGAATAGAAATCTCATCATTCATTAATAGTTCCTTAGAAGTCTCTACCTTCGTATTCAAGTTATCAATGGTGTGGATGACTTCCTGCATTTTCTTTATTTTTTCTGCTGCTTCACATTTTTTTAATTGTAAAAATGCTAGTAATTCATTCGTATCACAATTCTTAAAAATATCTTGAAGTTCGACGATACTTGTGTTTAACTCTCTACAGCTTTTAATAATATCTATATGAATAAATTGATCTATAGAATAATATCTATAACCTGTTGCTTCATCAATATTTTTTGGAATAAGAATCCCCATTTTGTGATAATATCTTAACGCTTTTATTGTAATGTCTTTCATTTTCGAAACTTCGCCAATAGAAAATAAATGTTGCATCTTAATCACTTCCTTAATATTTTTCCAGTTTTTTATCCAATGTAATTAAATTAGAAGGCTCTGATTCGCTGCGAGCGAGCGTCGGGCCGCTTCCTTCACTAGGCACGTGCAGGGTCTCGTCTGTCTCGCTTTCCAGCGGGAGTTAAGTAGCCCTACGCTACAATCAGTTAAAATAGGAATATATTAGCTCTTCACCATAATGTGTGGTTGATTTCTTTGATAGAAAGAGCTTGTTTTTCGATAAAAGCCCAAAAAGTTTCGATAAAATGAGATTTTGTTTCGATAAAAGCTCAAAAAGTTTCGATAAAGAGCGATTTTGTTTCGATAAATCTTCAAAGTATTCCTTGCGCTGAGACAACTTTTTTTGGCTCTTCGGCAAAAAAACGAGTGGGTGATTTCCGTTCCGACTGGGCGCGTCCGATGAGCCGCTTCACTCGCGTTGCTCGCTTAGGGTCTCATCTATGACGCTAATCCCCAAGGAGTCGCCCAGCCAGAACGAAGATCAACTAATACATGACATATGTTTTAACAAATGTCATCCACAACTTTTGGTGATGAGCCAATATATTGGCAAAACAAGAAAAACCCTTTCATCGCTCAATTATAAATCTATTTTTTTCCTAATCAACACGCCTGATATTTTTCCTTACAGAATCGTTGACTCTCCTCTTAGGGGAGACGTTATTATCATAATATAAGGTATTCACAAGAAATACTAAATAAATTTACTTATATAACAGGGAGTTTTTAAACATGGAAAAAGTAATATACAGAAGTCTAGTTAAAGAAGATTATGAATCCGTTAAAGAATTGATTGGTGAAGCATTTGGTTTCAACGAATTTATTAAGGATAAGAAATTTTTAGATTCTGTATTAACCATCTATCTACAAAGTTGTATTTTAGAAAGCTCATTTAGCAAAGTAGCAGTAAAAGACAATAAGGTGATTGGGATTATTTTGGGTGATTCAAAAAAAGACAAAAATCGTTTAAAGAAAGCTCATAATATTTTCAGTCTTGCCTCTACCATGCTTAAAGTACTCATGACTAATAAGGAAAATAAAAAATTCATGAAAGAGTTTGGAAAGGTTCAAAAGGCATATAAAGAGCTTATAAACGGAAAAGAAAATGATTTTCAAGGTTGTATAGAATTATTTATTGTATCGGGGGAATCTAGAGGTCTTGGGGTTGGAAAGGCTCTAATGAACCACCTGTTTAAATATATGGAAAGTATGGATGTAAAATCTTTATATTTATATACAGATAATAAATGTAACTATGGATATTATGACAGTCAAAACTTCGATCGTATAGATGAAAAAGAAATTCAATTTGATAAAGCGAAAGAAAACCTTAACGTATTTTTATATAGTTATGATTTTTAACTAGAGGCGTTAATGTACCGGACATTGCGCTTAGGGCCAATGTCAACTAGTTGTTATACTTATCCAAACTATATAAAGCATAAAACAAGCGCACACCACATGACAGGTGTGCGCTTGTTTTCGCTTACTTTGTGAATGGTAGCTACGAGTTGCTGTTTGTGAGATATTTCTTTTAAGAATCCCTTGTGTGCAGTACGATAATGTAACTTCAAAAAGAAAAAACTTTTATAGCATTTTATTCAATGGCCCTTACGAGAATAAAGATTCAAACATATGATAAAAAGATTCAAAATTCATAAGAAAAGGAGAAACGAATGAGTAAATGTGAAATTTTTGATTATATTATTATTGGAGCGGGCACTGCAGGTGGAATTATAGCAAAAAAGCTTACTGACGATAACTGTACATCTGTATTAGCACTCGAAGCAGGTACAAATTTAACGAAGCAACTTAGTAGTCCCTCGATAGAAGACGCACTGAATTTTGCGAATGATAATAAGTTTTCGTATAATATTTTATCGAAAACAGAGCAAACGCTTGGTCGTCAATTAAGATTAGCAGGTGGTAGAGCAATCGGTGGCAGTTCATCGCATAATGCGATGTATGCCGTAAGAGGCAGTAGAGAGTTATATAATGAATGGGCAAGTTTAGTAGGAAATCAGTGGGACTATCGAAATATTACTCCACTATTTAAAGAAAATGAAACTTATACAGGAGCTTCACAAAATCCAAATCAGCGGGGAACTGACGGTCCTATCTTTATCCGACAACAAATTACTCCTGCAAGAGGATTAATCAATACACTCGCTCAGGCATCTTCTGATGTATTAAACATTCCGATTGCTAGAGATTATAATACTGGGATAAGAGATTGTACATTTTTAAAATCTCAATTTTTACAACAAGAAATAGAGGATAAATTTGTTCGTTCCTCAACAGCTACAGGATATTTAAATGAAACGATTGTTACACAGGGCAATCAAGTTGACTCTGATGAGTTTGGTGTTGATGGAAGGAAATTAATTATTTTAACGAAAACAACGGTAAATAAAATCCTCCTTCAGAAAAAAGGCGAAGAGTACGTTGCATATGGGGTGGATTTTGTACGAAATGGTAATTCTCAAATGGCATTTGCGAGAAAAGGTATTATTGTGGCAGCAGGCGTTTTCTCTCCTACTATTTTGCAACGCTCAGGGATTGGCAAACTAGAGAATCTAGAAGTTGCTGGTGTACCAGTTCTCATTGAAAATGAGCATGTTGGGCATAATCTTCAGGCACATCATGCAGTGGGGATGGGTGTAGAAGTTAGAACAGATCGACTGTTACCAATATTATTTGCAGATCCGAATGAACCCATTGCATTAGGCGCCTTTAAAAAAGTAACTGGACCTGGCCGTAATATTCAAATACTAGGCGTTCCATCGCCACTCTTTGTACCAAACCAAGATGTACTCATTAATAACTGGGAATTCAACATTAATAATCTAAGTAACGTAATGAGTTTTGGCCTTGTCAATTTAAACCCAAAAAATCGAGGTGAAATTGTCATTGCTCACAGCGATCCAGAGGCGACACCAACACTTCAATTTAACCCACTAGATAATGACGACGACCTTAATTTCATCATCGATCAATATATTGAAGTTTATAATATTGTACAAAGAGCTAAACAGTTAGATCCAAAAGGTATTTATCGTACTGTGTTTCCAGATGAAGCGATTTTTAAGTTAACAGATGAAAATGAAAAACGAAGTCAACTAGCTAATTTTGCGAAAGCCTCCTATATTAGTTTTGAACATTATGGCGGGCAATGTAAGATGGCAAAATCGATTCAAGATGGCGTTGTTGATGGGTTTTTAAATGTATTCGGAACAAAAAATTTAAAAGTAGCCGATCTTTCAGTTTCACCAATATTACCTGATGGAAATACAACCCTTGCTGCACAAATGATTGGCTTAAATGCGGTGAAATTCATTCAAAATGAACAACAAACGGATACGATAAAAGATTATGAATTCCAATTTTTTATGGACAAGAATGAATAATTTTCATTGATGACACTTAATGGGTGTTTAGTAAAAAAATATTGTACCGTAAAGAAGAAGCCAAAAAGAATTTATGGATATTAGTAAATCATTGGAAATTTAGGATATTAATAATAGAACCAAAAGTCTATCTGTTAATAGGTAGGCTTTTTATGTATTTCATTAGGTGTATTGTTTCACCATTTTTATCCATTCTGATTAACTTGAAGACGCTGATTTCTGCTAAAGGCTACTCGTGTTCATGCGGGCGAGCAGTCGAGCCGTTTCCTACGCTACGTTGCTGCTGACACTTCGTTTTCGCGCAGATAAGCATTGTTGCTGTCGCTACGTTTGCACTTCGCTTTCGTACAGAAACATTCGCTTCATGCGGGATCTTGTCTGTCTCACTTTCGCTACGCTACAATCAGTTAAAAAAT
>Ga0209676_1001115_pt1 | contig 29748 bp, 32 predicted proteins | sample AraplaCvi_mLB_r2_FD_184282 | JGI IMG/M metagenome (GOLD analysis project Ga0209676, IMG submission 184282) | Arabidopsis root microbial communities from North Carolina, USA - plate scrape MF_Cvi_mLB_r2 (SPAdes) (version 2) | ecosystem: Host-associated > Plants > Roots > Endosphere | place: USA... | reverse complement strand
GTTATTGCGACAGCGTCGACTGCAGGCGCTCGAGCTTGCCCTTCAGCGAGCCGTCGATGACCACGTCGCCCGCGTCGATCACGGCGCCGCCGATCAGCGATGCGTCCACGGCCGTCTCGATCTCGACTTCGCGGCCGAAGCGCTTCTTCAGCGCGGCCTTGATGGCGTCGAGTTCGGCGGCGGGCAGTTCGTTCGCCGCGGTGACCTTGGCCTTGACCACGCGCTCGGCTTCCGCGCGCAGTTCTTCGAACTGGCCGGTGATCTCCGGCAGCAGCGCGAGGCGGCGGTTGTCGGCGAGCAGGCCGAGGAAGCGGGTGAACGCTTCTTCGGCGCCGTCCGGTGCGAGCAGGCCGACCGCGTCGGCCGGGTTCAGCAGCGGATGGCCGAGCAGCGCCTGGGCCTGCGGATCGGCGGCCACGCGCGAAGCGAAGGCGAGTGCCTGCGACCACGCAGCGGTGCGACCGCCCTCGCGCGAAAGCGCGAAGGCGGCACGGGCGTACGGACGGGCGAGGGTCAGGGCCTGGGTCATTTCAGATCATTCCGCTCGAGCGAGCCTGGGTCACAGATCAAAGCTGGGCTGCCAGCTCGTCGAGCAGCGCCTTGTGGGCGTTGGCGTCGATTTCGCGCTTGAGCAGCTTCTCGGCGCCGGTCACGGCCAGCGTGGACACCTGCTTGCGCAGTTCCTCGCGGGCACGGTTGGACGCCGCAGCGATCTCGGCCTCGGCCGCCGACTTCTGCCGGTTGGCTTCGGTGATCGCGTCGTTCTTGGCCTGGTCGATGATCTGGTTGGCGCGCTGGTGCGCCTGATCGATGATCTCGTTGGCCTTGGTACGCGCGGCACGCAGCTCGGCATCGACGCTCTGCTGGGCCTGTGCGAGGTTCTTCTGGCTCTGCTCTGCGGCAGCCAGACCCTCGGCAATCTTTTGTTGACGTTCTTCGATCGCCTTGTTCAGCGGCGGCCAAATGAACTTCATCGTGAACCAGATGAGCACGATGAACGTGATCATTTGGCCGAAGAAGGTCATGTTGAGATTCATGACAGCTCCGATGGAACGTTTTTTCGTCGGGCTTATGCCCGGGAGAGCCGCCCGGCGCAGCCGGGCGACTCAAACGGTTGCTTCTGCAGCGATTACTGTGCGGCGCCGACGGTGGCGGCAGCCGACTTCACTTCGCCCAGCAGCGGGTTGCCGAAGGCGAACAGCAGGCCGACGGCCAGCGCGATGATGAACGCCGCGTCGATCAGGCCGGCCAGCAGGAACATGCGGCCCTGCAGCATCGGAACCAGCTCCGGCTGACGGGCAGCCGACTCAAGGAACTTCGAGCCCATCAGCGCGATACCGAGGCACGCGCCGATCGCGCCGAGGCCGACCATCATGCCGATCGCGATAGCGGTCAGGCCCTGCACACTGGCGATGAATTCCATGGTTTTCTCCTACTGAAACGTTTGGTTTGGACTAACGGGAAGGTGAAGCGAAAGGTGAAGCGGATCAGTGACTCTCGTACGCGCCGGCGATGTAGACGACGGTGAGGATCATGAAGATGAAGGCCTGCAGCAGCACGATCAGGATGTGGAACAGCGCCCATGCGACGTTGAAGATCACGCCCGGCACGAACATCAGCAGGCCGCCGCCCAGCAGGCCGGCGATCAGCATGAACACCAGCTCGCCGCCGTACATGTTGCCGAACAGTCGCATCGCCAGGCTGACCGGCTTGACGAGGTACTCGATGACGTTGAGGCCGAGGTTCGCCGGTGCGAGCGCGATCTTGGCGCCGGTGCCGTGCGCGTGGAACGGCGCGGTCAGCAGTTCCTTGCCGAAGCCGAAGCCGCCCTTGGCCTTGATCGAATGACCCAGGATCAGGAAGAACACCACCACCGACATCGCCAGCGTGGTGTTGAGATCGGCCGTGGGCACCCAGCGGAAATAGGTGTGGTGCGCGACTTCGGCGCCGGCGGCGAGCTTGATGGCCGTATACGGCGCATCCAGCGGCAGCAGGTCCATGCAGTTCATCATCACGACCCAGACGAAGATCGTCAGCGCCAGCGGCGTGATCGAACGACGATCGCCGTGGAAGCTGTCCTTCACCTGGCCGTCGATGAACTCCAGGATGAGTTCGACGAACGCCTGACCCTTGGTCGGCACGCCCGCCGTGGCCTTGCGCGCGAAGAACGCGAACCAGCCGATGAAAAGCAGTCCAAGCACCAGCGACACCGCCCAGGTATCGACATGGAACGCACCGCCGAACACTTCGATGGTGTTCTGGTGGAGGTGATGCTGGATGTATTCGTTCAGGCCGCCCGAACCGGTCTGTTCGCTCACGAAAGACACCTTATCGTTTCAAAAGATTGGCCAGTACGAATGCGAGCGTCGCCGCAAGCACTCCCACCAGCATCGGCAATGGCGGCAGCTTGAACCCGGCCAGGCCGAGGGTTAAAACTCCAAACACCACCACCCACTTCAACATCACCCCGGCCAGGAGCCGCCCCATCGCCATGCCGGCCGGCTGGATGCCGCCGCCCAGGGCCATCAGGGCCGCCACCAGTCCGCCTGCGACGACTGCACCGCCGCCCACCGCCGCCGCCAGCGCCATGGGCGCCCCGAGGGGGATGAACGCCAGCGCGGCCAGCGCTGCCGCGGCGGCCTGCCAGGCAGTCGCGCGCGACGCCAGCCGGCGGCCTGCGGACAAAGGATCGTGCACGCGGGACTCGTCGGTCTGGGGCAGGCGCGAAAGCGCCCGGTAGAGCCGCAAAAGTATAAAGGTCGCCTTAAGTCCGGGCAACCGGCGAGGGTCACGGAAGCCCTGTTTCGCCCGGATTCGGGCCAATCGACACGATTCCGGGGTGACCACGCCGGTTTGTCGAACAATAGCCTGCGGCTATCGGCAGGGTCGGATCATTCGATTGGACCTGCTCCCGCGCCTCCACATAATGAGAACCACTCTCAACGAGGCGCCCCTCATGGCCAAGACCTTTAGCTTCGCCGCGATCCACTTCAGCGTCGCCTTCACCGTGGGCTACCTGATGACGGGCAGCGTGTGGGTCGGCGGTGCACTGGCGCTGGTCGAACCCGCCTGCAACACGGTCGCGTTCCATTTCCACGAGAAGGTCTGGAAGCGTATCGAAGCGCGGCGGCAAGCGGCGGCGTCCCGATCGGGAGCCAATGCCGTCGCACTGTGACGCAGGTCCGGTTTCGTCATCGCTGTCGAAGGACTGCGGAACCTTTTCGCAATCCCCCTGTCCTATCCAGTGATCGCCCGCCGACGCTCTCTCCTCGTCAACGGCAGTCCCGGTGGGCCCTCCGAAGCCCCGGCTCGCGCCGGGGCTTCTCCTTTTTTCGAATCGGCACCGCAACGCACGCAAGGCTGCATCGCATTCGCGCAGATGCGAAGCCGCGCGCGTGAGTTGCCTGTGAGTGCAGGCACGCTCCAACGCATCCTCGCCGCATCAACACGCGCATCGCGCGTGCTTTCACTTTTGCTGCATCAAGGATGCGGCTCCATTACGCACTCGCATTTGCTTCGATGGAGTGGACTGATGATGGAGTTGAAGCGTTTGGGCCTTGCCTTGGCCCTGTCTTCGGTATTTTTCGCCGGCGCCGCGCAGGCGCAAGAGAATGATCGATTCACCCTTCGCATCGGCGCGATGGATGCCGATGCTTCCAGTGAACTGACCGCCAACACGCAGTTCATGGGACAGGATTACCGCTACAGCCAGGACTTCGATTTTGGCAGCGACGAGGTGTCGCCGCGCATCGACGGCACGTTCCGCTTCAGCGAACGGCAGCGCCTGGTGTTCGACTACTTCCAGTACGACAAGGAAAAGACGACCACGCTCGACCGCGACCTGTCATACGACCAGTACACGATTCCCGCCGGCAGCTTCGCGCGCGCCGAAGTGGAATTCACGCTGGCCAGCCTGATGTACGACTACGCCGTGGTGAACACCGACACGTTCGAACTCGGCCTGCAGATCGGCGCCGAGTGGGCCAAGCTCGACGGCAAGCTGCTCGCCGAGGCCGGCCCGTACCGCTATGAAGACAGCGACCAGGAAGACGGCTACGCGCCCGTCGTCGGCGCGCGCTTCACCTTCACGCCGAGCGAGAAGTGGCTGATCAACGTGCAGGGCCAGTACCTGGACGCCGATTGGGGCGACTTCGGCGACTACGACGGCAGCATCTCGCGCGCGAACGCCGCGGTGGAATACCGCTTCACGCCGGTGTTCGGCGCGTTCGTCGGGTACGACTGGTTCAAGCTCGACGCACGTCGGGGCGGCCGCGACGGCTCGCTGGGCCTGGACCACCGCTTCAAGGGGCCGGTCGTGGGCGTGTCGTTCTCGTTCTGATCGATCCCGGTGCATGAAACGAAACAGGCGCGGAACTCCGCGCCTGTTTCATGCACCGCCGCAACGTTCCGGCTTACTTCTTCTTCGGAATGTAGAGGTCGGTGATCGTGCCTTCGTAGACTTCGGCCGCCATCGCCACCGTCTCGCTGAGCGTCGGGTGCGGATGGATGGTGGCGCCAATGTCGCCGGCTTCGGCGCCCATTTCGATGGCGAGCGCGACTTCGCTGATCAGATCGCCCGCATGCACGCCGGTGATGCCGCCGCCGATGATGCGATGCGTCTTCTCGTCGAAGATCAGCTTGGTGAAGCCTTCACCGCGACCGATGCCGACCGCACGCGCGGACGCTGCCCACGGGAACTTGCCCACGCCGACATGCAGGCCCTTGGCCTTGGCTTCGGTTTCGGTCACACCTACCCAGGCGATTTCCGGATCGGTGTACGCCACCGACGGCACCACGCGTGCGACCCACTCGCGCTTCTCGCCCGCGGCGACTTCCGCGGCGAGCTTGCCTTCGTGCGTGGCCTTGTGCGCCAGCATCGGCTGGCCGACGAGGTCGCCGATGGCGAAGATATGCGGCACGTTGGTACGCATCTGGCGATCGACCGGTATGAAGCCGCGATCGGTCACCTGCACGCCGGCCTTGTCGGCGTCGATCTTGTTGCCGTTCGGCGAGCGGCCCACGGCGACCAGCACGCGGTCGAAAGTGCCCGACTCCAGCCCCGGCTTGCCATCGGCCTCGGCTGCCTCGAAGGACACGGTGATGCCCTTCTTCGCCGCCTCGACCTTGGCCGCCTTGGTCTTGAGATGGATGATCACGCCCTGCTTCTTCAGGCGGTCGGCCAGCGGCTTGACCAGGTCCTTGTCGGCGCCCGGCATCAGCTGGTCCATGAATTCCACCACGGTCACTTCGCTGCCGAGCGCCTTGTACACCGTCGCCATTTCCAGGCCGATGATGCCGCCGCCGACCACGAGCAACGTCTTCGGCACTTCGGCCAGTTCCAGCGCGTCGGTCGAATCCATCACGCGCGGGTCGTCCCACGGGAAGTTGGGCAGCTTCACCGCCTGCGAGCCGGCGGCGATGATGCACTGCTCGAAACGCAGCAACTGCGTCTTGCCGTCGTCGCCGGTGATTTCCAGCTCGTTGGGCGAGACGAACCTGCCGACGCCCTGCACCGTGCGCACCTTGCGCTGCTTGGCCATCCCGCCAAGGCCCTTGGTGAATTGCGAGACGACCTTGTTCTGCTTGAAGTCGCGCAGCTTGTCGAGGTCGATCTTCGGCTTGCCGAAGCTGATGCCGATGTCGGACGAATGCGCGGCTTCCTCGATCAGCGCCGCCGCATGCAGCAGCGCCTTGGACGGAATGCAGCCGACGTTGAGGCACACGCCGCCGAGGCTGGCGTAGCGCTCGACGAGCACCGTGTCCAGGCCGAGGTCGGCGGCGCGGAAGGCCGCGGTGTAACCGCCGGGGCCGGAGCCCAGCACGACGATGCGGCATTCGATGTCGGCCTTGCGGCCCGTGCCCAGTGCGGGCTTGGGCGCCTCGCTCGGCGGCGCGGCCGGCGACGGTGCGACCGGCGGCTTCGCGGTTTCGGGAGAAGGCGCCGCAGGTGCGGCCGCCTTGGATGCCTCGGCCTTCGGCGCGGCGGTTTCGCCGGCGCTTTCGAGCAGGACGATCACGGCGCCCTCGGCGACCTTGTCGCCGATCTTCACCTTGATCTCCTTCACCACGCCGTCGTCGGACGAGGGGACTTCCATCGTCGCCTTGTCCGATTCCAGCGTGACCAGGCCCTGGTCCTTCTTCACCGTGTCGCCGACGGCGACGAGCAGCTCGATCACCGGCACGCCGTCGTAATCGCCGATGTCCGGCACCTTGACTTCAATGGTCGCCATTGTGGGGGTCTCCTGCGGCTCAGCCGGTGGCGCCGGTGAGCGATTGTTCCAGTTCGTCCAGCGATTCTTCGAGCTTGCGCCAGCGCTTGAAGCGCTTCTCGTCGCTGTCGTCGGTGGCCTCGATCATCAGGCCCACCTGTTCCATGAGTTGCGCGGCGGGGCCGCAGCCGGGCTGCAGGCCGCTTACGCGCAGCGGCTCGCCGGTGGCGGTTTCGCCGACGACGAACAGCAGCACCTCGCCCTCGTGGAACTGCGCCACGCGATCGGCCGGCACCTGCGTGCTGAGCGCACGCTGCCAGTCGGCGACGACGCGACGCGCGAGCGCGGCCGGCATCGGCACTTCGACGATGTCGGGCTGCTGGCCCACGCGCAGTTCGCGCTTGCCGCCGCTCCACACCTCGACGCGCTCGTCCGCTTCGGTGAAGCGAAGGCGCCAGTCGCCCTCGCCTTCGCCTGCATACAGCTGCACGCCGCTTTCGACACTGCGCGCGGGCAGGCGGGTCATGCTCAGCACGGGTTTGCCACCGGCGAAGAACAACTGCTCCACGGCGGAGCCGTAGTTCTCCGTCGCCGGCGGCCAGCCGCGGCCGAGGTCCAGCGCACACGCGTCCTGCGCGTGCGCGGCGGACGTCGCCGCCAGGGCGGCGAACGCCGCCATCGCCAGGCCCAGCGCGCGCTGCGTCACAGCAGCACGCGCCGCATGTCGTGCAGCAGCTGCGCCAGGTACGCGGTGAAACGCGCGGCCGCGGCGCCGTCGATGACGCGGTGGTCGTAGCTCAGCGACAGCGGCAGGATCAGGCGCGGCGCGAACTGCTTGCCGTCCCACACCGGACGGATCGCCGACTTGGACACGCCGAGGATCGCGACTTCCGGGGCGTTGACGATGGGCGTGAACTTCGTGCCGCCGATGCCGCCCAACGAGCTGATCGAGAAGCAGCCGCCGCTCATGTCGGCCGGGCCGAGCTTGCCGTCGCGCGCCTTCTTCGCCAGCTCGCCCGTTTCCTGCGCGATCTGGACCACGCCCTTCTTGTCCACGTCGCGCACGACAGGGACGACCAGGCCGTTCGGCGTATCGGCGGCGAATCCGATGTGGAAGTACTTCTTCAGCACCAGGTTCTCGCCGGTCGCGTCGAGCGAGGCGTTGAACGTCGGGTACTTCTGCATGGCCGCGACGGACGCCTTCATCAGGAAGGCGAGCATGGTGAGCTTGATGCCCGCCTTCTCGTTTTCCTTGTTGAGCGCGACGCGCAGCTCTTCCAGGTCGGTGATGTCGGCATCGTCGTGCTGCGTGACGTGCGGGATCATCGCCCAGTTGCGCGCGAGGTTCGCACCCGACAGCTTCTGGATGCGCGAAAGCGGCTTGCTCTCGATCTCGCCGAACTTGGCGAAGTCGACCTTCGGCCAAGGCAGCAGGTTGAGGCCACCGCCACCGGCGACCGGAGCGGCGCCGGCCGACGGCGCTGCGCCGCCTTCCATCACCGACTTCACGAACTTCTGCACGTCTTCGCGGCTGATGCGGCCACCGCGTTCGCTGCCACCGACCTGCGACAGGTCCACGCCCAGCTCGCGCGCGAACAGGCGCACGGCCGGACTGGCGTAGGGCACCTTGTCGGGCATCAGTTCGCTGGAGTCGAAGGTGACCGGCGGGCTGCGGGGCGGCATCGCTTCCGGATCCATGCCCGGACGCGAGGCGTCGATGGACGCCTGGGCGATGCGGTCGGCCTGCTGCTGCACGACGACGGGTTCCACCTGGGTGCCCGTCTCGGCCGCCTTGACCTGCTGCGACGGCGCGACCGGCTCGGCGCGCGGAGGCTCGGCGGCCTTCGCCGGTGCGGGCGCGGCTGCGGCGGGTGCGGCCTTCGGCGCTTCGGCGGCCGGCGCGGGATCGGTCGGCTCGATCAACGCGACCACGCTGCCTTCGGCCAGCTCGTCGCCGAGCTTCACCTTGATCTCGCGGATGATGCCGGCGAACGGCGCCGGAACCTCCATCGTGGCCTTGTCCGATTCCAGCGTGACCAGTCCCTGGTCCAGCTTCACCGTGTCGCCTACCGCGACCAGCAATTCGATCACCGGCACGCCGTCGTAATTCCCGATGTCGGGAACGCGTGCTTCTTTGAGCTCAGCCATGTGTGGGGGTCCCGCAGACGCGAAAACCCTATTGTGCGGTTTGCCGGCCCATGCGCCAACCAAGACTTCCGTACGACACGGTATCCGGCACTCAGTGTGTCTTTTCGTCCTTCGGCCCGGCCGCGGCCGCCTCCTGCGCCGCATCGGCGGCCGGGTTGTCCGGCTCCGGCGGGCGTGCCTGGAGCAGGCCCAGCGCCTGCCCGCCGGGCATGCGGAACTCCAGGGCGTCGTCGATCCGGTCCAGGTCCATCAAGCGGCGGCACAGCCCCTGCGCGCGGGCTTCCAGTGCGCGGGCCCGCGGCTCGACCCGGGCGTCGATCTGGGCGTCCAGGTTGTCCAGGCGCTTGAGGCCCGAGGCGTCGCCACTGAAGGCCGCACCGATGGCGCCGGACACGATGTCGCCGATCAGGCTCGGGATCACCTGCGCCACCGCCTCGCCGATGCCGTTGCCCAGGTCGCGGCCATTGAAGCGGGTGGGCGTGACCGATCGCGCCAGCCGCGCGTCGATCTGCGCACGCGCCCGGTCGAGCTTGAGCTTCACCACCTTCGGATCGCTGGCGAAGCCGGCCGCGACCTCGCCCAGCACCGTGAAGGCGATCTCGGCGGCGTCGCGCCCGATGGCCTGCGCCTCGGGCATCGCCGCACGCGCGCCCTGCTCGAAGTCGGCGATGCGCTGGCGGTCGGCGGCGTTCAACTCGACCCAGGCGTCGTCGACGAACAGCGCGCCCTGGCGCATCACGATGGCGTGCGGCACGCCGGCCTCGCGCGTGAGGATGACGCTGCGTTCGTCGATGGTCAGGTCGTAGTCACTATCGATGTCGCACGACGCGTCGACGTGCACGTCGGCTGCGAACGCGCCCCGGGCCACGAACGCCAACCCCAGCGCGCACGTCGCTAACTGTCGATTCATGGAGTGCTTCCCCGTCCTTTCCGTGGGTTTCCATCTTGCCCTGCGCGCGGCGCGCTGTCCTCCACCGCGCGCATACGTCCGTCGGAAAGCCGCCGCGTGGAGCGTTCGTCAACGCCGCGCGCACGGGGTCAAGCGGGGTTCATCGCGAACGTGGCAGACGCGTGCGCGCCGCGTATCCGTCAACGCGACGCGAAAGTTCCGCAGTGCTCGATCGCGGAGCAAGAGCGGTTCATCGATGGATCGTTACGTTGGCCGCGCCTTCGAAAGGCAGCCTCCCCCAAGGCGTCAATTCAAATAACAGGAGATTCCTCCATGAAGCATTTTCGTCAGTTGACCCTGGCCGTCGTGGCCACCCTCGCCATCGCCCCGGCCTTCGCGCAGGAGATCACCGGCCCCGACACCAGCGGCAAGCGTTTCGCGGTGGTGGGCGGTTACTCGCTCGCCGAGCCGACCAAGAACCCGATGATCGCCGGTGAGCGCACCAACGTGGACGGCAGCGGTGCCGCGACGCTGAGCGCCAACTACTACATCACCGACAACATCGCCATCGAGGCGTGGGGCGCGGCCGACAAGTTCGGCAACCGCGTGCGCACGCCCAACGGCAAGGTCGCCAGCGTCGACACGCAGCCGTACGCGCTGAGCGGTCAGTACCACTTCGGCAACACCCAGAGCATCGTGCGTCCGTTCGTGGGCCTGGGCTATTACGAGGCCAACACCGACGGCGAGAAGGCCGAGCCGAGCGGCGCGCTGGCCGGCCAGCGCATCGGCGTGGAAACCGCCAAGGGCGCCATCGCCACCGCCGGCGTGGACGTCAACATCACCCCGACCTGGTTCGCCCGCGCCGACATGCGCTACATGCACGACACCACCGGCCAGCCGAACGTGACCGTCGACGGCGTCAATGCCGGCAAGGCGGAGCTGAATCCGCTCACCGTGGGCGTCGGCCTGGGTGCGCGCTTCTAAGGCGCCGGTCGCATCGTTCCATGCACGGCGAAACGGGCCCCGACGGGGCCCGTTTCGTTTCGGTCGCCACCGCTGGTGTGCCGGCCGCTCGACCGCACGCTGAACGTATTCACGCCACCCTAACCGCCTCCCCGTAGGGTCGCGGTGAACCCGGAATCATCCCTGCGAGGAGTTGCGCATGACCACGAAGCTCGACAAGCCCCTTCGTCGCGAGATCCAGATCGAGGAACGCGCCTACACCCTGACCATCGACGCCGATGGCCTGAAACTGGTCGAGAAGGGCCGCCGCAATGGCCAGGAGCTGCGCTGGGCCGACCTGGTGAACGGCAATGCCGCGCTGAACGCCGCGCTGTCCGCCAGCACCGAACGCTGATCCTTCCGTGCCCGAAGGTCCGTCGATCGTCATCCTGAAAGAGGAGGCGGCCGGATTCGAAGGGCGCGTGGTCCGCAAGGTCGCCGGCAACAGCCGGCTGGACCTGCAGCGCATGCGCGGTGAACGCATCACCGCGCTGTGCAGCTGGGGCAAGCATTTCCTGATCCGCTTCCCCTCCTTCACGATGCGCGTGCATTTCATGCTCTTCGGCAGCTATCGCATCGACGAGCGCCGCGAAGCCGCGCCGCGCATGAGCCTGCAGTTCGCCGGCGGCAAGGAACTGAACTTCTACGCCTGCTCGTTGCGCTACATCGAAGGCGACCTCGACGTCGTCTACGACTGGAGCGGCGACGTGATGGCCGACGCCTGGGATCCCAAGATGGCCCGTCGCAAGTTGCGTGCGCGGCCGCAGATGCTCGCCGCCGACGCGCTGCTGGACCAGACGATCTTTTCCGGCGTCGGCAACATCATCAAGAACGAGGTGCTGCACCGCATCCGCGTGCATCCGGAGAGCGAGGTGGGCGCGTTGTCGTCGCGCAAGCTCGGCGAGCTGGTGACGCAGGCGCGCGAGTACAGCTTCGATTTCCTGCGCTGGAAGAAGGCGTACGTGCTGCGCAAGCACTACCAGGTGCATACCAGGACGATCTGCCCGCGCGACGGCCAGCGACTCACGTATCGCGCGAAACTCGGCCGCGCACAGCGGCGGGCCTTCTTCTGCGAGCGCTGCCAGAAGCTCTACGTCGGGGGCTGAACCGGCCGGCCGACGCGCGCGCGTCAGGGATGTTCGGCTTCCGCGTGCACCTGCTCGCGGCGGATCAGGTACAGACCGCTGGCGACGATGATCGCCGCGCCCAGCCAGGTGATCGCATCGGGCAGCACGCCCCAGAACGTCAGGTCGAACAGCACGCCCCACACCAGCGCGGTGTACTCCAGCGGCGCGATGGCCGACGCCTCGCCCATGCGGAACGCTTCGGTGATCGCGTACTGGCCGAGCGCCCCGGCCACGCCGATCGCGGCGATCAGCCAGAAATCCTCGCGACGGATCGCCACCCATTCCGGCCACGCCAGCGCGCCGGCGCCGACCGCGATCATCGCCATCAGCCACACCATCATCGACTGCGTGGTGTCGGTGCGCGCGAGGATGCGCACGGTGATCGCGCTGATCGCGTACATCACCGCCGCGACCAGCACCGCCAATGCCGCCACGCTGGCCATGCCTTCGCCGGTCGGGCGCAGCAGCACGATCACGCCCACCAGGCCGACGACGATCGCCGCCCAGCGGCGCGGACCGACCTTCTCGCCCAGGAACGGCACCGACAGCGCGGTGATCAGCAGCGGCGCCACGAAGAAGATCGAGTAGGTCGTGGACAACGGCAGCCGGGCGACGGCGAACACGAAGGTGGCCATCATCGCCACGCCCAGCACGCCGCGCAGCAGGTGCAGCGACCAGCGCACGCGAAACAGCGGAGCCACCCCGCCCGTCGCCACCGCCCACACCAGCACCAGCGGCAACGACGCCGCGCCGCGCAGCGAGGCCACCTGGAGCGGCGGGTAGTGCGTCGACAACTGTTTCAGGCCCGCATCCATCATCGCGAACATCGCCACCGCGACCAGCATGGTCAGCATGGCGCGGCGCTGGTGCGGGTGGTGGGAGGGGGACATGGCGCTGCAGGAGGCGACGTGGGGGCCGCCACTATAGCGTTCGAGGCCCTACTGCTCTTCCCTTCTCCCCACGGGAGAAGGTGCCCGAAGGGCGGATGAGGGGCAACGCAGGGACGGCGGCACACCTCGCAGTGCATCACCGCACTCGTGGTTTGGCGCCATCACTCCGTTGCCCCTGCCCGGCCCGAACGCACAACGTTCGGGCGTTCGAAGGCGCGCGAACCAATGGTTCGCAAGCGGCGCCTTCTCACCCCCAAACCCTCTCCCGCAGGGAGAGGGGCTCTATGAGGCTCAACCTTCGCGCAGGCTGGCGATGTCGATCACGAACCGATACCGCACGTCCGACTTCAACATGCGCTCGTACGCCTCGTTGATCTGGTCCATGCGGATCAGCTCGATGTCCGACGCCACGCCATGCTCGGCGCAGAAGTCCAGCATCTCCTGCGTTTCGGCGACGCCGCCGATCATCGAACCGGCCAGGCGACGACGCTTGCGGATCAGCACGCCCGCCGCCACCGACTCCGGCGCTTCGGGCAGGCCGAGCAGCACCATCGTGCCGTCGAGCTTGAGCAGATTCAGATACGCGTTGTAGTCGTGTTCGGCCGAGACCGTATCGAGGATGTAGTCGAACTGGCCGGCGAGCGTCTTGAACACTGCGCCATCGCGCGTGGCGGCGAAATCCTGCGCACCCAGCGCGAGCGCGTCGCTTCGCTTGGATTCGGACGTGCTCAGCACCGTCACGTGCGCGCCCATCGCCGCGGCGAGCTTCACGCCCATGTGGCCCAGGCCGCCCAGGCCGACGACGGCCACGCGGTCGCCCGGCTTCACGCCGAAATGCTTCAGCGGCGAGTACGTCGTGATGCCCGCGCACAGCAGTGGCGCGGCGCGATCGAGCGGGATGGACTCGGGGATGCGCAGCAGGTAGCCGGCGTCCACGACGATCTGCGTCGAATAGCCGCCGTAGGTCGGTCGGCTGCGATCCTGGCGACGACGGTCGCCCGGATCGCGCTCGAAGCTGTTGTACGTGCCGGTCATGCCGAAATCGCAGTACTGCTGCTCGCCGGCCTCGCACGAGGGGCACTGGCGGCACGAATCGACGAAGCAGCCGACGCCGACCGCCTCGCCGAGCTTGAAAGCCGTCACTTCGCTGCCCAGCTTCGCCACGCGGCCGACGATTTCATGGCCCGGCACCATCGGGAACACCGAGCCGCCCCAGCCGTCGCGCGCCTGATGGATGTCGGAATGGCACACGCCGCAATAGAGGATGTCGATGAGCACTTCGCGCGGACCGGGCTCGCGGCGCTCGATGGTGAACGGCGCGAGCGGCGTGGTCGCGCTGAGCGCGGCATAGGCGGGCGTGGACATGCGGGGCTCCTTGAAGGCGAATCGGGAAAGTCTAGTCCGCCCGATGTTTCCGCGCCGTGCGCCAATGGCCCGCATCGTGCCGACACAGCGTTCCAACGCTGCAGCTTCGCGCCCGCTGCGCTACCCTTTGCGCCCCCGAAACAGCCCGCGGAGCGGCCCATGCCTTCCTTCGACATCGTCTCCGAAGTCGACAGCCACGAACTGACCAACGCCGTCGACCAGGCCAACCGCGAGCTGGGCACGCGCTTCGACTTCAAGGGCGTGGACGCGAAGTTCGTGCTCGAGGAGCAGACCATCACGCAGTCGGCGCCGAGCGATTTCCAGCTCAAGCAGATGAACGACATCCTGCGCGCGCGCCTGATCGCCCGTGGCATCGACGTGCGCTGCCTGGAATTCGGCGACGTGGAGACCAACCTCGCCGGCGCGCGCCAGAAGATCACCGTCAAGCAGGGCATCGAGCGCGAGCTGGCCAAGAAGATCCAGGCCGCGATCAAGGACGCCAAGCTCAAGGTCGACAGCCAGATCAACGGCGACAAGCTGCGCGTGATCGGCAAGAAGCGCGACGACCTGCAGACCGCCATCGCGCTGCTGCGCGGGGTCGAGTTCGAACGCCCGCTGCAGTTCGAGAACTTCCGCGACTGACATGAGCGTCGAGGATCCCATCGCGCAGACGCGCCGCTGGCTGGAGCGCGCGGTGATCGGGCTCAACCTGTGCCCGTTCGCCAAGGCCGTGTATGTGAAGCGGCAGGTGCGTTTCGTACTGAGCGAGGCGACCACGGTGGACGCGCTGCTCGACGGACTCGTCGCCGAACTGTCGCTGCTCGCCGCCACCGACCCCGAGACGGTGGACACGACGCTGCTGGTGCATCCGCACGTGCTGGTGGATTTCCTGGATTACAACGATTTCCTCGATCGCGCCGATGCGGCCGTCGCGGCGCTCGGGCTGGAAGGCGAGATCCAGGTCGCCAGCTTCCATCCGCAGTACCAGTTCGCGGGAACCTACCCCGACGAGATGGGCAACTTCACCAACCGCTCGCCGTTTCCGACGCTGCACCTGCTGCGCGAGGCAAGCATCGACCGCGCGGTGGCGGCGTTCCCGGATCCGGACGTGATCGTGGAGCGCAACATCGCGACGCTGGAGAAGCTGGGGCGCGAGGGCTGGGACGAGTTGATGCGGTGAGGTCCGTGCCCCGCCCGCTGCGCAAAGCTTTGCTCTTTCTCCCTGCGGGAGAAGGTGCCCGAAGGGCGGATGAGGGGTAACGGAGCGTCACTGCTGGAACTCGCAGTGCCTCACTGCACTGATGTTTCGACCTTGACGCTCCGTTACCCCTCACCCCAACCCCTCTCCCGCAGGGAGAGGGGCTTTACGGCATCAGCGCCCCAGCGCCGGCTCGATCAACGCCCGCGCATGCACCAGCGAATCGACGATGCGATGGCCGAGTGCACGCACGGCGTCGTCGGGAATCACCAGGTCCGGCACCTGGATCGGCGTCATGCCGGCCGCCAGAGCGGCGCGAACACCCGGCACGGAATCCTCCAGCACGACGCAACGCGACGGCGTCACGCCCAGCCGCTGCGCGGCGAGCAGGTAGATGTCCGGCGCCGGCTTGGTGTGCTGCACCTCATTGCCCGCCACTACTTCGTGGAAGTGCGGCAGCAGGCCGGTGCTGGTGAGTTTCTGCAGCGCGCGTTCGCGCCGCGTCGACGTGACGACCGCACGCGGAATGCCGCGCTCTTCCAGCAGGGCGAGCAGTTCGAGCACGCCCGTCTTCAGCGGCAAGCCCGCTTCGACGTGCGCGTCGTAGCGCACCTGAAGGCCATGCAGCAGCGCTTGCAGCGTGGCTTCGTCGCCGAACCGCTCGCGCAGCAGCGCCTGGCAGGCGCGATCGGACAGGCCGACGAACGACAACCACAACGCATCCTCGACTTCCAGCCCCAGTTCCTGCGATGCCTCGCGCCAGCATTGCAGCAGCGCGCGTTCGCTTTCGATCATCAGCCCGTCCATGTCGAACAGCACCGCGACCGGCGTGAACTCCAGCCTCATGCGTTGCCTCCGAACAGCGTGTCCAGATCGCCCGGGTCGAGCAGCCGCCACTGGCCGGCGGGAAGATCGTCCAGCACGAGGCCGCCGATGCGGCTGCGATGCAGCGCATCGACGTGGTTGCCCACCGCCGCGAACATGCGTCGCACCTGGTGGTAGCGCCCTTCGGTGAGCGTGAGCGCCGCATGGCGCGCATCGCGAACCTCGAGCGCGGCCGGCGCGAGCGGCGTGTTCTCCGCTTCCAGCATCAGCGTGCCGCTGGCGAACACCTCGCCTTCGTCGCCGCGCAGGTCCTGCGCGAGCGTCGCGTCGTACACCTTGGCCAGCTTCGCCTTCGGCGAGACGATGCGATGCAGCAGCGCGCCGTCATCGGTCATCAACAGCATGCCACTGGTGTCGCGATCGAGCCGGCCGACGCTGGACAGCAGCGGCGAACGCGCGCGGAAGCGCAGCGGCAGCAGGTCGTAGATCACGCGGCCCGGATCCTTCGTCGAACAGGTATAGCCGACCGGCTTGTGCAGCATCAGCGTCATGCCGGCCGGCGGATCGAGCGGCTCGCCGTCGATGCGGATGGCGTCGTGGCCGACCTTGTCGTCGGCGTAGAGCACCTCGCCCTGCGGGTCGGTGATGCGGCCTTCGCGGAACATCGCCGCGACGTCCTTGCGGCTGCCGTAGCCGAGGTTGGCGATGAGTTTGACCAGCTTCATGCAGTACGTCCTTGGCGCGACTTCACAGCATCGACGATCTTGAACCCGCCCGACTGGGCGACCGTGCGCACGGTGCCGAAGTGCGCATCGAGTTCGGCTTCGTACGGCAGATGGCGATTGGCCACCAGCCACAGGCGCCCGCCCGGCTTCAGCGCCTGCGCCGCGACGGCGATGAAGCGCCGGCCGATATCGGGGCGATCCCCGCGGCCCTGCGCGTGGAAGGGCGGATTGCAGACGATGACGTCGAATCGGCCGTCGATGCCGCGCGTGACGTCGTGCCAGTGGAACTGCAGGACGACGCGATCGGCGAACGGCGCGAGGTTCACGCGCGCAAGGTCGAGCGCGCGGCGCTCGGCTTCGTACAGGTCGACGGCCCGGATGCCGGGACAACGCGCCAGCAGCTCGGTGGCGAGATAGCCGTAGCCCGCGCCGAGGTCGGCCGCGTGTCCTGCCAGATCTTGCGGAAGGTGTTCGGCCAGCAGGCGCGAGGCGCCGTCGATGCGATCCCACGCGAACACGCCCGGGCGGCTCACGAAGCGGGCGTCGGCGATCGGGCGTACCGCATCGGCCCGGGCCCACTGGTCGGCGAGGGCGGCGTCGGCGGGCCCGTCGAGCGGTGCCGTCCAGAACACGCGGCACTTGTTCTTCGACAGGCTGGACACCGGGCCGGCGATGCGCGCCAGGTCCGCCTCGCCCGACTTCGCGCCCTCGGTGTTGGGCAGGCACGCGACGACGCGGCCACCGGGCGCGCAACGCGCGAGGGCGCGGGCGAACAGCGCACGCGCCTCGTCGCGCTGGCGCGGCGGCAGCACCAGCACGAGCGGGACGCGCGCGTCCTCGTCTTCGGCAGCCAGCGCCAGGCCGGAGCGCTCCAGCGCGTCGGCCGCGGGGCGGAAGCTCTGTTCGACGCGCAGGCCGGGCCATGACCGCTGGTGCAGCGGCCAGCCGTCGCGGGCTCGCAGGAAAAGCGCGCCGCCGGACGACGGCCATGCGAGCGGTCCGTCGATGAACGGCAGGAACAGGGTTTCCAGTGCGGCGTCGTCTTCGGCGCGCATGGGCGGGTCCACGGATGTGATCGGCGCCAATTCTACCTTTGCCGGACGCGCCGCCCGCGCGTGGGCGCGTCGGTTTCATGCCGAATCAACGCCTTGCAGGCGACCATCGAATCTGAGCCTCAAAAGGAGAATCGCGATGCGCGCCCTCTTCGTCGGCGGAATGGTCGACAACAGCGAACTCGATCTGGACGGCGCCGAGCCGCCCCTGCACTACCCCGAGAACACCGGGGGCGGCCGTCCGCGCTACCGACTGCATCAGATCGGCATGCGCGACGGCGAGATCGCCTACGCCGTGTATGGCGCGCCGGATCTGGCGAACGAGGAGGTCGACCGCGTCATCGGCGAACGCGACTATGCGCGCCGCTTCAGCGCGCGACCGCAGGCGGTGATGTAACCGGCAGGACGAACCCGCAGCCTTGGGGGTCAGTTCTGCAACTCGCGCAGGGTCACCGAAGGTGGGGCATCCAGCACGCGCCGCGTGGCGAACATGCCGGCGAACAGCGCAGCGAGCACGCCGGCCACCGCGCCAGCAGCCGCCATGCGCCAGTCCGCTTCCCACGGCAGGTCGAACACCTGCGTGGCGACGACGCCGGCCACCAGCGACGCGGCGATCGCGGCCGTCAGCCCGGACAGCAGGCCGATCGCCGTGAACTCCGAGGCCTGCGCCAGGCGCAATTGACGACGGCTGCCGCCGATGGCGCGCATCACACCGCCTTCCAGCAGGCGTTCGTCCTGGCTCGCACTCACCGCCGCCATCAGCACCAGTACGCCGGCAACCAGCGAGAAGTAGAAGACGACTTCCACCACGGTCGACACCTGGTCCGCCGTGCTGCGCACCTGCTTGAGCACGGCGTCGATGTCGACGACAGACAGGTTCGGGAAGCGCTCGACCAGGTCGGCGGTGAAGCGGGTGCGCTGCGGCGGCACGCTCACCGCGGTGATGTGGCTGGCGGGGAAGCCGTCCATCGAACCGGGCGATGCGATGACGAAGAAGTTCGGCTTGAAGCTTTCCCAGTCCACGCTGCGCAGGCTGGTGATGGTCGCCTCGAACGGCTGGCCGGCGATGTCGAACGCGATGCGGTCGCCGATTTTCCAGCCCAGTTGCCCTGCGAACCCCTCTTCGACGGAGACTTCGGCCTTGGCGGGCTTGCCCGTCCAGAACTTGCCCTCGGTGACCCGGTTGTCGTCGCGCAGGCGATCCACGACGGACAGGTTGAACTCGCGTTCGGCCAGCCGCTGCGCGCGCTCGCCCTGTTCTTCGTAATCCTTGCCGGTGACGGGTTTGCCGTTGTGCGCGGTGAGGCGCCCGCGGATCATCGGGTACAGCGTCGGCGCGGCCACGCCCTGTTCGGCGATGAAGGCACGCACCGCATCGACCTGGTCGTCCTGGACGTTGACGATGAAACGGTTCGGCGCATCGCTGGCGAGCGCGAGCTGCCAGCGGTCCAGCAGATCGGTTCGCACGAAGGTCAACAGCAGCAGCGCCATCAGGCCGAGGCCGAGCGCTGACACCTGCGCGATGCTCGTGCCGGCGCGGCGACTCACGTTCGCCAGGCCGTAGCGCAGGCTGCCGCGCAGGCGCGAACGCACGCGGCGTACCAGCAGGATCAATGCCCACGCCAGGAGCGCCAGCACCAGCAGCGTCGCGGCGATGCCGGCGAGCATCGACAGGCCGAGCGCCGCCGAACCCGCCTTCCACCACAACAGCGCGGCGAGCCCGGCGAAGCCGGCAATGCCGACGAGCCATGCACTCGGTTCGGTGGGGTCCAGGTCGCGACGCAGCACGCGCAGCGCCGGCACGCGACGCAGCGCCAGCACGGGCGGCGCGCCAAACGCCATCAGCACGACCAGCCCGACGCCGTAGCCCTGCACCGCGGGCATCAGGCCCGCCGGCGGGATCGACAGCTTCAGCGCCTGCGCGAGCCAGCCACCGATCGCCCATTGCAGCGCGAACGCCAGCAGCACCCCGATGGTGCTCGCGATGACGCCCAGCATCAGCAGCTCGCCGACCTGGATGCCGACCAGCGTGCGCTGGCTCGCACCGAGGCAGCGCATCACCGCCGTGCCGGACAGGTGCCGCGCACTGTGGCGACGCGCGGCCATCGCCACGGCGATGGCGGCCAGCACCACCGACACGAGTGCGGCCAGCCCAAGGAAGCGGCCGGCGCGGTCGAGCGCGGAGCGCACTTCCGGGCGCGCGTCGGAAATGGTTTCCAGGCGCTGCCCGCGGCCGAGCGCCGGCCGCGCCGTTTCCACGAACTGCTCGACCGCGCTGGCAGGGCCTGCGATGACGAGGCGATAACGGATGCGGCTGCCTTCCTGCACCAGCCCCGTGGACGGCACGTCGGCGAGGTTGAGGAACACCTTGGGCGCGACGTTGAAGTAATCCAGCGCCGCGTCGGGCTCCTGCGCGACCAGCGCGGCGAGGCGGAAATGCGCGTCGCCCAGTGCGATCTCGTCGCCCGGTTTCGCGCCCAGGGTGTCTGCGCCGGCACGGCTCATCCAGACCGTGCCTCGCGCGGGCACGCCGCCGGCGTCGCGCTCGACACCGTCGGGCCCGTTGATGCGGAATGCGCCACGCAGCGGAAACCCTTCGCCCAACGCGCGCAGGTCGCCCAGCTGGAGGCGTTCGCCGACGCGGATCATCGTCTGCAGTTCGATGGTTTCGGTGCGTTGCAGCTGCGGCGCGTTGGCCGCATCGCGCACGGCGCCTGCGATGGGCGCGTCGGCGCGCACCACGGCATCGCCGCCGAGCAGGCGATTGGCTTCGATCGCCAGCGCGCGTTCGGCGCGATCGGTGACGAAGCCGACGGCCGTGACCGCGAGGACCGCAAGCACGAGGGCCGCGATCAGGATGCGCACGTCGCCGGCCACCAGGTCGCGCCGCAGCTGGCGCCAGGCAAGGCCGAACACGCTGCCGCGCGAACCGCTCACGACGACACCAGCCGACCGCTGTCCAGGCGCAGCAGGCGGCCGCAACGCGAGGCCAGGCGCTCATCGTGCGTGACCAGCACCAGCGTCGTGCCTGCGTGCGCGTTCAATTCGAACAGCAGTTCGATGATCGCCTGCCCGGTGTGCGTGTCGAGATTGCCCGTGGGTTCGTCCGCGAACAGCAACGAAGGCCGGGTGACGAACGCGCGCGCGAGCGCGACGCGCTGCTGCTCGCCGCCGGACAACTGGCGCGGATAGTGGTCCAGGCGCTGGCCGAGGCCGACCTGTTCGAGGATCGCGCGCGCAGGCGCATCGACTTCGCGGTCGCCGCGCAGCTCCAGCGGCAGCATCACGTTCTCCAGCGCCGTGAGCGAGGGCAGCAGCTGGAAATTCTGGAACACGAAGCCGACCTTCTCGCCGCGCACGCGTGCGCGTCCGTCCTCATCCAGCGTCGACAACGCCTCGCCGTCGAGCACCACGCGTCCGCTGCTGGGCGTATCCAGGCCCGCAAGCAGCGACAGCAGCGTGCTCTTGCCCGAGCCGGACGCGCCCACGATCGCCACCGTATCGCCGGGCGCGATGTCGAACGACACATCGTCCAGGATCACCAGCTCGCCCGAAGGCAGCATCACGCGCTTGCCCAGCGCGGCCACCTGAAGCGCCGCTTGAGCCCGTGTACGCGGTGCGATGGAATCTGCCATGTTCGTCCTTATGCTGTGATCGTTCATCGTCGTCGCTACGCTTGCGGCCATCACTATTGGGAGCGCGGATTAAATGTTCTTTAAGAAGACCAGTACCCGCGGTTCAGGCCGCGCTTCCATCGGATATGCGGGCCTTTCGCATGCCGTGCAATGTGCCATTGGCTGGGTCGCGGCCGCGTCGCTGATGCTGGCGGTCGCCTTCCCCGTCTCCGCCCAGACCACGGCGCGGGCCGCGCCCGCGGCACAGCCGGCACGGACGGTGCTGGTGATGGGCGACTCGCTTTCCGCCGGTTACGGCCTTGCGGCCTCGCAGGGCTGGGTCGCGCTGACCGCGGACCGCGTCGCGAAGACGAAGCCGGGCTGGCGCGTGGTCAATGCGAGCATCAGCGGCGAGACCACGGCGGGCGGCGCATCCCGCATCGACGGCGAACTCAAGCGCAACAAGCCGGCGGTGGTGGTGATCGAACTGGGTGCGAACGACGGCCTGCGCGGCCTGCCGCTGGCGCAATCGCGCGCGAACCTCGACCGCATGATCCTTGCCTCGAAGAAGGCCGGAGCGAAGGTGCTGCTGATCGGCATGCGCATGCCGCCCAACCTCGGTCGCGAGTACACGCAGGGTTTCAGCGACAACTACGCCGCACTGGCCAAGCAACATGGCATCGCGCTGCTGCCCTTCCTGCTGGAGCCCATCGCGCTGGATCGCACTGCATTCCAGGACGACAACCTGCATCCGATCGCGAGCGCGCAACCGAAGCTGCGCGATCATGTGTGGACGCAACTCGCGCCGCTGTTGAAGTGAGTGATCGGAAGGAATCGCGCGTTGCATTCGGCCGCTCGATCCCGACGAACGGTATTGCATTCGTTTTTTCGAGCGCGTAACTTGCGCGACCTTCGTTCCACACAAACCATCACGATCTTCGTCACGCCATGAAACTCTCCGCCCACATCGCAAAGCACTTCGCACTGCAGCCCAATCGCTGCGGCGAATCCGTGCGCGCGCCGTGGCTGCGCGACGAAGCGGACCGACACGACTGATCTTCCCTGCGGGAGATCGGCCACCCCGATCTCCCCGAGGCAACGCGAACGCCCTCGGGTTCCCACCCGGGGGCGTTTTGTTTCCAGCGTTCGCAAGGGAACACTCGATCAGGACAACACGAACACAACGCGATTGCATCGCGCATCCCGAAGCATCCGAAGCGTGCTGGCTTCGATGAGGGGAATGCCGTGAAGCGCATCAGCGCTGCGCCTGGATGCTTCGGCGCGGGCGGCGGGCGGTTGCATTCGCACAACGCATTGGCGCGCAACGCCAATACGGAACATCGTCGAACGGTTCACAGCGGTGCAGGTTCCAACGCCTGCCCGGTGCGCGCGGCCCTGCCGTGGCGCATGCCGTGGCCGCGAGATGGTGTTCCGGGACGGAAGCGATAGCTCAGAGGCAGAGCAACGGCGCATGCCGTGGTCGCGGGTTCGATTCCCGTTCGTTTCGCCACTGGATAGCTCAGTCGGGTAGAGCATCAGGCCAATAACCTGAGTGTCGCGGGTTCGATTCCCGCTCCAAACAACGACCTTTCACGTCGTTACATCGGGACGAAAGTCCCTCCACGGAAACACCCCTTGCGGTGTTCCGCCATGCAACGCGCTTCGTGCGCGATGCGCGACGGAGATCGCAGCGGTGGATTCGCCGGGCCGCCGCCCTCGGGCATGCGCGCGTTGGCTGTACGAAGTTCCTCGCCGGAGTTGTTGGCTGGCGTCGGGGTTCGAAGGCTTTCGTTGCACATGCATCGAGCGCGATGCGCTCCGCGGATTCGGCGTCGGGGGTGTTTCCAACTTCTTCATCGCCATCCCGGCTTCCGCCGGGATGGCGGCCAGACGCGGCAACCGGTCCCCCGCGCTTCAAGCGGATCGAACACCAGCCAACAAGGAAATACTCCGATGTTCTGGACCAAGAGGGTCGTGATCGGTGACGGCGAGCGCGGCCTGGTGTATCGCAACCGTCAGTTCGAAGGCGTGATCGCGCCGGGCGTGCATCGCTTTGTCGACCCGCTGGGTCGGGTCGAGGTGAAGGTGCACAACATCGCGCTGCGCGCCGAGTACGCGGGCAACGACGAGAACGCGCTGATCGATGCGCTGGGCTCGCGCCTGGCCGGGACGTTCGTGCTCGCCGACATCGGCGCGGACGAAGTCGGCCTGGTCGTGAAGAACGGCCGCATCGAGGACGTACTCGCGCCGGGTTCGCGCCGGTTGTACTGGAAGGGGCCGATCTCGATCGAAGTGCGCACGCTCGCGCTGCAGGACGAGCCGGACGTGCCGCGTGAGGTCGCAACGCGCCTGCGCCAGCTCGGCGTGCTGGAGAAGGTCGCCGTCGTGCTGCCGGTGCCGGCGGAGTTCGCCGGTTTGGTGTTCGTCGACGGCAAGCTCGTGCGTGTCGTGGATCCGGGTTCGTACGCCTTCTGGAACTTCCGCAGGAACGTCGTCGTGCAGGCGGTCGATCTTCGCGTGCAGTCCATCGAGGTCGCGGGCCAGGAGCTTTTGACCCGCGACAAGGTCAGCCTGCGCGTGAACCTTTCCGCGAGCATGCGCATCGTCGATCCGGTGGCGGCGATCACGAAGGTCGCCAAGTACGCGGACTACGTGTATCGCGAGCTGCAGTTCGGCCTGCGCAAGGCGGTCTCCGCCAAGACGCTGGACGAATTGCTCGGCGACAAGGCTTCGCTCGACGCCGACATCTTCGGTTACGTGCGCGGTCGCGTCGGGGAAGTGGGTGCCGAGCTGCTCGGCGTGGGCGTGAAGGACGTGATCCTGCCGGGCGAGATGAAGGACATCCTCAACGCGGTCGTGCAGGCGGAAAAGTCGGCGCAGGCCAACGTGATCCGCCGTCGCGAGGAGGCGAACGCCACACGTTCGTTGCTCAACACCGCGCGCTTGATCGAGGAGAGCCCGGTGCTCATGCGCCTGAAGGAGCTGGAGGCTCTGGAAAAGGTGACCGAGAAGATCGACAAGCTCACCGTGTTCGGCGGCCTGGACGGCGTCGTGAAGCAGCTAGTGAGCCTGAAGCCGTAAGCTCCGTGCAGGTGGATGGACCCGCCTGCACGGTTTCTTTCAAAGGAATGGAACCATGAACACGCAACACGCTTCATTCGAACTGCTGCACGCGGAAGGTGCGACCACGCCGATCAAGGGCTGGACGCGCGGCGTGCCGGTCGAGGACCAGGCGCGGCAGCAGCTGCGCAACATCACCACCCTGCCCTTCGTCGGGCCGTGGGTCGCGGTGATGCCCGACGTGCACCTGGGCATCGGTGCGACGGTGGGCTCGGTCGTGCCGACAAAGGGCGCGATCATCCCGGCCGCGGTCGGCGTCGACATCGGCTGCGGCATGGCCGCGGTGCGCACCACGCTGCGCGCCGACGACCTGCCGGATGATCTGTCGCAGCTTCGCAATTCGATCGAGCGCAGCATCCCGGTCGGCAACGGCCCGGGCGGCGAGCACCGCCGGATTCCCGACAGCGTCGAGACGGCCCTGGAGAAGTCCAACCTCGTCGCGCGCCTGGCGAAGATCCGCGAGAAGCATCCGAAGATCCGTCCGGACAAGCTCGATCGCCAGATCGGCACGCTCGGCGGTGGCAACCACTTCATCGAGATCTGCCTGGACGAGGAAGACCGCGTGTGGGTGATGCTGCACTCCGGCTCGCGTGGCACGGGCAACCTCATCGGCACGTACTTCATCGAACTGGCGCGTCGCCAGCTGGAGAAGCGCGTGCTGGGCTTCCACGTGCCCGATCGCGACCTCGCGTTCTTCATCGAGGGCGAGCCGTTGTTCGAGGAGTATGTCGAAGCGGTGTCGTGGGCGCAGGACTACGCGCGTGCGAACCGCGAGGCGATGATGGCGCGCGTGCTGCACGAGATGCGCCACCGTTTGCCGAAGTTCCAGACGGAGAAGTCGGCGGTGAACTGCCACCACAACTACGTGCAGCGCGAGGACCACTTCGGTGAGTCGTTGCTGGTCACGCGAAAGGGTGCGGTCAGCGCGCGCGAGGGCGAACTCGGGATCATCCCGGGGAGCATGGGCGCACGCAGTTTCATCGTGCGCGGCAAGGGCAACGCGGACAGCTTCCACAGCTGCAGCCACGGCGCCGGCCGCGTGATGAGCCGTACCGCCGCACGTGCCCGCATCACGCTGAAGGAGCACCGCGAGGCGACGGCGCACGTGGAATGCCGCAAGGACGCGGGCGTGATCGACGAGTCGCCCGCCGCGTACAAGGACATCGACGCGGTGATGGCAGCGCAGCGCGACCTGGTGGAGGTCGTGCATACGCTGCGGCAGGTGGTTTGTATCAAGGGGTGAGGCAGGCCGCTTACGCGGCACTGCCGCGTGGCCTGCCGAACGACCGGCCATGGATGGCCGGGCTGAGCGATCCGGAGCCGGTGCGTTGCGCCATGGATGGCGGCTGTATTGCCTTCGAAGCCCGTGCTTCGCGCGTTACTGCACTAGCGGCATCGCCAGTGCGAGCGTGATCGCACGCCCCGGCCCTCACCCCAACCCCTCTCCCGCCGGGAGAGGGGCTTATCCGCATGCGCTCGGCACCGCGGCGTCAGCTCAAGCCAACCCCGCCGGCATCTCCACATCCGCCCGCATCAGCCGGCCCACGCCCTGCCATGCCAGCGACACCGCGAGGCAGCCGACCAGCAATCCTGCCCAGTCGGCCGACTGCGGCGACAACGTGGGCCAAAGTTGCGAGAACGCCGGCAGCCACTGCGCGCCATAAGTCGCAATCGCCGAAATCGTCGCTATCGCGAACACCAGCCCGAGCACGCGAAGCAGCCAGCGTTCCAGCAGTTCGCCTGCCGCGGGCATGCCTTCCACGTGACGGACGATCTGCGTCGCCAGGTCGTACGGCACCGGCTCCATCGCCGGCGTGCGCAGCGCGCGCGCGATCAACCGGTACTCGGCCAGGCGCGAATCGGCCGGATCCAGCGGAAGTCCGCGGCGTTCTTGCTCCACCGCGTGTTCCTGCGCCTGCCATTCGGCTTCCAGGCGCAACGCGTCGAGGCTGCGCCAGCCGGTGCGGCCGACGGGCGGGTCGGTGTGGTTGGCGGGGTTGCGGTCGTCAGGCATGTTCATGCGGTCACTCCCATCCGGGCCTGCAGGCGTTCGCGCAGTCGCGCCCGGGTCCGGAACAGATGGCTCTTGATCGTACCTTCGGCGAGGCCGGTGATGCGGGCGATCTCGACGATGGGCACTTCATCCAGGTGATACAGCGTCAGCAGCGTCCGCTGCAACGGCGGCAAGGCTTCGATCTCTTCGTGCAGTCCGGCAGCGATCTCCGCATCGGCGCAGGCGGTTTCCAGGTCGAAGCCGTCGCTGATCTGGTCGAGCAGGCTGAGGCCGTCGTCCTCGTCGCCAATGGGTTCGACGATCGCGATCCGGCGCTTCTCCAGGTGCCGCTTGGCCACCGAATAGGCCACCTGCCCGATCCACGACTTCAACGCGCTCTCGCCCCGGTACTGGTGCAGGCACTGGTGGACGCGCAGGAAGGCCTCCTGGCACAGCTCGCGGGTGTCCTCCGGCTGGCGGACCATGCGCTGGATGATGTGCCAGCACAGGCCCTGGTACTCCCGCACGAGGCGTTCGAACGCGCCGGGCACGTTGCCCAGCACGGCGTCCACCAGCTTGCGGTCGTCCTCGGTCACGCGGTTTCACCGGTCATGACCTTTGTGGATACGTTCAGGGGCCCAATGGTTGCAACGCCGCCTTCACGAAGTTCGAGCCCCGGGGCTGCAACCGGTCGCGCGACGGCCGTATCTCTCGTTCCGTACCCCACCCACACGGCCCGAGAAGACACCCATGAACTTCGAAATCCTGATCCCGATCACCCTGTTCATCTGCGTCGTCTACGCCATCAAGGTGGTGGTGGACGCCCGCACCCGCGCCAAGCTGATCACCAGCAACGGTTCGGAAGACCTGATCCGCTCGATGGTCCAGGCCGAAGCGCTGCAGCGCCGCCATGCCTCGTTGCGCTGGGGCATCCTGCTGCTGTCGGTTGCCGTGGGTTTCGCGCTGATCGAAGCCTTCGGCTGGACGGAGATCACCCCCGGCGTGGTCGCCGTGCTGCTCGGCGTGACGGGGCTGGGCAACCTCGCGGCCTACGCGGCCTCGCGGAAGCTGGGGTGAGGCCACGCGCGAGCCACTGGCTCGCGCGCGGCGAACGCACGGCCATGGATGGCCGGGCGGGGCGATCCGGGACCTTCAACGTTGCGCCAGCGAGTGGCTGCGTCGACGCGTGAGTGTGATGAAAGCTAACGCCGGTCCAGCGTCGTACGCAGGACCGGCACCGTGGTGACATCGTCCACGCCTTTCAGGCCGATCACGCGTTCGCGCAGATCGGCCAGTTCGCCCGGCGACTGCGCTTCCACCAGCACCAGCAGGTCGAGTTCTCCCGCCACGCTGTGGCACAGGCGCACCTGCGGCATGGCGACCAGCTGCGGCATCACGTCGTCGCAGCTGAAGCCGTCGGCGTAGCGCAGCATCAACCAGGCCTGCAGCGGATCGCCTCCGCTGCCCAGGCGCACGGTGTACTGGGCGATCACGCCCGCGCTCTCCAACCGTTGCAGCCGCTCCTGCACGGTGCTTCGACCGAGCCCGACCGCCTTGGCCAGCGCGACCGTCGACAGCCGCGCGTTGTCCTGCAGCAGTGCGATGAGCTTCCGATCGGTGGCGTCGAGGGTCTTCATCGAAACGGACGTGCCGGGGTCGCCGGCATTGTGCCGGGTTGAGACCGGCGCTGGCGAGCGCGCATCGTGGCGTCCATCGCCCACGACATCCGCCGACGCCATGAACGCCCCACGATCCCCGCTCGAACTCCACGCACGCTGCGTGCTCATTCCCATCGACGTGCAATGCGGCTTCGACCTTCCGCCGTGGCCGCCGCGCAACAACCCGTCGATGGAAGCCAATGCGCTGCGACTGCTCGACGCATGGCGGCGCGCAGGCTTGCCGCTGATCCACGTGCGGCACGATTCGGTGATGGAAGGCTCGGTGCTGGCGCCGGGGCATCCGGGCAACGCGCACCGTCCGGGTTTCGTTCCGCTGGAGGGCGAAGCGCTGGTGACCAAGTCGGTCAACGCGGCCTTCATCGGAACCGACCTGGACCTGCGTTTACGCAGGCTGGGCATCGACACCGTCGTGCTGTTCGGCATCAGCACCGACATGTGCGTGTCGACCACCGCACGCGTCGCGGCGAACCTGGGCTATCGCACGATCGTGGTGGGCGACGCGTGCGCGTGCTTCGACCTCAAGGACGCGGATGGTTCGGTGATTCCGGCTGACGCGATCCAGCGCGCGCACCTTGCGACCTTGCGTGCGGAGTTCGCCCAGGTGGTGGACAGCGATGCGTTGATCGCGGCGTTGGCCGATTTCGCCGTCGCGCGGTCGCCCTGACCTGCCGCGCAAACGAAAACGGGAGAGGCCAGGCCCCTCCCGTTTCGACGTGCGACGTACAGGCGATTACTTGCGATCGGCCGCCGTCTTGTCGCGCGCACCGCGGAATTCGCTCGCGGCATCCCAGTTCGGCCAGCGGTCCGAATCGGCCAGGTTGCGACCGACCGTGTACAGCAGGCCCAGGTCGCGCGCCATGCCGAGGAACGTCCAGTCCGCTTCCCATTCGTCGGCCGGCTGGTGGTAGCGATCGGCGACGTATTCGTCTTCCATCTTCTTGCCCGCTTCCAGGCCGCCGTCGACGAGGTCGTTGCCCGAGCCGAACGAAATGGCCGGCACGCCGCGCTTGGCGAACGGGAAGTGATCGGAGCGGAAGAAGTGGCCGGCTTCCGGCTTGGGATCGGTCACGTAATCCAGGTTGCCGACCTTCTTGGCGGTGTCGATCAGCTCATCCAGCAGTTCCTGCTTGGCGCTGCCGGAGGTGGTGAAGTTGCGCGCCGGGCCATGCGGATCGAGCGCGTCCATGTTGAGCACGGCAACCGTCTTGCCCAGCGGGTACAGCGGCTTGGAGGCGTAGTACTCCGAACCCAGCAGCCCCTTTTCTTCGGCGGTAACGGCAAGGAACACGACGGAGCGATCCGGCTTGGGCGCCTTGGCGAAGGCGCGGCCGATTTCGATCAGCGCCGCCGTGCCGGTCGCGTTGTCGACGGCGCCGTTGTAGATCTTGTCGCCCTTCGCATCCGGCTGGCCGACGCCGAGGTGGTCCCAGTGCGCCGAATAGATGACGGTTTCGTCCGGACGCTTGGTGCCGTCGATACGGCCGACGATGTTGTGCGAGGTGATGATCTGGCGATCCACGTCGTACTTCGCGCTCAGCGTCGCGCCCTTGAGCTCGACCGGCTTGAACGCCTTGGTCTTCGCCTGCGCCTTGAGCGCATCGAAATCCAGGCCGGCCTGCTTGAACAGCTGCGCGGCGTAGTCGCGCTGGATCCAGCCTTCCAGCTTCGGATGCACCGAGGCCGGGTTGTCGCGCACGACGTCGAACATCGTGTTGGTGTTGGAGTTCTTCACCGTGGCCCAGCCGTACGACGCCGGGTCGGTCTCGTGCACGATCAGCAGGCCCAGCGCGCCCTGGCGCGCGGCCTCTTCGTACTTGTAGGTCCAGCGGCCGTAGTAGGTCATCGCCTTGCCGCCGAAGTCGCCTTCGCCGCCGTCGAAGTCCGGATCGTTGATCAGGACCACGGCGATCTT
>Ga0209676_1001114_pt1 | contig 29761 bp, 28 predicted proteins | sample AraplaCvi_mLB_r2_FD_184282 | JGI IMG/M metagenome (GOLD analysis project Ga0209676, IMG submission 184282) | Arabidopsis root microbial communities from North Carolina, USA - plate scrape MF_Cvi_mLB_r2 (SPAdes) (version 2) | ecosystem: Host-associated > Plants > Roots > Endosphere | place: USA... | reverse complement strand
TCAGCTCGGGGATCTCGACGATGTCCGACTGGCGGTAGAAGGTGACGCGCTCGGGGTCGAGCCCGCAGGCCAGCCAGCTGGCGGCGATCTCGAGGGTGGAGCGCTGGATCAGCGCCGGCTCCTGCACCTTGATGAGTGCGTGGTAGTCGGCCAGGAAGAAGAAGCTCTGCACGCCAGTCGCGACGCTTTGCCGCACCGAGTGGCGGATCGAGCCGACGTAGTTGCCGAGGTGCGGCGTGCCCGAGGGCGTGATGCCGGTCAGGACGCGCAGGGGAGCTTTGGAGGACGGGGCCATGGGACGAACAGGACTTAGAGCAGCAATGCCTTGAGCGGCGTGATGAGCAGGTTGATGACGAAGTAGCCCACGTCCATCAGCGGGCGCAGCCAGTAGGTGCTGACGACGCCCGCGATGACGAGGCCCATCACGATGAAGAAGCCGTACGGCTCGATGCGCGCCAGGAACATCTGGGCCTGCCCGCTGGGCAGCAGGCCCGCCAGCACGCGCCCGCCGTCGAGCGGGGGCAGCGGAAACAGGTTGAAGGCCCACATCACGAGGTTGACCAGGATGCCGCCTTGCGCCATCTGAATGAAAAAGTGTTTACTGTCGAAGCCGGCCGCGACCAGCACTATGAACAGCACGGCCCACAGGATCGCCTGGATGAAATTGGAGACGGGCCCCGCCAGCGCCACCCAGATCATGTCGCGCTTCGGGTGGCGCAGCCGCCCGAAGTTGACAGGCACCGGCTTGGCATAGCCGAACAGGAAGGCGCCCGAGGTTGCGAAGTACAGCATCAACGGCATCAGGATGGTCCCGATGGGATCGATGTGCTTCATCGGGTTGAGGGTGACGCGTCCCATGACCTCGGCCGTGTCGTCGCCGAAATGGCGGGCTACATAGCCGTGTGCCGCCTCGTGCACTGTGATCGCGAAGATCACCGGCAGCGCGTAGATCAGGATGGTCTGTATCAGGTTGGAATCCACTGGGCGATTGTGTCAGATGGGAGTGGTTATCAGCCCGATTTCAGAGGCCGAGCACGGCCAATGCGCCGCGCCCTTGCCGCACCACGACCGGGTCATCGCCCGTGCCCATGGGCGTGAGGTCGACCACGGTGGTCGGTTGCGAAGGGCAGGCGCCGGCATCGATGACCGCAGCGATCTGCTTCTCGAAGCGTTCTCGAATCGTCTGCGCGTCGTTCAGCGCTTCGGTCTCGCCCGGTGCGATCAGCGTGGTGGCCAGCAGCGGCGCGCCGTGCAGCGCAAGCAGCTCCAGCAGCACCTTGTGGTCGGGCACGCGCAGGCCGATGGTCTTGCGCTGCGGATGGCTCACGCGGCGCGGCACTTCCTTGGTCGCTTCGAGCAGGAAGGTGTAGGGGCCGGGCGTGGCCGCCTTCAGCAGGCGGTACTGCTTGTTGTCGACGCGTGCGTAGTTGGCCAGCTCGCTGAGGTCGCGGCACAGCAGGGTGAGGTGGTGCTTCTCGTCGACCTGGCGGATGCGGCGCAGCTGGTCGACCGCGTCCTTGTCGTCGAGGTGGCAGGCCAGCGCGTAGCTGGAGTCGGTAGGCACGGCCACGATCTCGCCGCGCCCCAGCAGCGCGGCGGCCTGCTTCAGCAGCCGCTGCTGCGGGTTCTCGGGGTGGACTTCGAAGTACTGGGCCATGAAAGAACAATCTCCTGATCAGGATTCGGTGGGTTCGATCGGCACGCGGCGCTCGCGCACCGTGAGCCACGCACCGGCCGCGCCGCAGACTGCGATCAGCGCCATGCCGATGAGCGAATAGCGGTCGGGCATCTGTGAAAAAACGAGCCAGCCGCCCAGCATGGCAAAGGCGATCTGGGCATAGAGGTACGGCGTGAGCGTGGAAGCCGGCGCGCGCTGGTAAGCCAGGATCAGGATGAAGTGGCCCACCGTGCCCATGAAGCCCATCAGGCACAGCAGCGCCCACCATTCCCACGAAGGCAGCGTGGCCCATACGAAAGGCAGCGCAAGCGACGCGAGCAGCGTGCCGACCCAGCCCGTGTAGAAGTGCATGGTGAGCGGGTTCTCGGTCTGCGCCAATTTGCTCGTGAGCACCTGGAACCACGCGTTGGTCAGCACCAGCCCGATGGGCAGCAGGACCGCCCAGCCAAAAGCCTCGCCGCCCGGGCGCAGGATGACGAGCGTGCCGATGAAGCCGCCCGCCACCAGCATCCAGCGCAGCGGCGAGACCTGCTCCTTGAGCACGGTGGCCGCCAGCAGCGTGATCACCAGCGGCGCGATCAGCACGATCGAAGTGAACTCGGCCAGCGGCATGTAGCGCAGGCTCAGGAAGGCCAGCGTGCTCGACACCAGCAGCAATGCGCCGCGCAGCACCTGGTAGCGCGGGTGCCGCGTGCGCAGCAGCGCCGCGCCGTGCAGCGGGAGCAGCACCGCCGTGGTTGCCACCGCCTGGAAGGCATAGCGAAACCAGACGGCCATCAAGATGGGCACGCCGGCGGTCGAGAACTTGGTGGCGGTGTCGAGCGTGGCGAAGCAGGCGCTCGCGACCAGCACCATGCCGATGCCCGCGAGGATGCGTTCCGATTCCTTGCTGCGGCTGCGCTGCTGCGCCACGCGTGCATTCGCCAGCGCAACAGTAGCCGCGTTGTCGATACCGGGCCCGGAGCTCTGCCTCACTGCTGGATGCGATCGCCGAGCAGTTCCCACACAGGAGTGAGCGCACCGGGCAACGGCGGCAGCTTGCCGAGGTCGCAGTGGCTCTCGTCGGGGCTGTGGAAATCGCTGCCGCGCGAGGCGGCGAAATCGAACTCGAGCGCCTTGTCGGCGTACTCGACGAACTCGGCCGGCGTGTGGCTGCCGGTGACGACCTCGATCGCCTTGCCGCCGTGCGCCTTGAATTCGAGGAACAGCGCGTACTCCTCGTTGGCCGTGAACTTGTAGCGGCCCGGGTGCGCGATCACGGCCATGCCCCTGGCGCCGGTGATCCATTGCACCGCGTCCTTCAGCGTGGCCCAGCGATGCGGCACGTAGCCGGGCTTGCCTTCGGTGAGGAACTTGCGGAACACCTCGGGCGTGTCGCGGCAGTGGCCCTTCTCGACGAGGAAGCGCGCGAAGTGCGTGCGCGAAATGAGTTCGGGGTTGCCGACGAACTTGAGCGCACCTTCGTACGCGCCGTGGATGCCGACCTTCGCCAGCCCCTCGGACATTTCCTGTGCGCGCTTGCCGCGGCCGCCGCGCGTGTCGTAGAGGCCTTGCGACATGGCCGCGTCGTCGGCATCGAAGCCCAGGCCGACGATGTGCACCGTTTCGCCCGCGAAGGTCACGGAGATCTCGGTGCCGGTGAGGTAGCGCATGCCATTGGCACGGGCCGCGGCGGCGGCGCGATGCTGGCCGCCGACCTCGTCGTGGTCGGTGAGGGCCCAGAGTTCGACCCCGTTGGCGGCTGCGCGCGCGGCCAGTTCTTCGGGCGTCAGTGTGCCGTCGGAGACCACGGAGTGGCAGTGAAGATCGGCATTGAGGATGGAGGACACCCCGCCATTCTAGGGGGTCTGGAACATCGATGCGGGCGCATGGATGCTGCGCGAGACGCTACTAAATAAATAGCATTACTGCGCCGTGGCGCGGGGCTCAGCGCTTCTTGCGGAAAGCCGCCCAGGCCGCCACCGCGGTGAAGCTCGCGACGATCGCCACCACGATCCAGAAGCCGTGCTTGTGGTCCGCCAGCGGAATGCCGCCCACGTTCATGCCGAACAGGCCCGCCAGGATGTTGATCGGCAGCGCCAGCACCGTGACCACCGTCAGCACGAACAGGCTGCGGTTGTTGTCCTCGTTGACGTTGGCGGCAATTTCTTCCTGCAGCAGCTTGATGCGCTCCTGCAGCGCCTGCATGTCGCGCAGCACCACCGAGAACTCCTCGGTCGAGCCGCGCAGCGCCTGCGCGTCGGGCTCGGCCATCCACGCGGGAGGCCCCTGCAGCAGGCGGAAGAGGGCGGCCGGCTCGGGCGCCAGCAGCCGCTGCAGCCGCACCAGCAGCCGGCGCAGCACGCCCAGCCGCGCGCGCTTGTGGTCGAGGCGGCCGGCGAGCAGTTCGTCCTCGATGCGGTCGATGCGCGAGGTGACGCCGCGCACGATCTTCACCAATACATCGGCCTGCGCGCGCAGCAGGTGCTCGAGCAGCTCGGTGCTCGAGCGCGGCGCGTCGCCCGCCTTCACGGCCGTGCGCAGCGTGTCGACCGAGCGCAGCGGCTTGGTGCGCGCGGTGACCACGAGGCGCGGGCCCACGCTGATCCACAGCGTGGAGATGTCCGAAGGCTCGAAGCTGAACTCGAAGTGCACGTCGTTGATGACGGCGATCAGCGAGTCGTCGTCGCGCTCGATGCGCGTGGAAGGCAGGCCTTCGTGCAGCGTCTCGTAGAAGGTGTCGGACAGGTTCGCGTGCCGCAACAGCCAGCGCTCCGCATGCGCGTGGCTCAGGTTGAAGTGGAGCCAGACGTACGCGGGGTTTTCCTCGGTGCATTCACGGTCGCGCTCTTCGGCCAGCCATGCGGCGGCCTGCGCCGAGTCGATGGCCCGCGCGGGCTCTGGCGCCGAGGCGTCGAAGAGATAGCCGGAGATCAGCCCGGCTTCGTCGCCGCCATAGGACTGGGCGGCGAGGTCATGGAGTGCCGACAAGATGCGTGGTCAGAAAATGCGGGTGAACAGCCAGTAGAGCGACCCCGACAGCAGCATCGCCACCGGCAGCGTGAGCACCCAGGCCAGTGCGAGGTTGCGCAGCGTGGACATCTGCAGGCCCGAGCCGCTCGCCGTCATGGTGCCGGCCACGCCGGAGGACAGCACGTGCGTGGTCGACACAGGCAGCCCGTACATGTCGGCCGCACCGATGGTGATCATCGCCACCACCTCGGCCGAGGCGCCTTGCGCGTAGCTCAGGTGCGTCTTGCCGATCTTCTCGCCCACCGTGACGACGATGCGCTTCCAGCCGATCATCGTGCCCAGCCCCAATGCGATGGCGACCGCAACCTTGACCCACAGCGGGATGAAGCGCGTCGCATCGTCGAGTTCCTGGCGGAACGCGCCCACGCGCAGCTTCGTCTCGCCGTCGAACTTGGCGGCGCCGCTCTTGTCGAGGTGGCGGATGGCTTCGGAGGCCAGGTACATGTCGTTGCGCACGTTGGCGACGGCCTCGGCGGGCACCGCTGCGAGCGAGCCGTGCCTGCGCACCTGCTCGCCGATGCTGCCCGCGGTCGCGGCCAGCGCGGGCACGACGGCAGGACTGAATTCGCGCGTGCGCACGTAAGTGGAAAGCGTCTCGCGCGCAGCGGCGGGTTGCGGCGCCGCCTGCTGGGCGGGCAGCGAACCGGGCACGCTGCGGCTCAGCGCGTTCTGCGCCATCTCGGCCACGGCCACGAACTTCACGGTCTCGTTGGCGGGCATCGCGCGGTTCAGCGCATAGGCCATCGGCACCGTGCCCACGAGGATCAGCATGATCAGTCCCATGCCCTTCTGGCCGTCGTTGGAGCCGTGCGCGAACGACACGCCCGTGCAGGTCAGGATCAGCAGGCCGCGGATCCACCACGGCGGCGGCTCGCTGCCCTTGGGCTCTTCATACAGTGCGCGGTTCTTCACGAAGGCGCGCAGCGCCAGCAGCAGAAGGGCGGCGCAGCCGAAGCCGACCATCGGCGACAGCAGCAGCGAGTAGCCCACCTTGGTGGCCTGCGCCCAGTCGACACCGCTGGTGCCGTCGCGGCCATGCATCAGCGCATTGGCCACGCCCACGCCGATGATCGAGCCGATCAGCGTGTGCGACGAAGAAGCCGGCAGCCCCAGCCACCACGTGCCCAGGTTCCAGATGATGGCGGCGATCAGCAGCGCGAACACCATTGCGAAGCCCGCGCCCGAGCCCACCTGCAGGATCAGTTCCACCGGCAGCAGCGCGATGATGCCGAAGGCCACCGCACCGCTGGACACCAGCACGCCCAGGAAGTTGAAGAAGCCCGACCACACCACCGCGAAGTTGGGCGGCAGCGAGTGCGTGTAGATCACTGTGGCCACCGCGTTGGCCGTGTCGTGGAAGCCGTTGACGAACTCGAAGCCCAGTGCAATCAGCAAGGCCACGCCCAGCAGGATGTAGGGCACCCAGGTGGTGACCGGCGCACCCGAGGCCGTGACGTCGCCGACCAGGCTCCAGGCCGTGAAGAGCAGGCCGGCGGCCAGCAGGCCCACGAAGGTGATCAGCGTGAGCGGGCCGGGCTTGGCGTCGAGCTTGGGCCGGTGCGCGGCGGACGCCGGCGGCAACTCGGCATGCGGGGCTGCGAGCGTGTTCATGGACGATTCTGGGGTGTTGGAATGGCTCCAGATGGTGTTCGCGCCGTGTGACAACGGCGTGTCAGTCGGCCTCGAACCGTCACGCAGCCGTCATATGGGGCGAGCAGCATGCTTTTTCCGACCCTTTCACTTTCTTCTTGCCCACCATGCTGACGAGCGCACTTCCCGACCACGAAGACCTGATGCAACGCATCGCCCGCGACCTGATCGACAGCTACGACGAAGAGCTCGAACTGGAGATCGAGGACCGCAACATCGACGGCCTCGATCCGTCAGCCACCGCGTCCGCCGACAAAGCCGCCCGCCAGGCCTACTTCAAGGAGCTGTTCCGCCTGCAGGGCGAACTGGTCAAGCTGCAGGACTGGGTGCAGCACAGCAAGCAGAAAGTCGTCATCCTGTTCGAAGGCCGCGATGCGGCGGGCAAGGGCGGCGTCATCAAGCGCATCACGCAGCGCCTGAATCCGCGCGTGGCCCGTGTCGCCGCATTGCCCGCGCCCAACGACCGCGAACGCACGCAGTGGTACTTCCAGCGCTACGCCGCGCACCTGCCTGCCGCGGGCGAGATGGTGCTGTTCGACCGCAGCTGGTACAACCGCGCCGGCGTCGAGCGCGTGATGGGCTTCTGCACGGACGACGAGTACGAGGAGTTCTTCCGCACCGTGCCCGAGTTCGAGAAGATGCTGGTGCGCTCGGGCATCAAGCTCATCAAGTACTGGTTCTCCATCACCGACGACGAGCAGCACATGCGCTTTCTCGGCCGCATCCACGATCCGCTCAAGCAGTGGAAGCTGAGCCCGATGGACCTCGAAAGCCGCCGCCGCTGGGAGGAATACACCAAGGCGAAGGAAATCATGCTCGAGCGCACCCACATCCCCGAGGCGCCGTGGTGGGTGGTGCAGGCGGTCGACAAGAAGAAGGCGCGGCTGAACTGCATCAGCCACCTGCTGGGCCAGCTGCCCTACAACGAGGTGCCGCATCCGCCGGTGGAGCTGCCGGAGCGCGTGCGCCATGCGGACTACCTGCGCCAGCCCGTGCCGGCCAACATGATCGTGCCGGAGATCTACTGAGGCTCCGGATGGCGGGAGGGCCGCCGTTTGGCCGCCCGGCGCTTTGCCTTCACACTGCGCGCCATGGCCCGTCGTTCCACCGCTTCCGTCTTCGCCCGTGCCTACGAGCGCAACCTCAAGGCACTCACCAAGATCACGCTGAGCAACAGCAAGCGCGTGGCGGGGCAGGTGCAGCGCGCCACCGCCAAGCGGCTCAAGCCGCCGCCGGGCCGTGGCGACTGGCTCAGCGGCATGGCGATGGGGCCGGGCGGCGCGCGCGGCTATCACCTGTTCCGTCCGGCCGACCTGCAACTGCAGCCCGGTGAGAAACTGCCGCTCATGGTCATGCTGCACGGCTGTGGCCAGACCGGGCGCGACTTTGCCGCGAGCACGCGCATGAACGCGCTGGCCGTGCGCCAGCGCTTCCTGGTGCTCTACCCCGAGCAGGACCGCATCGCCCATCCGCAGGGCTGCTGGAACTGGTACGAGCGCCGCTCCGGCAAGGCCGACGCCGAAGCCGCGACGCTGATGGCCGCCATCGACCAGGCCTGCATGCTGTATCCCGTGGACCGCGACCGCGTGGCGCTTGCCGGTCTCTCGGCCGGCGCGAGCATGGCGGCCCTGCTTGCGACGCGCTATCCGAACCGCTTCCGCGCCGTCGTCATGCATTCGGGTGTGGCGCCCGGCGCAGCGAAGTCGTCGGCCACCGCCCTCGGCGCCATGCGCGGACAGAACGTGCCGCCGATGCCCGCCACGGCGGTCGGCAAGGCGATGGGCGCCGCGGCTGTCTTCACCACCTTGCCGCCGATGCTGGTGCTGCACGGCGATGCCGACGCAGTGGTCGCGCCGAGCAATGCCGTCAGCAGCGCCGCGGTGTGGGCCACGGCCGTGGGCGCGCGGCCCGGACTGCCGCGCGACATGCAGCGCGGTAAGCGCCGCGCGATGCGCGTGACCGACTTCAGGCGCAAGGGCCGCGCGCTCGTCACGCTGTGCGAGATCGCGGGGCTGGGCCATTCGTGGAGCGGTGGCGCGCCGAAGCTGCTGTTCAGCGACCCCGAGGGGCCCGATGCCACGCGCATGGCCTGGGCCTTCGCGGCGGCGCAGTTCAAGGCCGCAGTGCCGTAGTGAAGGCCTGAAGAAAGGAAGGCGCTACGCCGTGGCGCCTTCGCGCGCGGCGGCCCGCCACGCACCGGGCGCAATGCCCTTCTCGCGCTTGAAGGCCTTGCTGAACGCGGCCTCCGATTCGTAGCCCACCGCGCTTGCGATCGCACCCACCGCGGCATCGCCCTGGCCGAGCATGTTGCCGGCCTTGAACATGCGCCATTGCGTGAGGTACTCCAGCGGCGACTGCCCCACGCGCTCGCGAAAGCGCTGCGCGAAGGCGGAGCGCGACAGGCTCGCAGCGCCGGCCAGCGCCTCCACCGTCCAGCCGCGTGCGATGTCCTTGTGCATCGCGCGCAGGGCCGGGCCGATGCGCGCGTCGGCCAGCGCGGCCAGCCAGCCCGTCTGCGATTCGCCATTGGCCGCGACGTGCGCGCGCACCGCCTGCACGAACACGATGTCGGCCAGCCGGCTCACGAGCAGGCTGGAGCCGAGACCCGGCTCGCCTGTTTCCATCGCCAGCAGCTGCAGCGTGCCCTGCAGCGCCAGGGCGCGTGCCTGCTCCATCTTCACGTGCAGCAGCACCGGCAACAGCGCCAGCAGCGGCTGCGCTGCGCGCTGGTCGAAATGAAACCAGCCGCAGATCACCGAAGCGGCGGTGCCCGTGCCGCCCAGTTCCACCAGCCCGCCGATACGGTCGCGCACGACGGAGGTGCAGCTCACCGTGGGCGTGTTCGGATGGTCGCGCAGGATGTAGGGCGTGCCGTGCGCCAGCACATAGCAGTCGCCCGCCGCCAGCGCCACCGGCTGCGCCACGCCCTCGACCTCGAGCAGGCAGCCGCCGCGCACCACGAGCCCGAAGCGCGCGCTCTCGCCGCCGGCCAGGCTCAGGCCCCACGGCGCACCGGCCTCGAGGCGGGCATACAAGGCGCTTCGCACGCGCATCGCGGCAAAGACATCGTCGAGCGGGTCCATGGGCGGCTCCTGTGGTGTTGGACGAATGGACAAGAAGGGCGGATTTTCAGGCATTCACTGTCCAACTGTCGAGGCCGAAACTGCGGCTTCACTCTTGCAGAACACCGGAGCAGACCATGAATGAAAGCAATGAATCCGCCGAAGAACTCGCCGAGCGCTACGTCGCCGCCTGGAACGAGCCCGACGCCACCGTACGCCGCACTGCAATCGCCGGCCTCTGGGTGCCCGAGGGCGAGCACTACGTGCGCACGCAGCAGGCCAAAGGCTACGAGGCGCTGCACCAGCGCGTCACCGGCTCGCACGAGAAGAACGTGCGCGATGCGGGCTTTCGCTTCGTCCGCGCGGGCGATGCCCAGTTCCTGCGCGACGCGGTGATGTTCCATTGGCACATGGTCCCGACTGCCGGTGGTCCCGTGGCAGCGCTGGGGCTGGAGTTCCTGGTGCTGGCCGGGGACGGCCGCATCGCCGTCGACTACCAATTCATCCTGCCGACGCCTTCCGTCTGAGCGGCCGGCGCATCGGCCATGACCTCGCAGGTCATTGTCGTCGCGCCCCTTTCTCCCAACACTGGTTACCACCATGACTCAGTCGAACATCGCTGCCTCGGCAGCATCGCTTTCTCCATCGGGCGGCCAGCAGAGCGCAGGCGCGACCGGGCCCGGCCGGCTCGGCCTGTGGGTCATGCTCAGCGGCACCTTCCTGGTGGTGCTGGACTTCTTCATCGTCAACGTCGCGCTGCCGTCGATGCAGCGCGAACTGCTGGCAAGCGCCGGCACCTTGCAACTGGTGGTGGCGGGCTACGGACTGGCCACCGCGGCGGGACTGATCACCGGCGGACGGCTCGGCGACCTGTTCGGCCGGCGCCGCATGTTCATGCTGGGCCTGTTGCTGTTCACGCTGGCCTCCGCGGCCTGCGGCTTCGCGCCGAATGCCGAGCTGCTGGTGGCCGCGCGCGTGCTGCAGGGCCTGGCCGGCGCGCTGCTGCAGCCGCAGGTGCTGGCGATGATCGGCCTGGCCTACACCGGCGAAGGCCGGGCGCGCGCCTTCGCGGCCTACGGGCTCACGCTGGGGCTCGGTGCCACGCTCGGGCAACTGGTCGGCGGCCTGCTGATCCACGCCGATCCGGCGGGGCTGGGCTGGCGCAGCTGTTTCCTCATCAACGTGCCCATCGGGTTGCTGGCATTGGTGCTCGCGCCGCGCGTCATTCCGCCGCTGGCGAACCACGGCAACAGCAGGCTCGACCTCGCCGGCATGCTGCTGGCGGCCGCGGGCTCGGTGGCCGTGGTGCTGCCGCTGGTGGAAGGCCGCGAGCAGGGCTGGCCGCTGTGGAGCTGGCTGTGCCTTGCGGCTGCGCTGCCGTTGCTCGCCGCATTCGCTTTTCAGCAGCGCCGGCTCGCCGTGCGCGGCGGTGCGCCGCTGGTGGCGCCGGCGCTGCTGGCCAACGGCCGCTTCGTCACCGGCCTGCTCACCACGCTGGCCTTCTACGTGGGCAACGCCTCGCTGTACTTCGTGCTGGCGCTGTACCTGCAGCAGGGCCTGGCGCTGGGCCCGTTGACGTCGGGCATGGTCTTCACTTCGCTCGCGGTCGGTTTCTTCGCGACGTCGATGGCCGGTGCGCGCCTCGCACGGCGTTTCGGCGGCAAGCCGCCCATCGCGCTCGGCGCCCTCGTGCTGGCGGCGGGGCATGCGCTGCAGTTCGTCAACGTGGCGGGATGGGCGGGCCATTCGCACGTGGTCGCCTGGATGGTCCCGCTGCTGCTGGTGCAGGGCGCGGGCCTCGGCATGGTGATGGCGCCGCTGGTGTCCACCGTGCTGGCCGGCCTGCCGCCGCAGCATGCGGGCGTGGCCTCGGGCGTGCTGTCGATGGTGCAGCAGGCGAGCAACGCTCTGGGGGTGGCGTTGATCGGGATCCTGTTCTATGGGAGGCTGGGAGATGCGGCGGACACCGCTGCGTATTCGGGCGCATTCGGGGTGGCGCTGGTGTACCTGATGGTGTCGGCTCTTCTCGTCGCGATGTTCCACTGGCGAGGCACCCGGCCCTCGGCGCCCCGGTTGTGACGTCTTGCCCAATCTGGGTATTTGCATGCCCAGATTGGGTTTCTTCCCTGGAGCCGTGCCACACTCGCCGCCCGACGACTGGTGTGCCATGGAATCCGATCTGACCTCACTCACCCAAGCCTTGCGCGACTTCGCCCAGGCCCGCAACTGGGAGCAGTTCCACTCCCCCAAGAACCTCGCGTCGGCGCTCTCGGTCGAAGCCGCCGAGCTGCTCGAACATTTCCAGTGGCTCACCGAAGCGCAGAGCCGCTCGCTGCCGGCCGACAAGCGCGCCGAGATCGGCACGGAGATCGCCGACGTCTTCCTCTACCTGCTCCAGCTCGCCGACAAGCTCGGCATCGATCTGATGGAAGCGGCAAGAAGCAAGATGCTGGTCAACGCCCGGAAGTACCCGGCACCGCCGCCGTCCGCCTGAGTACCTCCGTGTACGCCACCCGGCGTATTTCCCCGTCCTGGTGCATTCCGCAAACTCCCTCCCACGCCAGCACAGCGCTGGCGCCAAGGTCAACCAACCCCGGAGCAGGAGTCCACATGCAACGTCGTTTCACACTCAAGGCGCTCACCGCCGCCGTCGCGCTGGCCAGCATTTCTGCTGCGCCCGCATTTGCCGCCGACACCATCAAGGTCGGCGTGCTGCACTCGCTGTCGGGCACGATGGCTATCTCGGAAACCGTGTTGAAGGACACCGTTCTGATGGCCATCGACGACATCAACAAGAAGGGCGGCGTGCTGGGCAAGCAGCTCGAGCCCGTGGTGGTCGATCCGGCTTCCAACTGGCCCCTGTTCGCCGAGAAGACCAAGCAGCTGCTCGGCCAGGACAAGGTCTCGGTGATCTTCGGCTGCTGGACCTCGGTGTCGCGCAAATCGGTGCTGCCAGTGGTCGAGGAAATGAACGGCCTGCTGTTCTACCCCGTGCAGTACGAGGGTGAAGAACTCTCGAAGAACGTGTTCTACACGGGCGCCGCGCCCAACCAGCAAGCCATTCCGGCCGTCGACTACTTGATGAGCAAGGAAGGCGGCGGCGCCAAGCGCTGGGTGCTGCTGGGCACCGACTACGTGTACCCCCGCACCACCAACAAGATCTTGCGCGCCTACCTGAAGAGCAAGGGCGTGAAGGACACCGACATCGACGAGAAGTACACGCCGTTCGGCCACAGCGACTACCAGACCATCGTTGCCGACATCAAGAAGTTCTCGGCCGGCGGCAAGACGGCGGTGGTCTCGACCATCAATGGCGACTCCAACGTGCCCTTCTACAAGGAACTGGGCAACGCCGGCCTGAAGGCCAAGGACGTGCCGGTCGTCGCCTTCTCGGTGGGTGAAGAAGAACTGCGCGGCGTGGACACCAAGCCGCTGGTGGGCCACCTGGCCGCATGGAACTACTTCATGTCGATCAAGAACCCGACCAACACGGCTTTCATCAAGCAGTGGAGCGAGTACGCCAAGGCCAAGAACATCGCCGGCCACAAGGACAAGCCGCTCACCAACGACCCGATGGAAGCCACATGGATCGGCATCCACATGTGGAAGCAGGCGGTCGAGAAGGCCAAGTCGACCGACACCGACAAGGTGATCGCCGCCATGGCCGGCCAGACCTTCACGGCGCCCTCGGGCATCGTCTCGAAGATGGACGAGAAGAACCACCACCTGCACAAGAGCGTGTTCATCGGCGAGATCAAGGCCGATGGTCAGTTCAACGTGGTGTGGAAGACGCCGGGTCCGGTGAAGGCGAAGCCTTGGAGCCCGTACATCGAAGGCAACGACAAGAAGCCGGATCAGCCTGCTGGCAAGTCGATGTAACTGGGCTCGCCCCCAGGCTGCGCGCACTTCGTGTCGCTTCGCCTTCCCCCTACCGGGGGCAACACCTGAGGCCCGGCAAAGCCGGTTCCTCGGTGTTCCCGAATGAGAGAACCGCTGTGCATTCATTACTGCGCTCAATTTCCTTCTGTGCGACGGCGCTGCTGCTGCTGGCGGCGGCGCCTGTTCACGCGCTGACCGCCGACGAAGCAAAGGCCATCGCCTCCGGCGAATCCGAAGCCCGCATCGCCGCGCTCAACAAGGCCGTGCTCACGGCCGACGAGAAGACCGCCGCCTTCATCCAGGCGATGTCCGACGACGCAGTCAAGTACACCGAAGACAAGGTCTTCCTGATGAAGGACGACAAGGGCTTCGACCCCGTCACCGGCGCCGAGCTGAAAGTGCCCGACACCGCCGAAGACGTCGTCAACAACAACCTCATGCGCGGCGCGCTCGATGCCGCGCAGGCCGCGCTCAAGCTCACGAGCAAGGACGACGCGGTGCGCGCCGAAGCCGCACAGGCCCTGTTCAAGGAGCCCGACGAATCGCGCATCCCGATGGTCGAGAAGGCGCTGGCCGCCGAGACCAACCCGAAGATCAAGGCGCAACTCGAACTGGTGCGCGCCGCCAGCATGCTCACCAGCGCCGACAAGGCCAAGCGCCTCGTGGCCGCGAAGGAACTGGGCAACAACCGCAACCCCGACACCAAGCTGCTGCTCAACCAGCGCCTGACCGACGAAACCGAAGCGGACGTCAAGGCCGCCATCGTCGCGTCCATCGCCAGCATCGACGGCTCGCTGGTCTGGGGCGACCGCATCAACGCCGTGTTCAGCGGCATCAGCCTGGGCTCGGTGCTGCTGCTCGCCGCGCTGGGCCTCGCCATCACCTACGGGCTGATGGGCGTCATCAACATGGCGCACGGCGAGCTGATGATGATCGGCGCCTACGCCACCTACGTGATGCAGGGCATCTTCCAGAAGTACCTGCCCGAGTCGATGTTCGGGCTGTACCTCGTCGCTGCGATCCCGGTGTCGTTCCTCGCATCGGCGCTGGTCGGCGCGGTGCTCGAACGCGGCGTGATCCGCTTCCTCTACGGCCGCCCGCTCGAGACGCTGCTCGCTACCTGGGGCATCAGCCTGATGCTGCAGCAGCTCGTGCGCACGCTGTTCGGCGCGCAGAACGTCGGCGTGGAAAACCCCGGCTGGATGAGCGGCGGCTTTTCGATGCTGAGCAACGTGACGCTGCCGTGGAACCGCATCTGCATCATTATTTTTGCGGCGCTGGTATTGATCGCGATGGGCTGGCTCATCGGCAAGACGCGGCTGGGCCTGTTCGTGCGCGGCGTCACGCAGAACCGTCCGATCGCCTCGTGCATGGGCGTGAACACGGCACGCATCGACACCTACGCTTTCGCGCTCGGCTCCGGCATCGCGGGCCTCGCGGGCTGTGCGCTGAGCCAGATCGGCAACGTCGGCCCTGATCTCGGCCAGAGCTACATCGTCGACAGCTTCATGGTGGTCGTGATGGGCGGCGTCGGCCAGCTCGCAGGCACCGTGTACGCGGCGCTGGGGCTGGGCATTCTCAACAAGTTCATCGAAGGCTGGGCTGGCGCGGTGCTCGCGAAGATCGCGGTGCTTGTCTTCATCATCATCTTCATCCAGAAGCGGCCCCAGGGCATCTTCGCGATGAAGGGCCGGAGCGCGGAAGCATGAGCAAGGTCACGTTGCCAACCAAGGGTCCGCTGCTGAGCGGAAAGGGCTGGACGGCCTTCTTCGTCGCGCTGATCGTCGTGTGCGCGGTCGCGCCGGTGCTCAACATGTGGGTGCCCGCGGACAGCCCGCTGCACATGAGCGACTACGCCGTGGCGCTGGTCGGCAAGATCATGTGCTACGCCATCTGCGCGCTGGCCATGGACCTGATCTGGGGCTACACCGGCATCCTCTCGCTGGGCCATGGCCTGTTCTTCGCGCTCGGCGGCTACATGATGGGCATGTACCTCATGCGCCAGATCGGCCGCGACGGCAACTACAAGAGCGACCTGCCCGACTTCATGGTGTTCCTCGACTGGAAGGAGCTGCCCTGGCACTGGACCTTCAGCGGCAGCTTCCCGCTGACGCTGCTGCTCATCGTCGCGGTGCCCGGCCTCATCTCCTTCGTGTTCGGCTTCTTCGCCTTCCGCTCGCGCATCAAGGGCGTGTACTTCTCGATCATCACGCAGGCCATGACCTTCGCGGCGATGCTGCTGTTCTTCCGCAACGAGACGGGCTTCGGCGGCAACAACGGCTTTACCGATTTCAAGCGCATCCTGAACATCCCGATCGCCACGCAGGAAATGCGCATGACGCTGTTCGCGCTCACCGGCCTCACGCTGCTGGGCTTCTTCCTGTTCGCGAAGTGGCTCATCGGCAGCAAGTTCGGCCGCGTGCTGCAGGCCATTCGCGACGCCGAGACGCGCGTGATGTTCTCGGGCTACAACCCGCTGCCGTACAAGCTCACGATCTGGGTCATCTCCGCCATCATGTGCGGCGTGGCCGGCGCGCTGTACGTGCCGCAGGTCGGCATCATCAACCCCGGCGAGATGAGCGCGGCCAACTCCATCGAGATCGCGATCTGGGCCGCGGTGGGCGGGCGCGCGACGTTGATCGGGCCGATCATCGGCGCCTTCATCGTCAACGGCGCGAAGAGCTGGCTCACGGTGGCGTACCCCGAGTACTGGCTGTACTTCCTGGGCGCCTTGTTCATTGCTGTCACGCTGTTCCTTCCGAACGGCATCGTGGGGCTGGTGCGCAAGTGGTTGTCGAGGGAGAAGAAGCAGGCGCAGCCAGAACACGTGCAGGATGCACGCCGCGCCGTTGCGGCAGAGCAGGGCGTCGAGCCCGATGCTCTTGCATCGTTGCCCGTCGATGCGAAGGGAGCACGCGCATGAGCCGCCGGGCCGCTCCCCAGGCGAATACCGCAGCGCGAAGCGCGGAGGTTTCTCAATGACTCCCGACCTGATGGAAGCCGGCGCCGAGCGCGCCGCACGGGCCCATGGCCTGCCGTACGACAGCGGCAGCACCGAATCGGGTGGCCGCGCCGCCGACTTCGGCCGCCACGTCACGCCGGGCGAGGTCGACGTCACGCACGGCCGTATCCTCTACCTCGAAGACGTGAGCGTGAGCTTCGACGGCTTCAAGGCCATCAACAAGCTGTCGCTCGACATTGCGCCCGGCGAACTGCGCTGCATCATCGGCCCCAACGGTGCGGGCAAGACCACGATGATGGACATCATCACCGGCAAGACGCGGCCCGACTCGGGCACCGTGTTCTTCGGCAGCACCATCGACCTGCTGCGCCACCGCGAAGCCGACATCGCGCAGCTGGGCATCGGCCGCAAGTTCCAAAAGCCCACCGTGTTCGAGCACCTGACCGTGTTCGAGAACCTCGAGCTCGCGCTGAAGACCGACAAGGGCGTGCGCGCGTCGATGCTGTTCAGGCTCGACTCGGCGCAGAGCGACCGGCTGGCCGAAGTGCTGCAGACCATCCACCTTGCCGACAGCGTGTCGCGCCTGGCCGGGAACCTGAGCCACGGCCAGAAGCAGTGGCTCGAAATCGGCATGCTGCTGATGCAGGACCCGAAGCTGCTGTTGCTCGACGAGCCCGTGGCCGGCATGACCGACGAGGAAACGGCGCGCACGGCGGAGTTGTTCCTCACGCTCAAGGGCAAGCATTCGCTGATGGTGGTGGAGCACGACATGAGCTTCATCCGCACGATCTCCGAAATCGTCACCGTGCTGTGCGACGGCTCCGTGCTTGCGCAGGGCACGCTGGACGAAGTGCAGGCCGACGAGCGCGTGATCGAGGTCTATCTCGGCCGCTGAGGAACCGAACCCATGCTCACAGTCAAGAACATCCACCAGTACTACGGCGGCTCCCACATCCTGCGCGACGTGAGCTTCGAGGCCACGCTGGGCAAGGTCACCGTGCTGCTCGGCCGCAACGGCGTAGGCAAGACCACGCTGCTCAAGTCGCTGATGGGCCTCGTCCCCATCAAGAGCGGCAGCATCGAACTCGAAGGCAAGCCGATCCAAAAGGCCACGCCCTACGACAGGGCCAGGGCCGGCATCGGCTTCGTCCCTCAAGGCCGCGAAATCTTCGCCAGGCTCACGGTGGAAGAAAACCTGCGCATGGGCCTCGCCTACAAGAGCGGCAGCACGCCCATCCCGCAGGAACTGTTCGAGCTGTTCCCCGTCCTCAAGCAGATGATCAACAGACGAGGCGGCGACCTCTCCGGCGGCCAGCAGCAGCAGCTCGCCATCGCGCGCGCGCTGGCCCCCAAGCCCAGGCTCCTGATCCTCGACGAGCCCACCGAAGGCATCCAGCCGAGCATCATCAAGGACATCGGCCGCGTCATCCGCATGCTGGCCGACCGCGGCGACATGGCCATCGTGCTGTGCGAGCAGTACTACGACTTCGCCCAGGAATTGGCCGACGACTACCTCGTGATGGAGCGCGGCGAAGTCATCGCGCGCGGCCTCGGCAAGGACATGGAGGCGCAGGGCGTGCGCCAGCTCGTGGCGATCTGAACACGCCACGCGTCGTCCTTCAGACGATGCGCACGGAGAGGTTCGGCAGGCCGTCGATGTGGATCTCGACTAGGTCACCGCGCACCACCGGACTCACGTTCTCGGGCTTGCCCGACTAGATGATGTCGCCGGGCATCAGCTCGAAAGCCTGCGACAGGCGGCTGATCTGCTCGGCCACCGATTTGCATGGCCATCGACTACACGGTGGGCGGCGGGGCCAACCGGGCGGAGCGGCAGGAACTGATCATTTGCAACTGGGATCGGGAGGCCGAGCCGGCGGGGTTGCTCTGAGTCCGGCAGTTCGTCAGGCGGAGAAAAGCGGCACGGGGCGTGACAAATTGCCGCTCTGCCCACGGGCGCTGGCTGCGCTCGGCGATGAAACGTCTCGCGCCCCGCGTACAAATCTTCATCCGCGCCGGAGATAGCCTGGGACGCAATCACCGTAGTCTTTTGGTTGACTGGTGCCTATGCCCGAGTCGATAAGATGCCGCGGGATCGCCCGTTCGGGCGGTCGAATAGGGAGAGAACTCATGTCAACGAACACGAATTCCGTAGCACAGGCGCCGTGCTCGGAGCCCAGATCACACGGGCGCGTCGAAGCAAACCCCATCGTTAGTTGACTTGGCATGTTCTGCGCACCGCACGCCAACGGGCGATAAATAATTCTTCAGGAGGCCGCATGACAGTTCAAATTGATACAGACGGAATGATCATTCACGCCAGAGTCCGCAATGCTCGCAGCCCTGCCATCGAACGCGGCAGACGCGCCAGCACGATCGCAGGCATCGTCGTGCACCAGACCGATGCGGATACTTCGGCATCCTCATTGAACAGCTACACACGCCCAAAGGCCAATGGCGCGCACTTTCTCATCGACACCGATGGGACCATTTACCAGACAGCGGCGATCTACCAGCGTACGAACCATGTCGGGCCGTTGAAGGCGAGATGCCTGATCACTGGGAAGTGCTCTCCGCGAGATTACCCTGCGGGAGTGAACGCGGTGGACCCAATGCATCGCGTCGAGATGCGCAGGGCAACTGGCGACCGGTACCCAAGCAACATGGAAGCCATTGGTATTGAGATGGTGGGCAGAGCCAGGCTGCCAGCAGGTTTCCAACCGCCAAGAAACAACAAACTCTCCGCGGACGAGTTGAGAGGAAGGTACGGCGTATACGACACACCGAACGCCGCCCAGAACCAAGCGCTCTCGTGGCTTGTCAGGGCGCTTGAGGACTCCATGCAGATCGCACCGAGTGAGGTCTTTCGACATCCAGAGGCCAGCAGAAAAAATACGACAGAGGCGCAAGGTGCAAATTGGAACCTGCCCATCCCGACGCCATGAGAAAGGTCAACATTTTTGCGGTAACGCTGGTTACCGTCGCTATGGCCTTGTCGGCTCACGCGGCAGATAAACGCTATCCGGCAACCTTTGTAAAGTCGATCAAGATCGACGAGCCGTCGGGGAAAACAGCGTGGGAGAACAAGGATTTTCTAGACTGTCAAGATGTTGTTTTGACTGACGAAGATGTGCTTTACGCGCTACGTCATATGCGCAGGGTCTCAAAGAGGTCGTATCTCAGGCCGCAGGCGCAAGAAACTGGATGCGAGGGCAGCGCACTCATTACCTTCAAGAACGGAAAGACGCTCGCTATTGGCATTGAGCCTACGGGGAGAATCAGCACTGCGGAGTTGGGCGAGGAACTTGAGCCCACGACTGATCCTGGAAGCTATTACGACTGCGAGCCCTGCAATCATCGCAAGATGGCACGGCTCAAAGACGCTCTGAACCGGGCAGATGAGCGGCGACTCAAGCGGCTAGAGGCAGAAGGTCAGATTCCACCAGATCAGGCAGAACCACGGCTCAAAGCGCTGCGAGAAAGCCGCGAGCCCAAACCATCCAAGAACTGAGGTCCACACTGCCTGATATCCGGGTACGGGATCAGACACCAGGTTGGGAGAGCCCTGTGCTGGAACACTCTGGCTGTCCTTCTGGACCATCGGTGCGCTGAGAAGGTCTGAATGAACCTGCTGCGCCTCCCGATCTTGCATCTGCGGTTCTCACCGTACGCGAGTACGGTTCCGGTTCTCGATGCAAGCTCGGGGCGCTCGCGACGGTTCCTTCACACCGTCTGAGCACCCGGCGGGGCCCTGTGAGTACCGGGCCTTCGGCATCTCCGTATCGGTGCAAATTCAGGGTTTACCCTAAAATTCGGCTTCTGCCCGTCGCCGCCGGGCACCTCCAGGAGCCTGGCCTTGAACGCCTCCCCACCCGCGCTGGACAGCGCGGACACCGACATTTCCGCTTCTTCCTCTTCGCCTGCGCCGCGCGTCAACTTCCTGCGGGCCGTGCTCGCGCTCGGCGTCGGCGGCTTCGCCATCGGCACCGGCGAGTTCGTCATCATGGGCCTGCTGCCCGAAGTGGCGAAGGACATCGACGTGAGCATCCCGCAGGCCGGCCACGTCATCAGCGCCTATGCGCTCGGCGTGGTCATCGGCGCCCCCGTGCTCGCGGTGCTCGCCGCCGGCTGGCGCCGCCGCGCGCTGCTGATCGCGCTCATGGCCGTGTTCGCGGCCGGCAATTTCGCCAGCGCCGCGGCCCCCAACTACCTGCTGCTGAACCTGCTGCGCTTTGCCACCGGCCTGCCGCACGGCACCTACTTCGGCGTGGCCGCGCTCGTGGCCGCCACGCTCGCGCCGCCGGGGCGCCGCGCGCGGGCCGTGGGGCTCGTCATGCTGGGGCTCACTGGCGCCACGCTGGTCGGCGTGCCCATCGCGGCGTGGCTGGGCCAGTACTTCGGCTGGCGCGCGGCCTTCGTGTTCGTCGGCCTCATCGCGCTGGTGGCCATCGCGCTGCTTCGCCGCGACATCCCCGACCTTGCGCCGCCCGCGGGCGCCAGCCCCTGGCGCGAGCTCGGCGCGCTCAGGCGCAAGCAGGTGTGGTTCACGCTCGGCATCGCCGCCATCGGCTTCGGCGGCATGTTTGCGGTGTTCAGCTACATCAAGCCCACGCTGATCGAGGTGGCCGGCATGTCCATCGGCGGCGTGCCCTTCGTGCTTGCGCTGTTCGGCCTCGGCATGGTGGTGGGCAACCTCGTGGGCGCGCGGCTGGCCGACAGATCGGTGATGCGCACCATCGGCGGCGTGATGGTCTATGCGGCGCTGGTGCTCGCCGTGTTCACCTTCGCGGCGCACAACGTGGTGGCGGCATCGATCAACGTGTTCCTCATCGGCACCACGGTGGCCATCGGCCCGGCGCTGCAGATCCGTCTGATGGACGTGGCCGGCGATGCGCAGACCCTTGCCGCCGCGCTCAACCACTCGGCCTTCAACATGGCCAACGCGCTCGGCGCATGGCTCGGCGGCGTGGCCATTGCGGCGGGCCTGGGCTGGACTTCGACCGGCTGGGTCGGCGCGCTGCTGGCGCTCGCCGGCATGGGCATCTTCGGCTGGGCGGTTGCGAGCGCGCGCGCCGCTGCGCGCCGGCCGGAAACGGTCGCCTGCTGAGGAGCGGCCTTCGGCCGGCGTTTCAGGGGGCGCTGCGTTCGCGCAGCAGCGCCGCGAAGCGGGCCAGTTCCGCTGCGTTCAGGTCCGACACCGCCCAAAGCTGCATGCCGCCCCGCGCCCAGCGCTCCAGCTGGTAGCCCTGCCGCGTGGAAGGCACCGGCGCCTCTGCTTGCGCCTTCCGGCTCGGCCAGACAAACACATTGATCACATGCGGCCCCGAGCGGTACACCAGCGCCGCCACGGTGCGCCCGTCGAGATAGTCGAGCCGCCCGCCCGTCAACGGAAAGCCTTCGGCGGCCAGGTCGATCACCGGTGGCGAAAAGTCGAGCTTGCCCGCGAACCACGGCTTGACCGTGTGCTGGTCGGACGAGGCCACGTCGGCCAGGTGCGAGGCCATCAGCGAACGCACGTGGTTGGCGGTGACGGCTTCGGCGAGCGCATCCGAAGCGGAGGGCAGGGGCGTCACGAGCAACGCCAGCGCCACGCCCCAGGCCGTGGCGGCACCGGTGGCGAACCAGGCCAGCCCGTGCCACCAGGTGCGGCTTTCGCGCGCGCGCGACGAGGGGGCGGCTACGGTTTCGGCCCGCACCGCGCGCGTGATCCGTTCGGCGAGTCCGCCGGGCGGCGCATGCCGTGCGGCGTGGCGCCGGATCAGCATGCCCAGTTCGTCCTCAGACATTGACATGGCGTGTCTTTCCTCCTTCATCCCCGTGCCCGCCGGGGCGTTCGTCGCGCAGGCTCTCGCGCAGCAGCGCCCGCGCGCGCGACAGCCGCGACATCACCGTGCCCAGCGGCACGCCTGCGATGCGCGCGATGTCCTCGTAGCGCATTTCTTCCAGCTCGCGCAGCACCACGACCTCGCGGTACACCGGGGGCAGTGCGTCGATGGCGGCGTTGACGCGCTCGCCCTGCGTGCGCTGCTCCCACTGCCGCGCCGGATCGCCCGCGTCGGCAGGCGAGGGGAAGTCGGCAGCCTCGCTGTCGCGCAACTCGTCGAACTCCACCTGGTCGGCCAACTGCCGGTTCTGCCGCATCCAGTCGTAGCAGGCATTGCGCACGATGCCCAGCAGCCACGGCCGCGCGCTCTCGCCGCGCAGGCTTTCGAAGAAGCGGAACGCGCGCAGGTAGGCCTCCTGCACCGCGTCGTCGGCGAGCTGGTCGTCGCGCAGCAGCCAGCGCGCAAGGTTCCAGGCCGCATCGAGGTGCGGCAGTGCGGCGGCTTCGAACTGGCGTGTGCGATCGGTCGTCAACAGGCTCAAGGGGCTCCTTCTTCCTGCATGACGGGGCGGCCCGGCGCTTTATTCCATCTTTTTTCAACGACCTGCCTGGAATAAGCAGGGCACGTCATGCGTCATGCCCTGTACGGATTCTGCTTGTTCGCGCTCTCTTCATCAGGAGGTTTTCCACCATGATCGCCACGCCCGGTTTTGCACGCATCCTCGTCCTGCTCTCGGCCCTCGCGGCCTCGGCCGCACCCGCGCTCGCGGCCGGGCCCAAGGCCTACGTCGGCAACTTCAAGGACAGCACCGTCAGCGTGATCGACACAGGCACCGAGCGCGTCGTCGCGACCGTGCCCGTCGCGGCGGGGCCCGACGGCATCGTCATTGGGCCGGACGGGCGCAGCGTGTTCGTCAGCGGCTCCGGCGCCTCGGCCGTGAGCGAGATCGACGCGGCCACCGACCGCGTCGCGCGCAGCATCGACGTCGGCAAGGGCCCGCAGGGCCTGGCCATGACGGCGGACGGCAAGTGGCTGCTGGTGGCCGTCAACGGCGACGACCGCGTGGCTTTCGTCGACACCTCGGCCCACGGCGTGAGCGCCACGGTGCCGGTGCCCAAGCCGCACACCATCGCCATCCGGCCCGACGGGCGGCAGGCCTACGTGGCGTCGCAGGAGCCCGGCCACTTCGCGCTGGTCGTGATCGACATGGCGACCCGGGCCGTGGTCACGCAGATTCCACTCGACAAGCCGCCGCGCGACCTGGAGTTCGATGCCGACGGCAAGGCGCTGTATCTCACGCTGGCCGGCGTGGCCGCGGTGCAGGTGCTCGACCCCGCCACCAACCAGTGGGGCGCGCCGGTTCCCACGGGGGTGTCGCCGCACATCGCGCAGCACTTCGCCGCAATGGCGAGCGGCGTGGTGGTGGTGCAGGGGCCTGGCGAGGTGTTGCTGTTCGACCCCGCCACGCGTGCGTCGGTGCGCAGCATCGGCGTGGGCAAGCAGCCGCACTGGCTGGACCTGTCGGCGGACGGAAAGAAGCTGTGGGTGAGCAACGAGGGCTCGAACGATGTCAGCGTGGTTGACCTCGCGGGCGGCCCGATGCACACGGTGGCGGTGGGCAATGCGCCGCGCAAGATCGCCGTGCAGCGCACGGGCGCTTCGGAAGGCGCGCATGCAGGGGGTTCGGCGCACGTGGCCATCCGCAACTTCGCCTTCGAGCCCGCGCAGATCACCGTCAAGGTCGGCCAGACGCTGACCTGGCAGAACGACGACGGCGCGCCGCACGGCGTGGTCTTCAAGGACGGTTCGAGCGGCATCGACCTGCTGCTGCCCGGCAAGGCCTTCGCGCGCAGCTTCGACAAGCCGGGTGTGTACGAGTACGCCTGCTCTGTGCATCCGTACATGACGGCGCGCGTCACCGTGGTGGGGGCGCAGTCCCGGTCGTGACGGCACCGGTTGACAGCTGCGAGCGAAGCGAACGACAGTGCGGCGAATGATCTGTGTAGACATCGTCGCGTGCCTGGAATGAAGGTGGCGCAACTTTCTCGCCGTCGCCTGTTGCGCGGCGGGCTGGCGGCCGCGTCGCTGGCGCATCCCTTCCTGAGGCTGAATGCGCAGCAGGCCTCGCGCGAACTGTTCACGCTGGGCGTGGCCTCGGGCGTGCCGCGCCCCGATGGCTTCGTGCTCTGGACGCGGCTGGCGCCCGATCCGCTGCAGGGCGGCAGCATGGGCGATGCGCCCGTCGAAGTGCGATGGGAAGTCGCTGCCGACGAGGGCTTCGGGCGCGTCGTGGCGAAGGGCTCGGCCACTGCGGCAGCTGAGCTCGCCCACTCTGTGCATGTCGAGGTGCAGGGCCTGCTGCCGGGGCGCCCGTACTGGTATCGCTTCACCGCAGCCGGCGCGCGCAGCCCCATCGGCCGCACGCGCACCGCGCCTGCCGAAGGCGATGAGTCCGCGCAACCGCTGCGCTTCGCCTTCGCCTCCTGCCAGCAGTACGAGCAAGGCTTCTACGCGGCCTACCGCGACATGGCCGCGCAGCCGCTGGACTTCGTCGTGCATCTCGGCGACTACATCTACGAAAGCTCCTGGGGCTCGCGCCACGTGCGGCGCCACGAGGGCGGCATTCCGACCCAGCTGGCCGGGTTCCGCGACCGCTACGCGCTCTACAAGACCGATCCGCACCTGCAGGCCGCGCACGCCGCCTTTCCCTGGCTCGTGACCTGGGACGACCACGAGGTGGCCAACGACTACGCGAACGACGTATCGCCGCGCACCGTCGATCCCGCACAGTTCCTCGCGATCCGCGCGGCCGCCTACCAGGCCTGGTACGAGCACATGCCGGTGCCCGCCAGCATGCGCCCGCGCGGGCCCGATGCCACCATCTACGGCCGCCATCGCTTCGGCCGCATGCTCGACGTGCTGTTGACCGACGGACGCCAGTACCGCTCGCGCCACGCCTGCCTCGCGGGCCGCAGCGCGTCGCCGCTGGCCGACTGCCCCGACCGGCTCGCGCCCGAACGCAGCTTCTTCGGCGCGGCGCAGGAGGCCTGGCTCGCGCGCGAACTCGCGGCGCCGCCCGCGCGCTGGACCGTGCTCGCGCAGCCCACGCTGCTCGCCGAGGCCGATCGCAAGCGCGGCCCCGAGCACGGCTACTGGATGGACGGATGGGACGGCTACGTCGCCGCCCGCGCGCGCCTGCTCGACGGGCTGGCCGCACACAAGGCGCGCGGCGGCAACGCGCTGGTCGCGAGCGGCGACGTGCATGCCTTCTGGGCCGCCGACCTGCGGCGCGAGGCGCAAGGGCAGGCGGTGGCGACCGAATTCGTCGGCGGCGCCATCACCTCCGAAGGGCCGAGCGCCGCCAACGTGGCGAACATGCTCGCGAAGAACGAGCACCTGCGCTACGGCCGCGGCGACAAGCGCGGCTACGCGCTCGTGACGCTCGATGCACGCGGCTGCGAAGTCGAGTTCCGCGCGGTGGAGGACGAGAAGAACGCCGATTCGGCCGTGGCGCCCATGGCCCGCTTCTCGGTGGCCCGGGGCGCGCCCGGCGTGCATCTCGAAACCACCTGAATCTCCGCCGCCTGCAGGATCGCGCGCCCGTGCCTATGATGGCCGCCGCCATTCTTCATCCCTCTCTTTCCTCGGAGCGAGACCCCATGAGCATTCCCACCATCCGCCTCGGCCGCACCGGCCTCACCGTGTCGCGGCTCGCCCTCGGCACCATGACCTTCGGCCTGCAGACCGACGAGACGGTGTCGCACCAGATCCTCGACAAGGCGGCCGAAGGCGGCATCAACTTCCTCGACACTGCCGACGTGTACCCGCTCGGCGGCACGGTCGAGACCACCGGCCGCACCGAGGAAATCATCGGCCGCTGGCTGCAGAAGCAGGGGCCCGCGGGCCGCCGCCGCTTCGTCGTCGCCACCAAGGCGGTCGGCAAGGTCGGCCCGAACAGCTGGGACCAGGGCGCGTCGCGCAAGCACCTGCTGGACGCCATCGACGCTTCGCTCAAGCGGCTGCAGACCGACCACGTCGACCTGTACCAGCTGCACAGCGACGACCGCGAGACGCCGCTCGAAGAGAGCCTGGAGGCGCTCGACGTGATCGTGAAGTCGGGGCGGGCGCGCTACATCGGCGTGTCGAACTTCCTGGCCTACCGGCTGGCGCGCGCGCTGGGCAAGGCCGAGCTGCACAAGCTCACGCGCTACGTGTCGGTGCAGCCGCGCTACAGCCTGCTGTTTCGCGAGATCGAGCGCGAGCTGCTGCCGCTGGCCGCGGAAGAAGGCCTGGGCGTGATTCCCTACAACCCGCTGGCCGGCGGGCTGCTGACCGGCAAGTACAAGCCCGGTGCGAAGCCGGAGGAGAACACCCGCTTCACGCTCGGCACCGCCGGCGGCGTGTACCAGGACCGCTACTGGAACGAGCGCAGCTTCAACACCGTGACGCGGCTGCACAAGCTGGCGGACGAGGCCGGCGTGCCGCTGGCCACGCTGGCCGTGGCGTGGGTGATGGCGAATCCGCTGATCACCGCGCCGCTGCTGGGTGCGAGCCGGCCCGATCAGCTGGATGCGACGCTGGCCGCCGCCGAATACAAGCTTGATCCGGCGCTGAAGCAGAAGCTCGACGAGCTGACTGCCGAATACCGCAAGGGCGACGCCCCGCGCTGAGTTTGTCTTGCTCCTTCCCCCTCTGGGGGAAGGCCGGGATGGGGGCAGGCCGTCGCGCAGGTGCCGCGCTTTTTCGATCGCCGTCGTGCCCCCACCCCAACCCTCCCCCAGCGGGGGAGGGAGCAAAACCGAAACTGTCAAAACTGTCAGTTAGTCGACAGCGAGGGGTTTGATGGGGGTGCCTAGAGTGCCCTCATCATGGTTCTTTCCGACATACCTCATCTCCCGCGCGCAGCCCTCGCGCTGGCCGCCTTGCTCCTCGCGGGCTGCGCCGTCGGCCCCGACTACGTCCGCCCGCAGCTGGATGTGCCCGCCGCGTTCAAGGAAACCGGCGGCCCCTGGAAGACGGCCGCCCCACAGACCATCGACGCCGACCATCCCTGGTGGGACGCCTACGGCGACAGCACCTTGAGTGCGCTGATCGTGCAGGCCAACGCGGCCAACCAGAACATCCGCGTGGCCGAGGCGCAGTACCGGCAGGCACAGGCCATCACCGCGGCAGCGCGCGCCGGCTTCTTCCCCTCGGTGGGCCTGAATGCCGGCGCCACGCGGGCCCAGACCAACAGCACCGGCACCGTCAAGCTCGGCACCACCGACACCTTGGGCCTCGGCGCGAGCTGGGAGCCCGACATCTGGGGCGCGGTGCGCCGCTCGGTCGAGGCCGGCAATGCCGGCGCGCAGGCCAGCGCCGACGACCTGGCCGGCGCGCGGCTCAGCATCCAGACCGCGCTCGCGCAGGACTACCTGCAGATCCGCGTGATCGACCTGCAGCGCAGCCTGTACGCCAGCACCACCGCCGCCTACGCCAAGGCGCTCGAGCTCACGCAGCACCAGTACGCGGCCGGCACCGTGCTGCGCTCCGACGTGGCGCTGGCCGAGAGCCAGCTCAAGACCGCGCAGGCGCAGGCGGTCGATCTCGAAGCCCAGCGCAGCCAGCTCGAACACGCCATCGCAGTGCTGACCGGGCAGGCGCCCGCGTCATTCACGCTTCCGCCGCTCGAAACATCGTCGAATCCGCCCACCGCCGAATCGCTCTCGTCGGCCGCCGCGCTGCACCTGCAGCTGCCCGTGACGCCCGCCGGCCTGCCTTCGGCGCTGCTTGAGCGCCGCCCCGACATCGCCGGCGCCGAGCGCCGCGTGCAGGCGGCCAACGCCAACATCGGCGTGGCCAAGGCCGCCTACTACCCGCAGATCGTGCTCAGCGCCAGCGGCGGCTTCAGCGCGGCCACGCTGGGCACGCTGTTCAACACGCCCAGCCGCGTGTGGTCACTGGGCGCGGCGTTGGCGCAGACCGTGTTCGACGGCGGCCTGCGCAAGGCACACACCGACCAGGCCGTGGCTGCCTACGACGCCTCGGTTGCGCAATACAAGCAGACCGTGCTCGCCGGCTTCCAGCAGGTCGAAGACAACCTCGCCACCCTGCGCGTGCTCAACAACGAATCGACGCTGCAGGCCGACGCCGTGCGCGCCGCGCAGCTCGCCGAGCGCCTGGCGCTGAGCCAGTACCGCGCGGGCACTGCCACCTACCTCAGCGTGGTGACGGCGCAGACGCTTTCGCTCACCAACCAGCGCACGGCCGCGCAGGTGCTCGGCCGCCAGCTGGCCGCCAGCGTCTCGCTGATCGCCGCCACGGGCGGCGGCTGGAGCGCCGCAGAAACGACTTCCGGGAATTGATGCCATGACGACGACCGCAGAAACCACCACGCCCCCCTTGTTCCAGCGCCGCTCCACCTGGCTCGCGACTGCCACCCTGGTGCTCGTGCTCGGCGGCGGCGCCTGGGCGCTCACCCATCACACCGCCAACGCCGCCAAGCCCGATGCACCCAAGACGCCGCCCGTGCAGGTGACCACCGCGCGCGTCACGCCGCAGACGGTGCAGGTCTACCGCTCGGGCATCGGCACCGTCGCCTCGATGGCCACCGTGACCGTCAAGGCGCGCATCGACGGCCAGCTCGACAAGGTCGGCTTCGTTGAAGGGCAGGACGTGAAGGCCGGCCAGCTGCTCGCCCAGCTCGACCCGCGCACGCTGCAGGCGCAGCTCGCGCAGGCGCAGGCCACCCGGGCCAAGGACCAGGCCACGCTGGCGAATGCGCGTGCCGACCTCAAGCGCTACACCACGCTGCTCTCGCAGGACGCCGCGACGCAGCAGCAGGTCGACACGCAGAAGGCCCTGGTCAACCAGCTCGAAGCCGCCGTGCAGAACGACGCCGCCCAGGTGCAGTACGCCGAGGTGCAGCTCAGCTTCACGCGCATCTCTTCGCCCATGAACGGCCGGGTGGGCGCGCGGCTGGTGGACCCGGGCAACATCGTCCATGCAGCCGACACCGGCGGGCTGGTCGTCATCAACCAGATCGACCCCATCGCCGTGCAGTTCACGCTGCCCGAGGACGCTGTGCAGGACATCAACCGCGTGCAGCAGCAGAGCAGCCAGCCGCTCTCGGTGGTGGCCTATGACCGCGCTGGCACGCAGATGCTGGGCACCGGCAAGCTGATATTGCTGAACAACCAGATCGACACCACCAGCGGCACCGTGCAGCTCAAGGGCAACTTCGCCAACCCGCAGCACACGCTGTGGCCCGGCCAGTACGTCAACGTGCGGCTGCAGCTCGACCGCAGGCCCGACTCGCTCACCTTGCCCGCCGCCGCCGTGCAGCGCGGACAGGACAGCACCTACGTCTGGACGGTCGATGCCGAGAACAAGGTCGCCAACGTACCGGTGCACGTGGTGCAGATCGCCGACGGCACGGCGGTGATCGACAAGGGCCTGGAGGCCGGCCAGCGCGTGGTGATCGATGGCCAGTACAAGCTCAAGCCCGGCGCCACCATCGTCGAGCCGCCGCCCGCGGCGAAGACTGCCGTGAAAGACGCGGTGAAGGACGCAGCGAAGGTCGCCAGCAGCAGCGGGAGCCGCAATTGAGCATCTCCGCCGCATTCATCAAGCGCCCCATCGGCACCACGCTGCTGGCGCTGGCCATCCTGCTGGTCGGCGCGGCGGTGTTTCCGCTGCTGCCGGTGGCGCCGCT